>OHDW01000196.1_pt1 | contig 15082 bp, 10 predicted proteins | sample 1567131 | NCBI WGS metagenome assembly OHDW01 (sample SAMEA3879508, study PRJEB24766) | human gut metagenome | biome: human-associated habitat; feature: feces | place: USA | collected 1985/1987
TCCGTTTTATTCAACTAACTCCCCATTTCTGGTCATGTCGCGATAGATGCCGTCCGAATTATGAATTTGATATAAATGCAAAAAAAACGCGAAAGAGTCTCACGACTGTTCCGCGCTTTATACATTTTCATTGTGTTAAACAACGTGTTTCAAACTGTTTTGTGTTGTACGATTAATTAAGTTTCGTTTTTTATATTTTTTCCCAAAAATATCACATATAATTATAATCAATTTGTATTTTCTCAGTCCTTTTCTCTCAAGCTGGCAGGCGTGTCACCCAAGTGCTTCTTGCAGAAGTCAGAGAGGTAGTTAGGGGTGAGATTATATTTGGCGGCAATCTCCTTAATGGTCATGTCCGTGGTCTTGAGGTCCATGAGTATGCTTATCTTGCGCCTTGTGTTGAGCCAATGCATGACGGACATGCCGAACGCCTTCTTGAACTTGCGGTTGAAGGTGGCGATGGGGACGCCGGTGAGCGCGGCGAGCTGCTGCGCGTTAACGCCGCAGCTGTAGTGGCGGAACACCAGCTCACGGAACTCGAAGTCCTCGCCGGGCTTATATCTGAACATATAGATGAGATCGTCACGATGGAACAGACTGCGGAGCATCATCAGTATGATGTATCGCTTGAACTCCATGAAGTGTATGTCCAGCAGATTGCTTTCCAGTTCCTTACGTGTAAGTTCCAATTCCATCATCAGCAGCTTAGGTATGGGCAGCGTGGGCAACTCATCCTTGGGACGATGGCGTACTTTCTTAATCTGTGCATCGTCAGAAGCCTTGAGCGAGAGTCCATTGCATAAAGCCATTGACGAATTGAATAAACAATACAGAATCAAGGCATCGTCAATACCGCGTATCAATACGTTGTCGCGTTCGTGTGCCACGAACACATTTTTTTCCCCCCCCCCACGGTCTGTTTGATGTAGACGCCAGTGGACACACGCACCGTCCCGTCCAACACAAACACCAACGCCGAGCAGGGTATTTTGTAATAACTGACCGTCTGGTCTTTGGCAATGCGCTCTATACGGAACAATGCCTGTCGGTTGCTGTCGTTGTTTTCGCATGTGGGATTGTCCGTACCAGATGCCAGATCTATGGTGGCTGAAGTCAGATTGTCCGTTTCATGCATTTGTTCTGTTATATGTAAATAATCATTATCTGTTTGTTTCGACTTACTATCCATTTTACATTTATACTTTGATAGCACGTTGTGTATTTTCTTGAATTATCTATATAAGTAGCTGATATTGTGCGCTTTCCTTGTACGCACATATAAAATATTAGCCCATCTCTAACATAGAAACAGGCCTTATGACGCTGCAAAGTTATAAAACGTTTTCCACTACCACCCCCGTTTAAATAAGAAAATTTTTGAATTTGACGTTTGTTTTTAAAATGAGCGTTATTCGTTGTCGTATGATTGATTTGCGTAGCATTAGAATATGACGATTGTTTTTTATTCGTTGTAATTTTGCAGTCGGAAACGTAAAACAACTTTTCCCTTACATAAAATAGTGAGAAGGACAGTGTGTAAACACTTACATATAAAAGAATAGTGATAATAAAAACGATAACTGAATAATAATATTTAATGAGTCTGAGATTTTTATTAATGATGCTGTTTCTTTCTGTAGGCTTCTTCCAGAAAGCCGTTGCGCAGGAAGTGGCGGTAAAGACCAACGCGCTTTATTGGATGACCACCACTCTGAATGCCAGCGCTGAATTTGGGCTGTCGCGTAAGGTGACCTTAGAGCTTGCCGGAGCATACAATCCTTGGACGTTCAAGGACAACAAGAAGCTGCGTTTCTGGCTGGTGCAGCCCGAAGCTAAATACTGGTTGTGCGAGAAGTTTGAGGGCCACTTTATTGGTGTTCATGCTCACGCGGCACAGTTCTACAGCACACTTGCCAACCGTCGTCGTGACGGCTATCTGGCAGGAGGGGGCATCAGCTATGGCTACGACTGGATGCTCTCGCCACACTTCAATCTGGAAGCGGAAGTGGGATTGGGATATGCCCATCTGTGGTATAAGGAAAGCGACTGCATACCTTGCCTTAAAAGCTACGAGCGTAAACATAAAGACTATGTGGGGCCGACAAAGGCTGCCCTGTCGCTGATTTACTTCTTCTAAAAATAACATTGCTCTTAATGAAACAGAACATCAAACATATAACAATACTCTCCGCTACAGCCGGACTGATGATGATGACGGGATGTGCCACGCATAAAACGGGAAAGGTGATTACCGTCACGCCCGCGCCTTATGCGCTGACTCCCGATTCTGCCAACAGGGCACAGCTGGACGTAACGTTCCATGTGCCGGGGCATTATTTCTCGAAGCGCAGCCGCATTGTCATCACGCCGCAGATTATGACGGGCGACTCGGTGGTGGACGAGTTTATGCCGATAGCCGTTTATTCCCCCATATACAGCAAGAAGGCGGAACGCCAGCGCGTACTGGAAGGCAAGCAGGACATTTATGAAGGACGCATCGTGAAGGCAGAACGCACGTCGCAGCCTATGGATGTGCCTTATTCGGAGTCTGTGCAGCTCGCCGGGGATATCAGTCATGCACGTGTCAAGGCTGTCGTCTCCACGGACGGATGCGGCGAGTGTACTGGCATCGACACCATAGACGTGGCAACCATCACTACGCCCGTGACGCTCATCGACGTGAAGAAAGAGCTGGAGCTGTCGTGGATAGAGCCTGAATTCAGGATTCGTCCCAAGGTGATGGAGGGCAGGGGAGTGGCAAACCTCCAGTTTGTCATCAACAAGCACGACATCAACCTTACGATGGGCAACAACCGCCGAGAGCTGGAGGAGATGGTGGCTAAGCTGTCGCCGGTGCTCAGCGATACGCTTGCGACGCTCACGTCATTGAAAATCTTCGGTATGGCATCCGCCGACGGACCGCTGTCGTTCAACACGCCGCTCTCGCGCAATCGTGCCAACTCTGCCAAGAACTGGCTGGTAAATCGTCTGGGCATCAGCCCGAAGCTGCAGAAGACCATAAAGGTGGGGTCGCGTCCTGAGGGATGGCAGCCCGTGCTTGACGCAATGACGGCTGACGGCCATCCCGACGTTTCCAAGCTGAAGGAAATCCTTGTCCGCTACGCTGACCAGAACGATGACGTGGCAGAACGCTATATCCGCCAAATGGACTGCTGGAAAGACATCCGCGCCAAGTATTTGCAGAAAGACCGTAAGGTGGAGTATGTCTATACATATATGATACGCAGTTTCACCACCGACGCCGAACTACTTCAGATGTATGAGAAGCGTCCAGACGCTTTCAATGAGGACGAGCTGCTCCGCGTGGCAACACTTGCCAAGAACCATGATCAGCGTAAGGAGGTTTATCTGACGCTGATGAAGTATTTCCCGCAGTCGGCTATTGGAGCCAACAACCTTGCCGTGCTTTACCTCCGCGAGGGCAATGCGGAAGAGGCGCAGCGCGTGCTCAACCGTCAGAAGGAGTACACCCCAGAGCAGCTCAATACGCTCGCAGCAAGCTACGTCTATGCCGGCGACTATGAGCGTGCCGTGGAACTCCTGCAGGACGTCAATCTGCCCGAAGCACGATATAACCTCGGACTGATAAAGGCCAAGCAGCGCCGCCTCAATGAGGCTTACGACCTGCTACGTCCTTACGCCGACGTCAATGCGGCTGTGGTGGCGCTCAGCGTCAATCGCAACAGCGAAGCCCGCAACATCATGGACAGCGTGAAGGCTGCGACGCCCGTGGCAGAATATGTGAGGGCCATGGTGGCAGCACGCTTCAAGGAGCACGACGCCTTCTTCCTCCACATCGTCAAGGCATGTGAGGACGAGAAGCTGCACATGAGGGCTGTGGACGAGCCCGACTTCTATGGCTATAAGGATGACGAGCGCTTCCGTGCTGTCATCAACCGATAATATAATGGACATACGACAATATGAAAATATCGCTTAAAAGCATTCTGCTCATTCTGCTGCTTGCCCCCGCACTCACATCGTGCATCAGGGACGAGATAGAGGACTGTCCGCCGCTGCAGGTCAACATTGCCGTGAAGGACAAGAACTACCTCAACGTGGACAAAGCCACACCCGAAGAACGCCGCTCCGAAGACCTCGCTTTCCGCGAGTATGTGCCTACATTATTCTATATGTTGCGCGATGCCAAGACAGGAGAGGTGGTGGAAGAACAGGGCGTGTTCAGTGTGGAAGGCGACGGCAAGACCGTCCCCGTGGAGTTCTGTCCCTGCCTACCGCACGGCACATACGTGCTGACTGTGTGGGGCGGAATGGACGACATGACGATGTTCAGCGAAGACCGCACCGCCTTGGCTCTTCATCCTGATAACGTCGGAGGAGACGACATATATCTCGTGAACGACACCCTCGTGTACGACGCTTACCGCTATGACTACACGGTGGAGATGGAACGCACGAAGGGCAAGCTCATCGTTGAGGCGGAGGGACTGCCGCAGGGCATCGGCCAGATGACGACGGACGTGGACAGACTGTTCGGAAAGGTAAACTCTGACTTCGTCTACTCCGGCGAGACACATGTCAGCAGCACGTCTGCCGTTACGGCGGACCAGAAGGTAAGGATGAGCAGCATTATGGCTCCGTCCGTTGGCAGTGGCGCATCGCTCGTGAACGTCAGCTTCACCAAGAATGACAGCGCCTCTGACATGCTCCTGCCGAAGCCAGCCGACGTGAATATAAACATGGAGCGCAATCGTATAACGATGTTGAAGTATGTGTTTAATCCCGATGCTGACAAGTTCACCATATATATTAAGGTGAACGATAACTGGGAGGAGATACACGGAATGATATTGGATTAATCAAAATAAAACACAATAAACAAAAATTTAGTTATGAAAAAAAGTATGATTCTTGCACTCGCAGCAGGTACATTCCTGTTCAGTGCATGTGGTAGCGACGACGCTCTCGAGGGCGGCGTAGCACAGAACGACGCAGCGCAGCAGATTGTGTTGCAGGTGACAAGTGGCGGCGATGGTCTGCAGACACGCGCCGGTCGTCCGCTCTATTCGTCAGCAGCATTGCAGTCTATTGAGAACGTTCGCGTATTGGTTTACAAGGCTGACACAAAAGAAATCGTTTATGACAGCCAGAAGTCTTTGGATTGGAAGAAGAGCCTTGAGTATACCACAGGCGGTCATGGCCGTCGTCTTACCATCACTTTGAAGGGTGAGGATAAGATTAAGACAGCAGGCGACTACAAGATTGTTGCTGTAGGTTATAGCGATAATACCGGCTATAAATTCGTACAGGATGTTAAGGGTGAAGAGTCTCTTAAGGGTCAGACTTACACCGACATCACAGCCACTTTGAATGCTGCTACCAATGATGCAGAGGAAGTGTTCGCTGGTGACGCTGATCTTAAAATTGATGATAAGTTGAATGTGTCAAATAAGGTTACAGGTGAGAGTGGTGCTGCCGTAACAATGCACCGTCAGGTAGCCGGTGGTTTCGGTTATTTCACCAACATTCCTGCACATATCGACGGCGTCGCAGCTAAGACTCTGCGTCTCGTTATGCGTTCAAAGAACACTAAGCTTATATTCAATGATTTCAATAGCAACTTCACTGAATTTAAGCAGAACTTGAAGTATGTAGTCAATGGCTCTGTTCCTGCTGCAACTGAAACTGGCGTTAAGTTCAGCGATGGCGGTGATGCTTATGTACTGTATAGCATAGACCTTACAAAGTGGTTCCCGCATGGTGACGTTGATAAGAACGGTTTCTTGGGATATGAGGATTACCAGAAGGATAATACTGCTTGGACTCGTCCTGGAAACATCCATGCTGGTATGCTCAAGGGTTCTGTATTTGCAAGCAACTTCATCATTCCTTTCGCTTATACAGATGGCAAGAACACAATGGAGCTTCAGCTGTTGGCAGAGGATGGACATATCATCAAGGTATGGAACGTAACTATTCCTGATGCAAACAGTAACGCTGACCTTGGATTGACAGACAAGAGCGCTTCTGTCTTCAACGTAGTTCGTAACCACATGTACAACCTCGGTGTGAAGACTGATCAGAACACTAAGCCTGAGCCGGGCAAGCCGGATCCAGATCCTACACCCGATCCAGATCCTGATAAACCGAAACCTGGCACAGACGAGCCTGAGGACTTGTCAAAGGGTCAGAACCTCGTGCTGAAGGTTAACGACAACTGGGAGACCATCCACCAGATGGGTATCGAATAATATCAATCATTATAAATCCGAGAACACTCCCGGAAGTCTTTCTGGGCTTTCGGGAGTGTTCTTTTTACTTTAAACATAAACACATCTTATGCTCTTACGCCCCATCCAATGAAAGATATGATTAGAAAATCAGTTATAAACAGTTTTTACGTTTGTCTTGCCACCACCATATTGGCAAGCTGCAATGCAAGCGACGAAGCGTTTCCGCCTCTCGCTGACGGCACGCGTGCCGTGACGGTGGAGATGAAAGTGGGTGTGAGCGGAGGCGTCGTGTCGAGGAACCTGACCACATGGGAAGGTGCACAGCAAGTGAATGATATGCGCATATATGTATTCCGTTGTCCTAAAGACAAGAAGAATACCACCGAAGAAACATTCACCTATTACGTTCCTGACGACCTTAAGGCTGCCAACAAAGGTTATTACTCTGTAACCGCTTTCGACAATAAGGAGCCTTATTACTCATACCAACACGGCAACAAGCCCCAACAATATTCATACGAAATCACCCCATATCTCCCCAACAACTACTACTATCAGTTTCTGGCTGTAGGCCGAGACGACAAGTATATGGCTCCTGCCGAGCGCAAACTGGATGAGATAAGACTCACGGACGGCTCCACAACATTGCAGGATGTGAAGATTGCCCTCACCGATGCAGCCGTCAATAGCGCCAAATTGGGAGTGCTCAATTGCACGGAGTTTTTCTCGGGCCGTCTGCAAGACCAGAAAACAAAGGCAGACAATCCGATCCTCGTAGAGCAGGGAGCACAGCATTTCAATTGCATACTTACCGCAACACGCAACGTAGCGGGTATGATAATGTATTTAACGAACATTCCCACTGTGGTGGACGACAACACCCAAGACCTCACCACACCCGTATCGTTCACCCCAACCAAGCTCTCTATAGAGGTGACAGGCATAGAAGGCGCAACAATGGTCAGCGGAAAGACCGCCCCAAGCGATGCTGACAACCTTGTAAACAAGATTGCAAGCGCTACGGGATACCTTACATTGGGCGTTATCGAACTTACGCAAGCCAACGGATGGAGTAAGGACGACACTAAGAAAGTGTTCACCCGCCCCGAAGATACGGACAAAGGATGGCTGGCCAACAGCTATATGGTGAGCAACTTCATGCTTCCTACGCCCGTGGAATATATGCTTCAGAGCAAGAATTATGACAAATCGAAGGTGACATTCATGTTGCACTACAGCGACAATGCAGGTCATCACCGATACGACAATATAAAGGATATGAATACCGAACGAATCCTTTTCCCCATCGAGGCAAACCATCTGTACAGCTTAGGCATAAAGACTTCTCATGCCAACGAGCCGTTTGACTTGAATAAGAATTATCAGCCGACGATGATGGACATGACCATCGACTTGGAACCTGCCTTCGAGAAGAAACACGAATTTGAAACCGAGTAATACGATATAACCGATATGCAGAAATCTCTATTTAGCATACACTACACAAGCATTGCTGCTGCGTTCTGCCTTCTGATTGCTTTGGCGGCTGGTTGTACAAGTGACGACAGCCAGTTGGGCGATGATGGTAATGCCAATACGGGACAAACCAACGAAGTGGTGACACAAATCCCCATCAAGATAGCATTGGGGGGATATGGTGAGGAAGAACAGTCAGATGACGACACGCGTGCCTTGCCTCCAGGAACAGGTTCTACGCCAGGCACAACCGACAACGGATACACCGAGTCGCAGAGCATTAATGCCGTGAGAGTGATAGCCTTCCGCCGCAGAGCCACAGCCAAAGATGACGACGCAAATGGTCAGGCAGACGGCGGCGACGGACTCTCGCCATTCGAGTACGACCCACGAAACGACATGACTCTGACCGCATTTACCGACGAAGACCGCACCGACGGCTTTTATCCTAATGCCCCGCACAAGCATCGTGTGGTAACGGGACAGTTCGGATTGAGTCAGGGTTTTGAGTATCGCATTGTTGCCATAGCCTATGACAAGGATGAGGTTCTGCCTTATCCGCAGTACGGAGACAATAAGGTGATACACGACGGCATGCTCAAAGTAGGCAGAGCCACCACCTATGAGGATTTCTGTGCAAAGTTTAATGATTATCTTAATCCTAATACAGATGAAGATGGTCCCAACAGTTGGGGACATTATCTGTGGCCGGGTCTTTTAGGTGCCACCAATGCAGATTGCTTGAGCCGTCGTCTTACGGTAATCCCGCAGTTGTTCTATGGCACCATATATGCGGCAAGCGATGCCAACAAGAATCCCGTTATAGGCTATGACAAGTATGTAGTGGACGGAATAGCCCAGACTACTCTCACCGGCACACTGTATAGAGGTATGGCTGAAGTGGAAGTGAACATCAAATCGAAGCATTATAGTAGAAGAGCTAAAACCCAATGGTACTGTCTTCTTGCCGACAATGTGCTGACAAAGACAAAGCTAACAAGCTACGACGACTTCAAGAAGGGCAGCGAGCCTGTGGAGCCTTGGGTGCCTAAGAAAGGTGACAAGGGAACTTACACAGCCATTGCTTGCCAGAAGTTTGTCAAGGAAGGCGACATGGTTAAGCTGAAGGCATATCTGTTGCCAGCCAAGACGCGTCTTGCTGTGAGAGTGATATTCAATAAAGACCCTTGGATATTGAACGGTCAGATTAAGGCCAAGGACGTAGTATCGTCCGAAAGTGCTACGGGCGTGATTGAGGTGGACGCATTGAACGACGTGTTCTATCTACGCCGCAACCATAAATACGTGCTTACGTACAATGATCAGGAGTTGTTGTTGGATAAAAATCATAAAATGGAGTAGCACTCAACAAAATGAAACAACATGATTATGAAGAATAATTCTTTTATTATAAAGACCATATTCGCTGTGCTGGCATTGACGTTTACGATGTCGGTATCGGCAACGGTAGTGAAGCCGACGAACGACTTCTCAAGCCCCTATTTTAAGAGTGCGGCTGAGCGCGACTCGCTGATTGAGACCACAAAACCTATATGGACCAACAATTGGGACGACCTGCCTTCTGAAAAGGAGCATGACGGGTATGTGAAGTTTGAAGACAACCCCAAATACGGCAATCTGACTTTCCGCCGACTGCGCAACCTTAGGGCTCTTACTGGCGAGTCGTGCACCTTGAACAAACTGATAGGTGTGGTTGGAGTAGGTAGCTGGGCCAAGAACCTTGGAGCGCTTACCGACGAAGACCTTGACAATTCAGCTCAGGTGAACGCCATTGTGAAGGCCGGCGTAACCGTCGACCCTATAGTGAGCGTCAAGGATATGGACAACTATTACAGCAAGGGTACTGTTGCAGGATATGCCATTGTGGCTGGTTCGGGCAGTAGCGTGCTTAGCCTCGACATCATCAAGGCTTTCTCCATCGGCTTCTATCGTGACGGAAAGCTGATGGGTGTGAAGGCAGTAAGAGAAGGCCAGGACGGTGGAGGCGTAACGCTGAAGCTGATTCAGATACCCGGTTCTGACGACATCTGCGCCATGCTGACCGCCGAGAGTGACTGGGTGTTCGACGAAATCAGCCTCGATCGTGCGGGTGGCATTCAAGCCGAAGTGGCAAATCTGTTGAAGATAAAGTATGCATTCGTAGGCGAACCCACAGAGTTTACAATCACCGACGGTGGCATAAAGAAGTTTAACGACTTCTTTGACAGCACCCCCACCATATCGCTCAAGAAGATGCAGGGATGGAACCCCGTGCTTCTCGGCATACCCTTCCCCTTTGTAAAGGATGAAGTGAAGAAGATGACCGATGACAATCTGGACAACTTTGCCACTATCACTCCTATTCTGAACATCGGCTATCAGGGCGGTGCCAAGTTTATGATGCAGAACGACACCAATCCTAACGCTGAGGCTTTCGAGGCTGGAATGGAGGCAGGCTTCAAGTATAAGATGGACGCCGTGCTTAGTCTTACTGCCGGAACGTGGATAAATGTGCTTCTGTTTGACCGCAACGGAAAGAAGGTGCAGGAAGAAACCATATCGGCGCAGGTGCTCAATCTGTCGCTGGTGCAGATAGGCGACGGAACGGTGAGCATCAAGGCCAAGGTGCCGTTCTCTGGTTGCGAAATCCGATTCCTTACGGTGCTTGGCGTCAACGTGGGCGGCATGGGCATACATTACGGATTTGTGAGAATGGCCCCGGATGTGTCGCATCGCTGTGACATCAAGCCGACGATAAGCAGCAACATCTGCAATACGCAAACGTCGTTCACACTGCGCTCCAATCCGAATGTGAGTGTGACGTGGAGCTTGGAGGGTGCGTGGGACTTGAAAGGCAACGACATCAAGGACACCACCTCCGTGAAAGTAACCGCCGACGGTGAGGTGACAAACTTGCGGTTGGGCAGATTCACCTTCCGAGCTACGGCAAAGGACGGATGCTACGACGAGACCACCATCACCGTGGGAGTATTTAACGACGGAAATACACCCTGCGGCAAGCCCATCACCAACAAGGACGGTAAGGACATATACGAGATTTCGCCCAAGATACACGACACTTCGGGCTCGCTGCTCTCGATATCCAATCTGAAAAACCGCGAAAACATTCTTAGTGGCGATTACGAAAAGTATGCCGAGTATATAGGCGGACTCAGCCTCGCCGACAACCTATGCATCATCGGCATTCACCGCAAGGACGGCAAACTGATGTATGATGCAGACCCGGTAAGAAAGGAAGGCGAAACGGAAGAGGATTATGTGACGCGTGTGCAGCCCAAACGCCTTGGCTTTGTGGTGGAGGCAAGCGCTACGGTGCTCAATCTGCACGCTCTGCAGTTCTTGCAGATACGTTGCTACAACAATGGCAAGGAGGTGTATCGTCATCTTATTGACGAAAACAACGCCATCAGCGCCGGTGTGGGCGGTTCAGACAAGCTGCAGAAGATAAGATACTCCATTGAGGTGCCGGATATGGACAGTAAGGGCAATCCCATTCAGATGGACGAATTCCAGTTGTGGAACTCGGGCGTGCTCAACCTTGGAGGTTCGAAGCTTCGCATCTATTATGCCTTCATAGAGGAGGCTGCCGACGACTGCTCTTCTCCGTTAGCTTGCGGCACACTCGTAATGTCGCATAACCACTCGCACACCACCGTCAATGCCGACGAAACCAAGTTTGGAGGAACGGTGAACGTGCTCTCCATAGACGACAATCTGTGCAACTTTATAGACGGCGACATCAATTCATATATGGCAATAGCCAATACGGTGGGTGTAGGTTCGGGTCGTACCATTGCCATCAACATGGGACGACAACTCGACTATCATCATCAGTTGGGCATCGTCATTGACAACAAGACCTTCCTTGCTGCCGTAAAGGTGGGCAACTGGCTTACTGTGGAGACCTTCAAGGACGGAGAACCCTCCGGCGACAAGTTTACGGACTGGAAGGTCATTGGTGCCGACGTGGCTGGCTTTGGTGATAAGAACGTACTCTTCTTCCAGCCTAAGAACACCTACGACGAGGTGAGACTGACGCTGGCAAGTATTGTGGGAGCGCTCGATGTGCAGAAGTTCTATGGCATCGTTACGCGTGGCGACATCAACAACAACGGCATTCCCGACTGTAAGGACGACTGTTCGTGCGTGCCTGGCGTGGACAGCATAAAAGTGAGCAGCGTGTGCGTTGGCGACACCGTAAGGATTGTAGCCACCGGCAATCCTGGCGCTAAATACTATCTGCGCTTCGGCGACAAGAATGCAGGCGATAACGGTGTGGTAGAGTTGGTGGCTTCGTCTGCTACCCGAAACAATATCGCATACAAATACCTGACCAAGAAAGCAGGCGAATACGAGCTTATCTTCCTGGACGGCAGCCAGACACCGCTCACGACAATAGTGTATAAGGTGCATCCGTTGCAGACACGATGGCTCAGCACGGCTTCTAATTCCGACTGGAACAAGTGGGACAACTGGAGCGACGGCTCGCCATATTGTTGCACAAATGCCATAATATCGTCCGATGCACAGGTGTTCCCAAAGTTGGGACTGGCCATGGATTCGGCCACATACTGCTGTAAGGACATCTTCTTCGAGCCTCGCTCGGCTGTGGAGAACATACCTTCGCTCAACTATCGCATGGCTTGGGTGGAGATGGAATTGCCTGCCAACCGCTACTATAACCTAAGCGCACCGCTGAAGCAGATGTACACGGGCGACATGTTTGTGCCTGCAGGCGCTTATCCGGCCTACTTCGAGCCTCTTACCGAGGACAACTGCGAGGAGAACCGCTTCAATCCGAGCGTTTATCAGCGCCTCTGGGCTACGACAGCACCGGGCAAGATGGCAGTCAAGAACAACGGGGCCATAACGCTACAGGACAATACGCTCGGCGTAGTGGAGGGCAAGTGGTCGCGCCACTTCAATGCCGTGGCAAAGCCATACGCCATGGGCGAAGGCTTCTCGGTGTGGGTGGATAATGGCGAAAAGCCTGCCACTGATATGTTCAGCATACGTCTGCCCAAGACGCACACCACATATCACTATTATGCCGACTACGATCAGGAGAAGCTCGGAAGCGAGACGTTGACAAGAGTGGATACGCTGATGCATCGTTTCGTGTACGAGACAGAGCATAAGGACAACAAGCTCATGAAGTATGAGTATCTCTACAGGCAGAATGACAAGGATGAGGCGGAGAAGCTTACCGAGATGCGTAAGGTCTATGTAGGTCTGAAAGAATATCAGATAACGCTGAAGGCTGACGCACCTACCAACACCTTCCTCATGGGCAATCCCTTCATGAGCCACATCAACATAGAGAAGTTTTTTAAGGTTAACAATGACGTGGTGAGTGTGAGAGTGGACAAGCCGGAAGGAGAGGTTACATTTGCAAGGTCGGGAAAGACAATAGTCTCTACAGGCGACTATGCGAGCATCAGCCCCCTGCAGTCGTTCTTCGTAGTGAAGGACGGTGAGGCTGTCACTGAGCTAACTCTGTTGCTCACTACAGAAATGATTGGTGCGCCAGTGAAGATGGCTGAAATCGTAAAACCTGAGGACATTGACAATACGGAGAAGCCAAAAGCTCTGCGTGTGAACGTAGAAAGCATATTGACCGGCAGCAAGTCGGCTTCGCTGCTCATGCTGACTGAGAATACAGATGAGGAAACTGCTGCCATAAAGACAATGATGGACGGTGAGGTGAAAGCCAATCTGAAGGTGTTCGGTATCAGCCAAAACAACGCCTACGACATCATGCCGATGGCAGAGAGCACTTCGTTAGGCATCTTCCTTAACCATAAGGATAGCATCAGCATTGAGGTGGTGCCGACGGAGGGAGTGGATGAGGACGAGTTTGTGCTGCATGACCGCATCACCGGCAAAGACTATCCGCTTGGAAAGAAGGTGGTGATTGCAGACGCAGAGACGTCAATAGGACGCTTTGTAGTCAGAAAGGCAGGCCTTAAGGATGATGCGGACAATGTGTCTGACAATATCTGCATCATGCAGGAAGGCTCGTACGCCGTAGTGCAGTCAGCCATTGAAAATCTCAAGAGCGTGGAAGTGCGCGACGCGAGTGGTAGGCTGATAAGCAAGGTGCAAGGCGACGGCTCGCAGCGTCTAAGGACAAAGATAACGTCAGGCGTTCAGATTGTAAGCATTGAACTTACAGACGGCGGACGTGCGAGCTACAAGATGATGTTCAACTGAAAGAACTTAAAACAGGAATATTTCTGTGTGATAAGGTTGGGCAGTGCTTTGACAAAAACAAAGAAAAACACAAGAAAGCGGACGGCACTCGCCGTCCGAATTAGGAATTTTGAGTTAGGGATTTTGAATTATGCGCCAAGGCGCATTTGAATCCGCAACTCCACAATGATGACTGCAACATCGAGAAAGAAAGGATCGCCGAGATAATGCTGCCCCCGTTTGCTAACATCGGACAATGGTGGCGTAACGGCGAAACAAAGCCGCAGCACGGTGCTGATGCCTTCACATACGGCATCTGGATGTATCCTGAGAAATATAAAAACGAATCTTTTTCGGTCGTGGATGTACACAAATCGTTCATAAACATACAAAATTATGACAATTATCAAAAATTGTTCTTTTGTGAACGATTTGTGTACTTGAGGTTTATGGCTTTTGTCTAACTTTGCAGCAGAGAAAACGATAAATCAGCTTCAAAGATTCTTTAGGAAAGAAAAAGTGTTTGTATTTGTAATAGGCGTATAAAAAATAGTTAGTTTGTATTTAAGATAATTTGATTGTTTTAAGTTATAGTAGTTAGTAATTTTGGTTTAGTAGTTAGTTTTAAATGGTTCAGTAGTTAGTTTTAGGTATAAGGTAAGTTTTAGATTTGTTGAAAATTGGGTATGTCGTGACGACACACCCTTTTTTTATATATACCTATGTCTTATACCCACGTAACCTTAAATATTGTTCCCTTCTCTATGTCTGACATCACGCTGATGCTGGCGTCAACGGAAAAGACGCTTACCACCATTGCAATTGGTGAAGGTTGGAATAAATTATGACAGCAGTAAGCGAACCATTGATGATTGGAAAAAAGCTTAGTAGGTAGTTTAAGTTAGTTCGAGATTCATAAAAAATGGGTTTGTCGAGAGGCAAACCTATTACTTTTCGTCCACTTTGTTGCATACGCATCTAAACTTAACAATCATTGATTTTCAGCACTTTAAGAAAGATTACAGTCTAATATCATCCACTTTTTAAACACTCACTCTTTTATTTTTAGTAGCTGAATGCTAATTTTGCAGTCAAAAACTAAAAACCATTACTTACACATTAACATGAGACATATCATAACATCTTGCTTGATTGCGGTGTGTGCTATGACAGCCAAT
>OHDW01000199.1_pt1 | contig 14944 bp, 9 predicted proteins | sample 1567131 | NCBI WGS metagenome assembly OHDW01 (sample SAMEA3879508, study PRJEB24766) | human gut metagenome | biome: human-associated habitat; feature: feces | place: USA | collected 1985/1987
AGGTCATTCACATTCAGAAGACCGTCAGCGGAATAGTCAAGGTATTTATAGGCGCCGACGTTCAGGTACTGCCAGTTACCGGCGTACGAAGGGTAGTTGTGGATGTCGTCCACGCTGGTGTAATAGCCACCGTCAACGACAGAGACACCGTTGGTCTGTCCCCTGTAGGCCTTGCCGGCGGTCTTCTGGTACTCAGGCGCGTAAGGAGCGTCCTCGTAGTTCGTGATGCGGTTCTCGTTCAATGACAGCATCGCGGAGACATCGTAGCCGAAACCGTTCTTGAAATCGTTCTTCCACCCGGCCTCGATCTCAATGCCGTGCTTCTTCATCGAGCCTCTGTTGACCTCCTTGTAGGCCGTGCCCACAATCATCGTGACGTTAGGAGCCACGAGCATATTCGTACGGTTCTCATTGAACAGATCGACCTCCAAGGTAAGCCGGTTCTTCAGCCAGCCGAACTCTATGCCAAGATCCCTCTTGTGTGCAAGTTCCCATTGGGCGGTGTCATTGGCCGCGCTGTCCTCCGTGACGTATGAGCCTTTAGAATAGGAGCTGTAGTAAAGCCACCTTGAGTTGGTCTGGTCGTTTCCGACAAGTCCGTCGGAATAGCGGAATTTCATCTTGGACCACCAAGGCATACTCTTCTTCCACCACTTGTACTGCGAAGGCACCCAGCCGACAGCCACCGAAGGGAAAAGGCCGAACCTGTTCTTCGGGGAGAACTGTTCTGATCCGGTGTAGCCAAGGTTAGCCTCAAGGAGATAGGTTCTCCTGTAGTCGTAGGTGACACGTCCGACAAGCCCCATTGTCCTGTACGGGAAGGCCGTCGTGCGGATGTTCTCCCTTTGGTTGAACAGAGCCAGGGCGGACACGGAATGGCCTCCGAATGTCCTGGCGTAGTTCAACGCGCCTTCCCAGTAGAATGTGACATAGTAGTTGTTCTCGACACCACCCTTGGTCACGGCGAACTCGGGCTGCTCGTAGACCGCCTCTCCGGTGCTCTTGTTGTTCACCCAAGGGTTACCGACACCAGCGTCATAAAGATCCCAGTCGATGTAATAGACCGGATTCTCGTGGTTCGCGCTCTGGGATATCCTGGAATAATAGGTGCTCAGCGAGAAGCTGGCGGACAGCGAGAGACCTTTCGTGATGAAGTCCAGATCCTGCTTCAGCTTGACATCCGTGTAGAGTTTGTTGCCGACACTTTGGGAATATGATCCATAGCCCAGCAGTTTGACAGCGTTGTCGTAGAACGCTCCCGCCGAAGAGGCGATGCGGTCTCCTCGCCGGTCCGGATAGTCCGTGTCCGGAATCTCATCCAGAATCCAGTCCGGATAATATGCCGGGTACATCATCGGGGACGAGGAGTACATGTGCCCGAAAAGCCCGGACGGGCTCATGCCGCCGGTACCCGTAGGGGCGCTTTGGACTCCGAGATTGCCTCCCACCTTGACAGACAAGAGAGTGGACTTCGTCAGGTTCACGTCAAGGTTGGTCCGGTAGTTGAGCCTGTCGTAACTGAAGTTAGAGCCTCCCCAGGACGTGAAATCCTTGAATATGGAGCCTTCCTTGTTGTAGCCGAAGGAGACGAAATACTTCACCTTGTCGGAACCACCGGTAACGGACAGGTTGGCGTTGACGCTGCTGGAGAAACTCTTGGTGGTCAACGCGAACCAATCGTTGTCAGGGTAACGGATGGAATTTATCCTGGAAGTAGGGTTTTCATATTCATTGATCTGCCACCGAGGGATCATCGATCCGAAACTCAGGGCGTTCTTCTGAGCGACGTTGAGCATCTCCGCCGTAGTGGCGGAAGAGATGTGCTCAGGGAACATAGTCGGAAAATCCATTCCGTACGACACGGAGGCCTGCATCTTTGGCTTTCCGACCGAGCCGGTCCTTGTCGTGACAATGATGACACCGTTGGCGCCTTTCGCTCCGAACACAGCGGTGGCGGACGCGTCCTTCAGCACGGATATGGTAGCGACCTCGTTAGGGTCAATGTCGGAGAAGCTTCTCTCCACACCATCCACAAGCACCAGCGGGCTGGAGCCGTTCCAACTGGAGACACCGCGGATTAATATGCTCACATCATTGTTGCCCGGCTGACCTCCGTTTGCGATAGTGACAACACCGGATAGCTTACCGGTTATCGCGCTCGTGATGTTGGCGGTACCGGAATTGACAATGTCGTCGGTGGAAATCTGGGAGATCGCGCCCACGACGCTCTCCTTTTTCTGCTGTCCATAGCCGACGACCACAGTCTCCTGCAGCATCGTGGACTCTTCTTCCAGAATGATCCTCAAGTCCTTGGCGCTTGCCAGGGTAACGGTCTTGTACGTGTAGCCCAGACAGGATATCTCCAAAACGGAACCTGCCGGAGCCTTGATCACAAAACGACCGTCAATGTCAGTGACCGCACCGTTGGACTTGTTTCCTTTTATCATAACTGCGGCCCCGATCACCGGAACTCCGTCCTGATCCACCACCAAGCCTTTAACCGACAGGTTTTTAGGCTGTTGCTGTGCGGACATATTCCTTGCCGGAGCCATACTCTCCGCCGGCGCCGCCGCCATCGAGACTGTGGCAAGCGGAGCCAAGAGAGCGATGAATATTTTCAGACAACTGTTCATGTTATTGGTTATTATTTTTCAATCCTGATCTTGATCGCGTCACAGGAGCCATCGCTCCACTGGCGGACACGGATGGTAGCGCTCTTGCCCGATTGTGCGGCATTGTCGTTGTTGATCAAGCACTCGCCAGCCACGCATCTGACTCTGAACCTCAATGTCCCGTCCACTATCTCATTGGAGAATGTGGCCGTTTCCTTGACATTGACAACGGCATCCTTCTTGGTGAGCATATACGTCGCTTCCTTTGTGACACCACCCTTAGGGCTCTTCAGCGGTTTTGAGCTGGTTGCTTTCCACTCTGTTCCGTCAAGATACTCAACCATCCAGAAACAAGGAGCGGTGGCCACGCCAGACATAGCGAACTGGATGCTGGCCTTGGATCCCGCCGCAAATCCCTTGACAGGAACGGAGAACTCCAGATTATCATCTGTCCATGCGCCTTTCCTTGCATAATGCCCCTTTCCGTCGCTGCTCACCATGAAATCGCTGGCGACGTATTTGGAATCGTCATTGACCGTGTTCCATCTCATTTCCGCAGTCTTGCTGTCATCGGCGGCTATGCCCTTGGTGACCCATTCCGTACCCTTGAGCACAGAGTCCTCAAGCGTCCAAGTCCATTCAGTAGGCATGACAAAGACTCCGGCCTGACTGATGGTTATGACCACGTCCTCAATCGCCTCGTCTTCACATCTGAATGTAAGAGAGCCTGTGCGCGGCTCGGCCGAAGTGTTCTCGGAAGCGGACACCTGACAGTTGTACCCTCCATGTTGGCGTTCCCTGAGGCAGGTGTCACGGTAAGCCAGTCCATACCCTCGGACTTGACGGCAGTCCAGTTCCTGTTTGTCGTGACCGTCAGCACCGCCACGGTCTCCGCCTTGTCGGTGAATGAGACTTTATTGCCCTCGGCGCCGGTCACATTGAAGACAGGATCGTCCACATACTTCGTCTGGGTAATCCTGATCACCACATCGGGAGCGCCCTCGCCCTTGAAGGTCAATGTACCCTCCCGCGAGTCTCCGGTGTTGAGCTCGGGAGTGACAGTGATCACGCTCTCTGTCTTACGCCCTCCTGACTCCGGAGAGACGACGACCCAATCCAAACCGGTCTTCTCCACGGCCCAGTCGACATTGCTCCAGACCTTGAACACTACCGGATCAGTCTTGTCGAAATCAAAGGCGATGATGTCAGTGTCAAGATCATAGACCTTGATTTCAGGGACGAAAGGAAACGCGTCCTGCGTGACTGTGATCGTTCTTTTCACAGAACCCGCCCTGACCGTCAACCGGCCGGAACGCTCAAGATCATCGTTGGCCTCGGCCTTCACGGTGACAGTCGCGAGTTTTCCTGAACCGCCGCTGACAGGAGTGACCGTCAACCAGTCCATTCCGGATTTGGACACTGACCAAGTCCTTGTGGAAGAAACGGTGAACGTGGCGTTCTCCGACCCGTCGTAGGACAGACGGATGTCAGAAAGGCCATTGATGTCAACCACCTCTTCGGTTCCCTTTTCCTCTTCCGCACAGGATGCCAGGAACAAGCCCGACAGAACCATCAGCGGCAGAAAGATTAGTCTAAGTGATTTTCTCATAATGTTACTAATTACGTTTTATCATTCTTCATTCAATTATACTCATAAACCGACCCTCGGCATCTAATAGACCGGCTCAGGCTTTTCCCATTCCCTTGTCATACTGTAAGGCATCCTGTAGACCTTGCCTTCCTTGTCGCAGAAATACAGATGCGAGACACTTCTTGAGTCCGGATTGCTGTCCGCCGATGTGAAGGTGAATTCCATTCCCTTGATGTCGTCAGGACACGATGAACTCAGGAGTATTTCAACTCCGTTTCCGGTGTAGGATGCCGCAAGGACAGACCGGTTCTCCAGTCCGTCCTCATATTCAGAGCCATAGACTACCACTTCGATTCCGGCTCCGGGGAAGGTTTCTCCGCTTTTGGCGCGCCAGGTCACTGAGAATCTACCGCTCCCTTCCGGCACCGGACTCAGGATTGTGGATCCTTCCCTGCCTTCAAGACTGATTTCAAAACTGTTCCCGCCGCCGTCCAGCATTAGGCCGGAGACATCGTCCGGGACTCCGCTCCATTTGCAGACTATCCGTTCCCTGCCGCCAAGAAGTGAGATTTTCCCGGTGTCACGCAGCTCCAGAACATCCTCGTTCTTTACCGAGCAAGCAGCTGCCACCCAAAACAAGGCGGCAACCGCACACAGAATATGGTATAAACGGGTCTGCATTGTCAAATTACCTTTCAGCCTTCCTGACAAGTTCCGGCTTCTGCCAATCCTGGGTCATATGGTAGGGCATTCTATAGACATCGCCCTCGCTGTTGCAGAAATAAAGATAGGACACGCTCTCCTTGTCAGGATTGCCGTCGGCCCAGAAAGCATAGAAACCATTGTTGAAGTTCTGCGGCCTTCTGGCATAGCCGTGGTTGCGCGGGCTGTTGCGGGTCAGAGTCTTGTAACGCCTCCAGGTCTTTCCGCCGTTGAAACTCTTCCACATCACCATCTCGCCACCTGTACCCCAAAGCTGAGGACCGGGATCGGACGGCGTGATGATCGTCATTTCCTTGCCATCGACCCAAAGGCTGCCGCTGTCGTAGCAATGAGTGGACTCGGTGAAGTCACTGAACTTCCATTTCTTTCCGGTCCAACGCGCCACCGAGTGCACACGGGCTCCGCCGTCAGGGCCGGTAAGGTGGTTGTCGCTGGTCACATAATATATTACAGGATTGCCCTTGTAATCAAAATTGATGTCCTTGATGTAGCAGTTTTTGCCTTCCTTATGGAAATCCCGGATCAGAGCCGGCCCCTGCTCCCTGAGGATCGGAAGTTCGACAACCGTCCCGTCAGCCGTGGTCCAGGTCTTGCCCCAATCCTTGCTCTGGATGAAATAGATGTTTGTCCTGGTGTCCACGCTGCCGTTGATGTGACGGTTGAAGCAGCATACAAGCTTCTCGCCGTCATAGTTGGCGAACTGATAGTGGCCGGACTTCTCCTCCCCCGGCTCGATGATCGAGGCGATCGGCTGGAAATCAGACCAATTGACACCATCCTTGCTGGTCTGGAAGAACGTCCTGCGGATCCCGTCGTAGCGGGTGTCGAACAGGAAAAAGCCCTTCTCCTTATCATAAATGACCTCCGGGTAAGCCATTATGCTCTCGTTGACATATTCAAAGGCGGAGATGTCATAAGGCTTCACGCTGCGGTAGCGGATGCCAGGGCGCTTGTTGGCCCTTCCGGCAACGAAAACCCAGATGTGGCCGTCCTTGTCGATCTGGACGGTAGGGTCGTCGTGAGGATCGCAGACACGGTAGCACCCCTTGTCGTGCACGACCACGGGCTTCGAGAGCATCCCCGATTTGTGGTCATAGCAGCCAATCATGCAAAGGAGGTAATTCTCTCGGGCGTCCGGAGCGCCACCATAGACAAAGAACGTCTTGTCAGCCTCCTTAGAGTAGACCGCCATAGGAATATGCTTCATCGTGTACGTGCCCAGTCCTCCGGAATACTTGTCGCCATAGTCTGATCTGGCCTGGCCAATGGTGAACCATATCCCTCTGTAGCCATCCACCCTCTGACCGTCCATACTACCTTTGAAAGGGTGTTCGATCCTGTCCTTGTTGACTACGACTTCGGCCGGCTTGACTGAAGTCTGCACGACTTTGTGCCCTGCCTTGCCCTGGGCCATTGCTCCCAAAGCTATGCAAACTGACAAAAATGTAAGGAGTGTCTTTTTCATAAAAGCAAAACTTGATGGTGCAAAATTAGGCCATCAAGCCTTAACCACAAGCCACGAAAGTATCAGAAAATTGTCTGAGAATCTCAATTCCGTTAACGAGCACGGAAGAACTGTTACTGTGTGAACTCCTTAGGTGTTTTTCCGAATCTCTGGCGGAAAACTCTTGAGAAATGCGAGGCGGAACTGAATCCCAGCATGTCCGCGATCTCGCCGATCCTCCATTTCCCTTCCCTGAGCATCGCGGCTGCCTTGTTGACACGATAGGTCAGGATAAAGTCATTCGGTGTCATGCCCGTCAGAGACTTCATCTTCCTGAAGAAGCTGGCCCGGCTCATGCACATCTCTCCGGCAAGGGAGGTGATGCTGATGGAGGTCTCGGAAATATTGTCCTCGATGTACTTTCTGAGGCGATCGATGAAGGCACGGTCCTCCGCGCTGATGATGTCCGCCTCATTCCCCTGCCGACCATCATCCTCAATCTCCTCCTGCGAAGTGAATCTCTCACGCAGTTTCTCCCTTGTGGCAAGAACGTTCCCTATCAAGGTCATGATCATCTCCGCGCTGAAAGGCTTGGTCACATAAAGGTCGGCCCCGTGCTGATACCCTATCAGGCGATCCTCATCCCCGGTACGGGATGTCAGGATGACTACAGGAATATGACTGAGCAGTTTATCCTCTTTAATACGGCGGCACAGCTCGTAGCCGTCCACCTTCGGCATGATGATGTCGGTCAGCACCATGTCAGGAAGGACATCATTGACGATGTCAAGGGCATCGGCACCGTCTGAAGCGGTGTAAACATCATACCTTGATGAAAGAATCTCCTTAAGCCAGGCGAGCAGGGAGGCATTGTCCTCAACCACCAACACCTTGTACCGCTCACTGTTTCCATCCTCCTCGACGGCCTCATCCTTGACCGGATCCACAACCAGCATTCCGTCAATCACATCGGAGCGGAAATCCTTGGCTGACTCCGTTATCTCATAGAGACTCTCGTCAGCCGGCAAGGCGAAGACAAACCTCATCCCTCCTTCTTTTCGCACCTGAGCGTTGACAGCACCGCCGTGGATTCGCAGTAGTTCCTTTACATAGTGCAGCCCGATGCCTGTTCCCGTCACCGATGACTCTGTCTGTGCCAGTCTTGTGTAGCGGTCGAAAATGTGCGCGACATCCTCGTCCTTCATACCGATCCCGTCATCAGTCACGGAGATCTGAAGATATGAAGCGGACGTTTTGTAGCCGGACAGAATCCGGTCAGGCCTGGCGACACACTCGGCGACAATCCTGACGTGGCCACCCTCCGGAGTGTATTTCAACGCATTGGAGACAAGGTTCACGACCACCCTGGCCAGTTTGCCGGCATCAACCGGCACCCTTGCCAGATCTCCGTAACAGTCGCAGGTCAACTCAATGGACTTTTCGTGGGCCTGGAAAGAGAAACCGTCCGCGAGCCTGCGCAGAAGGAAAGGAACATCTGTCCTGGAGACGGACAACGGAAGGGCGCCGTTCTCTATGCGGCTCAGATTCAGAAGCTGGTCGACCAGGTTCAGCAGGTTCCTCATATTGTAGTTGATCGACTCTATCATCTTGTCGAAACTGGTCTTGTCGCGGACTCTGGACAGCATGTTGACCGGTCCATAGACCAGAGCCAAAGAAGTCCTCAATTCGTGCGAGATGTTCGTGAAAAAGCTCACCTTCATCTCGGAAAGCCTTTTCTCACGGTTCAGGTCATCCTTGGCGGCCTGTAGTTCCATCTCCTCCATCCTACGTTTGATTATGAACCTTGAGACCGCCATCATCCCGGCGACGGCCAGGGAAAGGTACGCAAGCAATGCGTACCAGGAAAGCCACGGGGACTTCCTTATGATGATCTCCAAACGGCGCGGATCCTTGCTCCAGAAGCCGTCCACGTTGCTGGCCTTGAGTTCAAAGACATAATGTCCCGGAGGCAGGTGGGAAAAATTGACACGCCTGTAGCCTCCTATGTCATTCCACTCGTCATCCGCGTACTTTCCCGTAAGTCTGTAGGAGAATCCGATGTTGTCCTCGGCGATGAATGAGACAGGCTCGAAACGGATTCCGATACTGTTCTGGCTGCTTTTCAGGACAATCCGATCCGTGTCATCCAAAAGACGGTCAAGAATCTCCCCTTCCCCCGGCTTCTGATCCACTCCATTGACGCTCAGACCAGTAAGGACAACATTCACCGGCTCATCAGAAATATTCGAGATAATTCTGTCCGAAAAGAAGAACGCCAGTCCCATATTCCCGCCGAAAAACATCCTCCCCGAATGCGACCCCGCGCTTCTTTTACAGAACTGCTGCGTGTCCATCCAGCGTCCTTGGTAATATGTGATCGGCTTGTCAAAGCGCTTCGTCACCACAGAAAGGCCGTAGGATGTCCCCACCCAGACGTTGCCTTCAGGATCTGCGGCAATGCTGGCCACATCATTGCTGCCCAGTCCGTTCCTGATGGAATATTCATTGACAACCTCATTCCCTCGGCAGCGCAGCAACCCTTTGGATGAGGTGCCTATCCACAATTCCCCGTTTTGAATATACAGGCACGACACATCCCCAAGGTTTCTCTTGGCATCGTCTCCGGCCAGAAGGTATCTTTCCACCCGGAGAGTCTTCGGAGCCACAAAGAACAATCCGGAATCCTTGACGGCAACGAGAAGCCTGTCCTCGTCAAATCTTATAATATCTTGAATATCCGAACCTTGAAGCAGCCGGCAGTCATCGGTTCCACCATCCAGCCTCACAACGCCAACGGGAGTGGCCGCCCACATCGTCCAGTCCCCATCCTCGCAAAAGGCGTTCACCTCTATCCCGTCGGCAACAACCTTAGAATCAAGAATCTCCGAGCCTCTTGTTCCGCAAACCGCCACCTTTCCGGCCATAGCTATCCAAAGCCTGTTCTTCCCGTCCAAAGCCAACGCCTTGACACCCTTCTCGCCTATGGCGTCCAAAGGCTTGCATTTTCCATAGTTATACCACACGTGCTTGGAGGTAGGAATGTCAAAAGCCAGTAATCCTTTGTAATAGCTCGCCATCCAGACAGTATTAGAGCTCACGGAGGCGGTGACACAGTTTATGTACTTACCAGAGGTCGCCCTCCCTAAGGCAGGAACGTACTTGAAGTTCTTCTTCTCCAAAAAACGGACACTGTAGCCTCTGTCCATGGTTCCGATCCACGGATGGTTCTCACTGTCCCTGAACCCGCAGCTGAAATCGCTCATATAACTAAGGTCGAACCTCTTGACAGCGTCCTTGCGCACACTCCCGTCGTCCAGTTCCACAGTATAGATCCCGACACCAGGCATACACACATACATTGTCCCGAGCACAGACAGGATCGTCGTGACAGCATGTCCGGACACCAAGCCCTCAAGCTTGGCCAAACGGGAATCCTCCACTGATTCCATCGTGCCGGTGTCACGGATAAGCAATCCATCGTTCCGACCGAACCAGACCCTTCCAAGGCTATCAACCGCCACGCTCCTGAAAGCGGATTTCTCCGGCAATGCCTCTGACGCCACTACCGCGGCGGACTTGTCGAACTTCACGATATGAATCCCGTCCGAATGTCCACCCCAAAGGCAGCCGGACCTGTCAGCCACCAGTACCGCGACATCGTGCGACGGTGTGTTGTGGACAGAATCTATCCTCTTTTTCTTCGGATCCAGGAGCGTCATCCCTTGACCTGCGCCATAGCAGATCACCTTACCGTCATTGAAAGCCAGTTTGCTTACTCCGGGAACGCCATCAACCAGCTCGAACGAGTCATTCGTCCCGTCGTACCAACATACACCCCTGTCGGTTGCGACCCAAAGTACCCCGTCATCATCTGTCACCAAGGACAGAACAGTGTTTGAAGGGAGCGAGCCCGTTCCTTCCGCATCGTGGTAATAATGAAGGTAGTCGTTGCCGTTATACCTGCAAAGTCCGTTATCAGTGGCTATCCAAACATAACCCTTCAGATCCTGCGCGAACGAATGTATGGTAAGATTCGAGATGTCCTCGACATTGCGCGAACCGGCAAAAGCCCCGGATCCGCACAGACCGATCGCCAAAAGCAGAAATATGTGCCGCCACGTTCTCATTATCTCAAGACAAGAATATCTGGTTCTCCCACATCAACACAGTGCTTTCCAAGCTTATAGGCTCCCGGCTTATGAGCAATGGCACTGACGATGCCTTTCAAGTTTGTAAAAGTTGATTTGATTCTCATCCGATTGGGTTCTCCAAGCAATCATAAAACTTACAATTGTACTTTGTAAGAATATCTATGGACATATAGTTGTCCCGGACCTTCGGCTTCCTGCCAAGGGCAAGATAGTCTGTGAGAGCCATCACAGCCCCGGCGGCCTGCCTGTCGGAATGCTGTCCGAGGAGCACACGGACATAGCCTTCGCGCAGGGCGTCGATGTTCCGCTTCAGCACATCGCAGCCGACCACGTTCATCCCGGACATGTTCCTGGACCGCAGATAGTCCGCCACAAGGAATATCCTGGAGTTCATCGTCACTATGTTAAGCCGTCCGGAAAGCCCGTCGAAAGCACCGGAGAGCACATCGAAAGTCTGCCTCGGACTGTTCGGATTGACCAGAACCGTTACCACCTCCGTGTCCGGATAGTAGTGGGACAGGTAGTCACGGAATCCCTTGCGCCTGTCCGAGGAAGGGTCCGAGAGCCCCTTGCTGTCCCTCTCGATCTGCACCATATAGACTTTGTCCCTCTGCTCCTCGTCCGACATAGACATCAGGATGTCCGCACAGCAGCGTCCGCTCTCGTACATCGCGAGGCCGTAGTAGGCTAGGTGGCCATCCGTCCCGGCGCTTGTGTTCAGCATCACGTATGGAATGTTGTTTTCCGTAAGAAGAGCCGAGAAACTCAACGTGTCATCCAGGAACATCGGAGCCAGAATCACGCCCGAGTGCCCGTCCTCCAGCACCTGACGGCATTGGCTTCGGAAAGACTCCACGTCATACTGGTCATAATAATAGACCACGACACTGACGGAGAATCTGCCGGCATATTCCTCTGACAGTGCCAACCCGTTGTGTACCAGTTCCCAGAAATCCCCCTTGCTGAAGCTCGGCATCAGGACTGCGATGCTGTGTGCCTTGTTCCTGGCCAGCATCGAAGCGTAAACGTTAGGTTTGTACCCCAACCTCTCAACCACCGACATCACCTTCGCCTTGGTTTCATGAGCGACCTCGCCCCTGTTGTGGAGCACACGGTCCACTGTGCCGTTGGTCACGCCTGCCGCCTTGGCAACGTCCTTTATAGTCACTTTAGTATTCTGCATATTATATTAATAGTCTCAAGTAGACAATAATAAGGAAAAACGGACAAATATACAAGATTTTCCGTGCACGTGCACAGAAAATCGTCGATTTTGCTTATTATTGCAAAGTGAAGAGATCTGACAACAGGTAAAAACAAACTGCGATGACAAGACTGAAATACTTACTGATGGTCCTGGCGATATTAGCGCCCGCCTTCGCTTCCGCGCAGGCGGAAGTTCCGGACTACTCCGGACTTACAGCTGAGCACCACCCCAGGTTATTCCTTGACAATCAAGAATTTGAAGCGATGAAGTCGCTGATCGGATCGGGAACGTCCAGCTATCTGTCCGACCTTCATGATATCATCATGGAAATATGCCGGCTGGACGCGATGAAAGACTCTCCTCTTGAGTACAAGCTTGACGCAAGCGACAAAAGAATCCTGCACGTATCCAGAGACGCTCTCACAAGAATATTCTTCTGCGCCTACGCCTACCGCTACACCGGCGAACAGATTTATCTGGAACATGCCGAAAAGACCATCCGCACGGTCTGTGGCTTCAAGGACTGGAACGCAGGCAAGCACTTTCTCGACACCGGGGAGATGGCCGCGGCAGTGGCCATAGGCTACGACTGGCTCTATGACGCTTTGGACGAGGACACGAAAAGGATGGCCGAGAAGGCTTTCGTGGACTTCGCCGTCAATCCGGCGCGGAAAAAGAAAGGCGGAGCAAGATTCTACAGGATGACGAACAACTGGAACCAAGTCTGCAACGCCGGGATTGTCTGCGGCTGCCTGGCGATGTACGAGACATTTCCGGAACGAGCCAGAGAACTGATCGGGATTTCGGTCGAATCCAACCGGAAGGCAATGAACGAGATGTACCCGCCTGACGGAAACTATCCCGAGGGTCCGGGCTACTGGGGCTACGGAAGCACATTCGAAGCCCTGATGCTCTCAGCGCTGGAAAGCTGCGTCGGCACGGACTTCGGCCTGTCCGAGACAAAGGGATTCCGTGACACTGGCCGGTACGTCGTGTACTCATACGGAACAACCGGAAGGTTCTACAATTACTCGGACTGCGGAGAGTACGGAACTCCGTCGATAGCGCTATGGTATTTCGCGGACAGATTCAATTCTCCTGATGTTCTTTACAATGAACTCAGGCTGATGAGGCAGGGGAGCTATCTGAATCTCGGCCAAGAGTCCAGGCTGCTTCCTCTTATGGCCGCGTTCGCCATGAATATCCCGCATGGCGGCGTCAAAGCCCCGAAGGGAGTATATTCCGGCAACGGGGTCACTCCCGTCGTGATGTTCCACACGGACTGGACTTTCTCTGAATCAGACGTTTATCTTGGTGTCAAGGGAGGTGGGGCCGGAGCTCCGCACTCACACATGGACGCAGGTTCGTTCGTGTTCGACGCGGAAGGAGTCCGCTGGGCAAAGGAACTGCCGAATCCGTCCTACACTTCAATGGAAGGCCCGATGATCAAACTGGGCGGAAGCCTGTGGAAAATGGAGCAGAATTCGCTGAGGTGGAGAGCCTTCGCCTACAACAACCGGCAGCACAGCACATTGACAGTCAACGACAAAGACCACATCGTGGGCGGATTCACCCCGATAAGGAAAGTCATAGAGAAACGGAACCGGTCGGGAGCGGTAATTGATCTGACACCGGCGCTTGCCGGAGAGTTGTCCAAAGCCATGCGCACCGTGGAGGTGGTCAAGGCTAAGGATCTTGTCGTGACAGACAAGGTAGAAGCCCTTGACGGAAAGCCGGCTGTGGTCCGCTGGACACTCGTCACCAACGGAGTCCCTGAATTGACAGGGGACGGAATCAGGCTGACAATCGGAGACAAAGTCCGGTTCCTTCGCTCCGACGCGAAAGGTGCAAGGATAGAGTACAAAGTATGGAGCGCCGATCCAAAGGACTATGACTCACCTCTCAAAGAATATGAAAGGCCGGTTCCGGGCACGTACATTGTCGGGTTCACGGCCACCGTTCCATCTGGCGGCAGAGCCTTATTCCGGACTGTTCTTGGAACCGAATGACTTTTCCCGCGACATTTATTTGGAAATATTTTTTCCGTGCACGTGCACGATTACAAAAAAAAGCTTATATTTGCAGACACATATTCCGAAATGAACTAAAACATCTATATTCATATTCATTATGGTAAATTTTTCACTTGAAGGAAAGGTAGCCCTTGTGACGGGCGCTTCCTATGGAATCGGTTTCGCCATCGCCACCGCATTCGCGGAGGCAGGAGCGAGGATTGCGTTCAACGACATCAAGCAGGAACTCGTGGACAAGGGTCTCGCTTCCTATAAAGAAAAAGGGATAGAGGCCAAGGGCTACGTCTGCGATGTGACCAAGGAGGATCAGGTTACCGACCTCGTGAAGAAGATCGAGAACGACCTCGGGCCTGTCAACATCCTCGTGAACAACGCCGGCATCATCAAGCGCATCCCTATGTGCGAGATGAAGGCCGAGGAGTTCCGCCAGGTGATCGACGTTGACCTGAACGCTCCGTTCATCGTCTCAAAGGCCGTAATCCCTTCAATGATAGCCCAGGGGGGCGGAAAGATCATCAACATATGCTCTATGATGTCCGAGCTTGGCCGTGAGACCGTCTCCGCCTACGCGGCGGCCAAGGGTGGCCTCAAGATGCTCACGAGAAACATCGCATCCGAATACGGCGAGTACAACATCCAGTGCAACGGAATAGGGCCGGGCTACATCGCCACTCCTCAGACCGCTCCTCTGCGCGAGCGTCAGCCTGACGGCTCAAGACATCCGTTCGACGCTTTCATCGTGGCGAAGACCCCCGCGGCCCGCTGGGGCACAACCGATGATCTCAAGGGACCGGCTGTGTTCCTGGCTTCAGAGGCATCAGACTTCGTCAACGGCCACGTCCTCTATGTGGACGGAGGCATTCTCGCTTACATCGGAAAACAGCCTCAGTAATGAGAAGCACGGTTTTACCTTTAGTATGTCTTTCGATGGCGCTGCTTTCCTGCGGTGCCGTCGAAAAGAGTATTACGGTCAGCAACGGATCCGACACCGCGCGTCAGTACGAGACCGTGGAAGTCAGGCTTGCCGACATCGGCATAAAAGGTCTGGACGGGAGCAATCTCGTCATCAGGAACGCTGACGGAAAGCAGATCCCCTCACAGATCAGCGCCGACGGAAACTCGGTTCTGTTCCAGGCCACGGTTGACGGGAAAAGTGACGCGACATTCATCTGCACAAAAGGCG
>OHDW01000216.1_pt1 | contig 14559 bp, 9 predicted proteins | sample 1567131 | NCBI WGS metagenome assembly OHDW01 (sample SAMEA3879508, study PRJEB24766) | human gut metagenome | biome: human-associated habitat; feature: feces | place: USA | collected 1985/1987
AGGATCCTGCAGGTGTCGGCTACAATGTCAACCAGAGCATGATCGCCATCGGTTCCGGCGGACTCCACGGCAAAGGCTTTCTGGGCGGGACCCAGACCACTTTCGGATTCGTGCCGGAGCAGAGCACCGATTTCATCTTCTGTACCGTCGGGGAGGAATGGGGATTCCTCGGCTGTCTTGTCGTGATCTCTCTGTACGTGTTCCTGATTTCCAGAATCATCATGGACGCGGAGAAAAGCCGGAAGGCGTTCACCAGAATATACGGCTACTGTGTGGCCTCGTGCATATTCATGCACTTGTTCATCAACATCGGGATGACCATCGGCATTATGCCTGTGATCGGCATCCCATTGCCGCTGCTCAGCTATGGAGGCTCCTCGCTGTGGGCATTCACGGTGCTGATCTTCATATTCATAGCACTGTATCGGCAAGAGAAGAAATACTATTAGCCGTTCAGACTGTTAAAAATTAACTGGTTTGCGACTGTTTTCCTTAATCAATGACTTTTTTTTAGTAAATTTGCATTCTATCATACTGCCTTGGTGGTGAAATGGTAGACACGAGGGACTTAAAATCCCTTGGACAGAAATGTCCGTGCGGGTTCGATTCCCGCCTGAGGCACAAAAGGGTGAGTAAAGATTCTTCTTACTCACCCTCTCTTCATTTATTTTATTCTCGAAAATATACATCAGTCAATCCAACCCGGATTCTGGGTAAGAAGGCCGTTGGTACGATCAATCTCACTCTGGTCGATCGGGAAGTACCTGTACTTCTCAGTCCAGCCTTTCGAGCCAAGGATCTCTGTTCCCTTGTCAAAACGAAGAATGTCAAACCAACGCTGCATCTCATCCATGAACTCATAGCCTCTTTCCTTGAATATAATGTCAAGGAGTTCCTGCTTTGACCTACCGGCAAGGGTGATTCTATGGTTCTTGTCACCAAAAGCTCTGTCCCTGACAAGATCGAACCAATGCTGGCCGGCATCGCTTACGGTTCCGTTGATCCTGGCTTCAAGTTCGACACCCAAGAGAAGCACATCTGCATACCTGTAGAAGCGGAAGGCGGTCGCATGGTTGCTGGACGGATTAATGGATCCGGTGCTTTCCTTTCTCGGATGGTATTTGTAATGTCCAAGTCCTTCGTAATTCTCCTGTTGGTCGCTCACGATGAATGTGCTGCCTTCCGGGAGCGCACCGGACGTGACCATTTCTGCAACCTTTTTAGCCTCGTCCGCATAGACGATGCAAGTTCCTTCCCTACGGGTGTCACCTTCCTCGAACATGTTATAGACTGTGGAAGGCATCGTGCACTGGCCGTATCCTTCAAGCAGGCCTCCTTCCTCGGCACTTCTCGGATCAACAAGGTTACGTCCGCCAAGTCCGTGGACAAAGCCCATACCGGTGTCGTTGGTGGATCCAGCAGAAACCTCGTAGATGGACTCCGTACCCCATTCTCCGTCCTTCAGCCAAAGATGCAGATAGTCAGGATCAAGCGTGTAAACACCTGAGTTGATGATGGTTTTCATATCGTCAAGAGCCTTAGGGTACATTTTTTCGTCACGGTGGAAGAGGATCACCTTCGCGCGGAGTACACGGGCCGCGTCAGCACAGATTCTTCCCTGCTGAACACTGGCTCGGGCCGGAAGGGCGGCGATGTTCTCGTCAGAAAGATCACTCATCATAAAATCATAAATCTCATCTCTGGTCCCCTTAGGAACGGAATACATCTGGTCGGCGCTGAGGATACCTTTGATGAGAGGGAATTGCTCATAGCCCATAAACAGATAGTCATAGAAAAGAGCTCTGAAGAAACTGGCCTCTGCCTTCAACGGTTTCACGAAACTATCGTCAAGGGAGCAGGAATTCAGTTTGTCAATCAATATGTTGGCGGCGATTACTCCGTTGTAGATGCCGAAGTCCCACTCATTCCACCAAGAGCCATAGCCCCACTGTCCGAAAGAAGATGTCGCGTTGTAGGAGAACGTGTCCCACTTTGTCTTCCACTGGCCTTCACCCAGACCGCCTCCGGTCTCCGCCTCGTCCGAAAGAATGCATGAATAGTCATGAATTTCAAGAAGCCTTGTCTTGACCTCCCACATCACGTTGTACAGTCCCTTCATCATCTCATCCTCCGTCTTGTAGAACTCTGTCTCCGAAACCTGGGTACGAGGCTGTACCTCAAGGAAATCAGAGCATGCGGCAAGCGTCATAAGCGAAACGCTGATCGCGAGTGCGTAAGAATATATCTTTTTCATAATATTGCCTGTTATCGTTAATTAGAATTTAATGTTGACTCCTGCAGTGAATGTCCTTGCCTGAGGATAGGTTCCGGCGTCGAGACCGTCTCTGGTGCCGACCTCCGGATCATAACCAGTGTAGCCTGTGATCGTAAACAGGTTCTCACCCTGAAGGAACAATCTCAAAGCCTTCATCCCGACCTTTCGGGAAATTCTTTCCGGAAGCGTGTAGCCGATCTGGGCCACCTTGAATCTAAAATAAGAACCGTCCTCGACGAAGAAATCAGAGATCTGATCGTTGATGTTGTCTCCTTCGACAAGTCTTGGCATCTTGTTGGATGTCCCGGCGCCATGCCAGCGGTCAAGCCATTCGGTTCCGAAATTGGCAAGTGTGGCGTTCGGTCTGCGGTAGAACTTGTAGATGTCGTTCCCTGCAATTCCCTGGAAGTAAGCGCTGAAATCAAAGTTCTTCCAAGACACATTGAAGTTGAAACCAAACGTCCAGTCCGGATTAGGATCTCCGATCATGGTCCTGTCATCAGCGTCTACGGATCCGTCACCAGTCACATCAACGAAACGGATGTCTCCAGCGTGAGGGGTTCCACCAACATTCTGCTTGGAAGCCGCGGCCTCCTCGTCTGTCTGGAATATTCCATCAGTCTTGTAGCCATAGAAGAAACCGTAAGGTCTGCCGCTTTCGCTGTAGGAAACACGTCCTCCAAGACCTCCGCCTATCATATTCAAGCCAACTCTGTCTGGTCCTTGGTCGGTCACTTTGTTCTTAATGTAGGAAGCGTTGGCGCCTACTCCCCAGAAAACATTGCCGGTGGTGAACCTATAGCTGGCCTCCATCTCAACTCCTTTGTTTTCGACCGATCCGGCATTGACAGTCATGGAACTGAAGCTAGTGTATAGAGGAATAGGTTTGTTCAGAAGCATGTCCTTTGTCTTTTTCTGGAACACATCCACAGTGAACGAAAGAGCGTTGTTCAGGAACCTGAGGTCAAGACCAGCGTCGAACTGCTCGGAAGTCTCCCATTTGAGGTCTTCATTTGCGTAGCCGCTTGGGTACATTCCAGTGTAGGATTTCCCATCAATGATAGCGTTATGTCCGCTTGCCATCATCGTAGTGTAGGCGAACGAACCTATGCGCTCGTTACCGTTCTGTCCCCAACTGAGTCTGAGTTTGGCAAAGTCGAACCATGAAGGCTTGGAAGCCAGAAAGTTCTCCTTGGTGATCACCCAACCGAACGACACTGAAGGGAATATTCCCCATTGATGCTTACGTCCGAAATTCGAGGAGCCATCACGGCGGAGCACAGCCTCCAGCATATATTTCTCATCATAGTTGTAATTCACTCTTCCGAACGCGGAGGCCAGTCTGTGGTCATAGCCGCTGCTGCCAACCTTGGACTGATCCTCAGAAGCCGTGGCTGTGTCGATGAATGCCTTGTTGATGTCAACGACAAGAAGGTTATAGTCTGTGCCCCAGATGTTCGATGAGGAGAATGCCGACATACTGGTTCCCACAAGCGCGCCAAGATTGTGCTTTCCGAAAGACTTGTTATAGGATAAAACGTTCTCCCACTGCCAGTTGAATCCCTGCCACTTGCTATCCTCGACAGAAGAGGTCTTATTGTTGTTCGTGGTGTTGAGATCATATTCAGGTGTCACTTTTCTGGTGGATGAGACCATCAGGTCGATTCCGTAGGATGTCTTGAAAGTAAGCCCCGGAAGAAGGTCGGTGTTGACGGCGATGTTGCCGGTGAAGTTCTGAGGTTCGTACCTACGGTTATGGTTGACTTGCATGTCAGCCAGAGGATTAACCAGCTCGCGCATGTCTATAATGTTGTAGGTCTTTCCGTTAGGTGCCACCACGGCGTTAGGATAGGTGATCGCGTATTGTGCAAGAACCGCTGGATCCTCCTGATAGACAGGCTCGGTAGGAGGTAGCATATTCATTGACGCCATAAGACCGCCGGCCTCGCTGTTGTCGATGTCCGTTCCCTTAATCCTTGCTGATGAATAGCTAACATTGACACCGACGTTTACCTTGCTGAGCCAATCACGGTCAGGGGCACTGAGGATGGTGTTGTTGTACTTCGCGCGTAAATTGTAGCGACTGTAGTCCGAGTAACCTTTAGCATAGATTCCTTCCTGATTGACGTAGCCGAACGAGATATAGTAATTGGAATTGTCCGTGCCACCGCTGAGCGAAAGCCTATGGTTGACAATCGGAGCGTTTTTGTTCTGAAGAGCCTCCTGCCAGTCGGTGTTGAATTTGGAGGTTCCTGTGAAGTACGGATCCTTACCCGAGTTGGCGGCCTGCTCGTTGATTAGCGTCATGTAGTCCTCGCTGCCAAGAATGGAAATCTTGTTGGACGGGTTCTGGATACCATAAGTGAACTCATAGTCCAGAACAGCCTTGCCTTTCTTGCCTTCCTTGGTGGTGACAAGCACGACTCCATTGGAACCACGAGCACCGTAGATGGCGGCCGAGGCCGCGTCCTTTAGAATCTCGACAGACTCGATGTCGGACGGGTTCAGGTTGTCGATTCCATTCTCGGAAGGCATGCCATCCACGATGAACAGAGGATTCGAATCGTTGATCGTGCTGACTCCCCTGATCCTGATCTTCGATCCTGCTCCAGGCTGGCCTGAGTTGGATATGATGGAAACACCTGAGACCTTGCCTTTCAAGGCATTCTGAAGGTTGGTCGGGTTACCGATGTCAAGATCTTCCGAAGAGACACGGCTTACCGAGGAAGTCAGGACACTCTTCTTCTGGACGCCATAGCCGACAACAACCAGTTCGTCAAGAGTGTTGGAGCCTTCCGCGAACTTGATGACGAGATTGCTCTCATCGCCGGAGACAAGATAGTTAACATCATCGTAGCCAAGGAAAGAGAAAACCAATGTCTCTCCCTTGTCGGCGGAGATACTGAATTGGCCGTTATAATCCGTAGAGGTTCCCTTCGTGGTGTTACCCTTGACGAAGACTCCAGCCCCCGCGACTGGTTCGCCGGCAGGATCCAGGACCTTACCGGAAACGCTGCTGGTCTGCGCTGACAGACTTACAGTACAGAATACCGCTGCAAGCAGCAAGAACAAATTTTTTATTCTCATAATCTAACAGTATTGATTGGCGATTAGTTCTTCATGTGCGATGTTCCTACATATTCATGGCGACCGCCACCGCACCCAGAAGTCCGATGAACTGAGGAAGCGCATAGTGTTATGGTTCAATTTATTAAGAATATTCTCGAATATGTATTCGTCCGCCACGATGCTGCCTCCCAAGACGACGGTATCCGGATCGGTGATCCTGACAAGGTTCATTATGAGGTTGGCGATTCCCTGCGTGGCGTTCTCCACGAGCACACGGCAGAGCTCATCCCCCTCCTGACAAAGCCGGATGACATCCCTGACATCCACCCTGACTCCTTCATCGGAAGGGATCTCAAGGCGGGTATCGTACCTGTCCTTGAGCAGTCTGGCGCAGGCGTCAAAGCCGCTTCCCGAGGCGATTGTCTCCACGCAGTCCATCCTGCCGCAGCAGCATTTCACGCCGACATTGACTCCGACGGTCATATGCCCGGCCTCCCCCGCGTTGAAATGGCTCCCTCTGATCTGACGGCCATTCACCACGGTCCCGACAGCAATGCCGGTACCTACATTAATATAAACGAAATTCTTCGAGAACTGCCCCACGCCCCAGACACGCTCGGCTCTGGTAGCGCTCTTGACATCGTTGTCGATGCGGCAAGGAATGCCGTAGATCTCCGTGATCTCCTTGGCAAGTTCAATAGGATGGGTCCTGTTCGGGTCAATCTGAAGCCAGACCCCTTCATTGGGATCGACACGGCCGATCAGACCGATGCCCATAGAGACAGGCTTCTCGCCGACCCATCCCACGGTGCGAATGTAGTCATCAAGAGATGACTTGATTATTTCCGAGGCGGTCTGCTGACTGAAATAGCCGGAATCATACTTCTTGAAACGAAGGATGTTCCCGTGCTTGTCAACTTCACCGATGAGTAATTTTGTTCCTCCCAAATCGAGGCCGAGATATGTTTCCATTGCGTCTGAGTGTTATTCTTCCGCAATATTAGCCAACTATCTCCGGGCGGGGGTTTAAGATCTAACAAAAATGGTTTAAAATCTGCTTGGGCTTAATCCGAACTGCTTTTTGAAACAGACACTGAAGTACTTAGCATCTGAGAAACCGACCATATCCGAAACTTCGGCGATGCTGTAGCGATGGTCCGCGAGATATTCCTTTGACCTTTCCAGACGATAGATTCTGATGAAATCGTTAGGTCCCTGACCGGTGAGAGACTTCAGTTTGTTGTAGAACGCGGTGCGGCTCATAGCCAGTTCCCGGCACAGGTCGTTAATCTGGAATTCCGAGTTGGACAACTCCTTCTGAACCACGGAGATAACCTTGTCCATAAACTCCTTGTCCAGCTTGTTGGAATATTCATTGCGCGCGGAGGCATTGTTGGAGTAGAGAATAGCCTCCCTGAGACGCTGACGCTCGTTCAGGATATTCCTGATTCTGGCTTTCAGAACCGACATATCAAACGGCTTGACGATGTAGTCGTCGGCTCCGGACTCAAGTCCCCTGATGACGCTCTCCCTGTCGGTCATACCAGTCAACAGAAGCACTGGAATATGGCTGGTCGCGACATCCGACTTGACACTCCGGCAAAGGTCGTAACCGTTCATCACCAGCATTATGACATCAGAGATCACGATGTCAGGATTTTTTTCCGCGATGACTCCAAGAGCCGTCTGACCGTCCGTGGCAGTGTTGATTGAATATTCCTCCGCGAAAGAGGACCTCATATACTCCAAGGTCTCAGCGTCGTCCTCAACAATCAGGATGCGGTTCCCGGAATTGTCCGGATCCTGCTGGACAGAGTCCGGAATCGGCTCCAAAGTGTCCGACTCCTTCCGGAACACCACTGAATCCGAAGCCTTGTATTTCTTCGGAAACGACAAGGTGAACGTGGTTCCTTCTCCCTCGACGCTTGAATATGAAATCGCCCCGTGATGCTGGCCAACCAACTGCCGGGTGATCATCAGGCCTATGCCGTAACCGCTCTCATCGCACTCGCGGGCATTGTCCGCCCTGTAGCTGCCTCTGAATATGCTTGATTGGAAATCCGCGGGTATTCCTATTCCCGAATCACTGATCTCCAGAGTCCAGGAACGCCGCTCGCTTTTAGCCAGGACTTTGATGAAGCCTTCCGAGGTGTATTTGACCGAATTTGACAGGATGTTGTGAATGATCAGATCCATCTTCTCCCGGTCGATCCAGATGTCATTCAATCCCGGCTCGATGCGGTACGAGAAATCAAGCCCTTTCTGGCGGGCGGCATAACTGAAATCAGCCAGAACGGAGTCCAGATAATCCCCTGAGTCATATTCAGCCAACCTCAGCACACTCCAGTCCCGGTCATTCTTCCGGATGTCCAGAAGATTGTTGATCATAGACATAAGTCGGTCAGAGTTCCGGTTCGCCGTCATCACTGAACTCCGTACCTTGTCGGAAAGGTCATCCATACTTTCCAGATCGTTGAGCGGAGTCTTGATCAATGTTATAGGGGTCTTCAGGTCGTGGGCGAAGTTCACGAAAGTGTTGATCTTCTCCGTCATAATCCTGTTGTACGACTTCCTGCGGTACCACGCCACGGTCATCGCCACGAACGCCACCAGCAAGGCCGCATATAGAGACAACGTCCACCAGGACAGCAACAAAGGCCTCTTTATTAATATGGAAAGGTGACGTTCACCAAGGATGTTTCCTGAATATTTGTCTATGACCTTCAGTATGTAGTCATATTTTCCGGAAGGAATATTATAGTAGTCAATCTCTCCCGCTGCATCGCTAAGACGGGGAACCTTGTCAAAGCCCACAAGCTGACTTGAAAAGCTGGTCCTGTACCCCGAGGTGAAATCAAGGGCTGAGTATGCGATGCGGAAAGAATTCTGGCCGGCTTTCAGAGTGATCCTGTCGAGAAGATCGACGTTGGTTGAGACTGTAGGTTTTGAGCCGTCCGGCAGATTGAAGCCCGAGATGACCGGGGCGATTTGTCCCGGATCCTTCATCGAGAACTCCGCAGGGTCGAACACAATGACTCCGTCAGCGGTACCAAAGGCCAGACGGCCGTCCGAGAGTCGGCAGACGGCGTTAGGATTGAAACTGCCTCTGGTGACTCCGAGGAATCCGTTCATATCAATCGGAACTCCGGAGACCGGATCAAGCCTGTAGAGGGACTCAAAGGTCGCGAACCAGACATTGTCCTCCCGATCCACCACGACACCGGTGACGGAATCGCTGGAGAGGCCGGAATCCTTCGAGAAAGACCGGGCCGTCCCGGTGTTTCTGTCATAACATATCAAGCCATCGCCGTCCGTAGCCAGCCAGACAACATCTCCATGGTTTGCCAGACATCTCACCGGGTACGTCAACGTCTTGGAACCAAACGAGTCAAGAACCGTCAAAGAACCAGTCCCAGAATCCAGGACACACAGTCCGCCGATGGTGGCCGATGTCAACTTCCCGTCAAAGGTCATTCTGATGTCCCCGATGTTATCGACAGGATAGGTCGCAAAGCTTCCGTCCAGGACATCGTATCTTGCCAAAGGTGAGTCTATCCCACCTATCCAGACATATTCTCCGTCAGTCAGAAGAGAATACGTATGATTGAACCTATCGTCCTGAAATACAGTCGTGGTTCCGGTTTTTGGATTGATCTTGTACAGAGGGAAACCGTAGCCTCCGACCCAGACATCGCCACGGACATCCTGAGTCAAGGCAAGCACGACACCGAGATCCGGCATCGGATAGTTCTTCCAATTACGGCCGGACGGATCAACGCTGCACACGCCCTCATTGGTTCCAAACCAGATGTTCCCGGACGCGTCCTCAAAGATCACGTTGACATGATCGGACAACAAAGAATTCGGATTCCCGGGCTGATGGGCCAGTTTTTCGATTGATGGGGTGCCTTTGCTCTGACGGCAGACCCAATCCGTGGTCGTGGAGACCCACAGGTTGCCGTTCACGTCAAAACAAAGGTCACTGACCGTGTTCCCCGGAATGGACGACCGGTCCAGATCGTCTGCCAGATAATGGGCGAGGACTTTCCCCGACTCCAGATCAAAGTAGAACAGTCCTTCCCCGTCCGACCCGACTACGAGACGTCCCTCGCCATCCTTCAGAATCGCCCAAACCGGAACCTTGAGGGAGACAGTGCCGAAATCCTTCAAGATTCCGTCATCCCCGACAACCTTCATTCCTTCGGAGAACGTCCCGACATAGAGCTTTCCACCCTCATAGAGCAAAGACGCGACATCCACATCATCAGCCACCCCGTGGACCTTTCCATTCTCCAGCAGGAATATTCCATTGTCAGTTCCCAGCCAAAAGGCATCCGTCCCTTTGACAGCGATAGCCTTGACAATCCTGTCAGTGACGTATCTGGCTTCTTCTCCGCCTTCCGTCAGGAAAATTATGCCCTCCGAAGTGCCCAGAGCCACGGTTCCAGACCCAGGGAAACAGATGCTGTACAAGGATATTCCCGGATGATTCTTCCTTAGATCCATCTCAAGGTGGAAAGAGTCCAAGCCTTTGTAATAACGGTAAAGCCTACCGTTCTTCACCGCCATCCAAAGGACTCCAAAATTGTCACATTCCAGCCTCGTTGATGACAGGATCTGGTCTCTGGACTGAGGCAGATCCTCGATCCTGTACGTTTTCACGGTATGGCCGTCGAAGCGATCGATTCCGTTCTGCGTGTATATCCAGACAAACCCGTCCCCATCCTGTGTGACCTGATAGACTTTCCTGCCGCTGAGGATTCCGTCAAGAGTGACAAAACCTTCCGCCCTTGCCGTGAGGAAGGACAGAAGGGTCAACAAAACCAATATAATATGTTTCTTCCGAAACATCATTCAGAGCAAGCGTGGAAAGGAGCCTTGAAATCCATTCTCAAAGTGTGTGTGTCCTCTGTAGGAAAATCATTTGGAACAGGAAGTGTCACAATACCTGTGGCCGCCCATTCGCACCCTCTTGCGAAAGTGACCTGAAATCCTGTGCATGTCATCGAATATGTCATGTCAGGATCATTGCCGCAATGTCCGAGAACATCCACGAAAACACGACCCTTGCCGTATCTCACAGTCCACATCACCGGCTCGTCACGCCCCGCGTCAGATGTCGTGGCAAGGATCTCGATGTTCTTGGCAGGGCCGCGTAACTTTGTGTAGATCTCATCCTTATAGTGCTTCCATCTTTTTGGGAGCCCTTTCATGACCGGATGTTCACCAGCCTGTGTGTCGATCACTGTCTTGTGCTGGAGACCGTGATGTCCCGCCCATCCAGGAGTGTAGTCATATATGTATTTCCCGTTCAGCATATAAAGATAAGGTCCCCATTTCTCATCCCTGCCGTTCCATGCACCGAGACCGGTCATCTCGTTGTACTCATTCCAATTCTCCATCGGGATTATCGATGAGTGGATGAAGGCAACACCACCACCGGCGCTGACATATTCCTCGAAAGCCTTCTTGCACGGCTCGATCCACTCCACACCGCCATAGTTGACAATGACAAGGCTATATGCTTTGAAATCAGGGTTAAAGGTGCTCATATCCCCGCCCCAGTCAGGAGTCTCGATGACATCCACATCGAAGCGTCCGGTGTTGGCAAGAATCTGTCTCATGCACTCGGAAGCACCTCTCCAATAGTGGCTTCCGTCCTGACCGGTGACAATCAAGGTCCGGATTTTCGGCTGTTCCTTGGCGGAGACAGTGAACAGGAAAATTCCCAGCAAAGCAAACAACGTCAAGACTATCCTTTTCATCTTCCTTCCTCCTTTCTGAATTCGATCCTGTCATGGCAATATACTGCCTTCTTGCCATAGCCTCGTTCATCGACGCTGAACGAGCCTTCCTTTATGTAAGTAATATAAAGCTCGCTGACACCATCCTTGTTCCTGTCTTCGACAAGCATATTATATTCATCGGTGACATATTCCACTGGGGAGATGTATTTGATTTCCTTTGAATATGTCCCCACTATCACATAATAGGCCTTAAAGAGATCGAACTCAGGCCAATGGCCATTGTCCCGGCCGAACAGCATGACTTCCTCCAGCTGCGGGTCATCGTCCATCTGCGCGATGATTGACTTCTGAAACCAGAAGCCCTCTTTGACAGCCTCAGGCGGAATATTGTCCCAACCGACCTGATGGGCCGTCACCCGGAACTGCGCCTCGGCACAAACGGCCAGCAGCAGCGACAAGAATACGGTTGAAAATTTCTTAAGCATCATAATCATGTGGCAATTGTTTGATGTCAAAGGTAGTCATATTCTCAATAGGACATGTCCGAATATTGGCAAAAAAAGTTGGAAATCTGTCAAGTGTTTGGCGGGCAATGACATATTTTCAACTATTTTTGTCTGATAATCCACCTCGGGCGCGCATATAGTCGCTATCTTGCGGTCAAATTAAAAGCACTAAGATGAAGATCACAATCACAGAAAACGAGAAGGCATTCGCCAACGCGGCGGCGTGGAGAATCATCGGTCAGATACTGCGGAAACAACGCAGTGTCATCGGCCTCTCGACAGGCAGGACCACCGGAGAATTACACCGGACTGTCGCCAAAATCCACAAGGAGTATCCTTTCGATGTGTCCGGAGTAACATTCTTCGGCCAGGACGAGGTCGTGGGTGTGCAACGGGAATATTTCGGATCCTGCTGGAAGATGCTCAAGACCGAACTGATCGACGACATCGGGACAGATGACGGACATTTCCTTATGCTTCCTGTCAAATCTGATGATTATTCCAAAGACTGCAAGGAGTTCATCGAGGAACTGGAGTCACGAGGAGGGATCGATCTGCTCATCGTCGGAATCGGAGAAAACGGCCACATCGGCTTCAACCAACCCGGCTCGGCGTTCGGAAGCGGATGCCGCGTCTCCGTTATGTACCCGGAACTTGAGGCGAGGATCAGACGGGAGACAGGAACGCCGGACAATGTGGAGCTCGGAGGAGTGACCTTAGGGCTTAAGGACGTGATGACGGCCAGAAAGATCGTGGCGGTCGCCAAGGGAACAACGAAGGCGGAGATTGTCAAGCGTATCGTGGAAGGTCCTGTCAGCGAGGAAGTTCCGGCCAGCGTTCTCCAGCTTCACCCGGACTGTGAGTTCATTCTTGACAAAGACGCGGCCTCAAAACTGGATTAGTTATGGAAAACAAGAAGACAAACTATTTAGGACCATTCCTTTCGATGGTTTTCCTGTTCCTTATCGTAGGGTTCCTGACGACAGCCAACTCACAGTTCCAAGGGCCGCTCAAGGAAGCCTTCCTCTCCAACGCCGGAAGCTTAAAGAACACATTCGCGACTTTGATCACGTTCTCCTGGTTCCTGGCCTACCCGATCTGCGGGCCTATAGGCTCGGCCTGGGTCAATAAATATGGCTACAAAGGGACTTTGATCCGAGGTTTGATCCTGATGACAGTCGGGTTGTTGCTGTTTTTCGCGTCCTCAGAGTTCACGGTCCTCTTTCCGGACGCCGTCATCGGCTCGGCAGACCTATCGTTCCCTGCCGGATTCCTGATCTTCCTTCTGGGCTCGTTCGTGGTCGGAGCCTCGGCCACAATCCTTCAGGTTGTCATCAATCCTTATCTCGTTGCCTGTGACGTGAAAGGCACGCAGTCCATCCAAAGGCTGGCCATCGGCGGGACCGCCAACTCGGTCGGCCCGTACTTTGTCACCGGAATAGTGTTCGGAGGCATCGCGATGGAGGACGTGCAGGTCGCACAGCTTGTGGTTCCGTTCATCTCCCTTGCAGCCGTCATCGTGCTTGTCACGCTGGCCCTGATGAAATTCTCCCTCCCGGACATCCAAGGGACCAGGGCGGAGAACGGCGAGAAACTTGAAAAGAGCGTCTGGTCGTTCAGCCACCTGACCTTAGGGGTCATCGCGATATTCTTTTATGTCGGCGCTGAGGTATGCGTCGGTGCTAATGTGAATATGTACGCGATAGAGAAAGGGATAGACTCCCCTGCCCTTCTCGCCACCATCTATTGGGGAGGAATGCTGGTCGGCCGCGCTTTGGGAAGCACACTGAGCAAGGTTCCGCCACGCACCCAACTCATATTCACAACCTCTGTAGCCACTGTCCTGCTGGTTCTTGCGACCCTGCTCGACAACCCGTGGCTTTTGTCCGCCGTCGGGCTGTTCCACTCCATAATGTGGGGTGCCATTTACACCCTTTCAGTCCAGAAACTCGGGAAATATACCTCCATCGCGTCCGGAGTGTTTATGATCGGAGTATTCGGCGGAGCCGTCCTGCCTCTCGTGCAGGGACTTCTGGCCGATATACTCGGAGGCTGGAAGATGACCTGGCTGGCAGTGGTATTCTGCGAACTGTTTATGCTTTACTACGCTGTACGAGGAAGCAGGGTAAGGCAATCGGCCGAATAAAAACACTCTATCAATATGAAAAAGACACTTATCTCTTTAATGGTCGCGGCTCTGGCGCTGCTGTGTTCCTGTGCCCCAAGCCCCAAAGCCAACATTCTGGTTGTCAGCGAGAACGGCGGACACCACAAACCGTTCACAGATGTGGCAGTGCCTTGGCTGGACAGCATCTCCGCTTCCCGCGGATTCACTGTGACCGTCATCAACAATATGAACGATGTGAACGCGGAGTTCCTCAAGAACTTCAACGCTGTCATCCAGCTCGACTTTCCTCCATACACCTGGCCTGAGGCTGCGCAGGAGGCTTTCATTGAATATGTTGAAAAAGGTCTCGGTGGCTACATCGGCTTCCATCACGCCACCCTTCTGGGAGAGTTCGACGGCTATCCGATGTGGAAATGGTTCTCTGATTTTATGGGCGGGATACGCTTCGCTGGCTACATCGAGCCGCTCGCCGACGGGACCGTGCACATTGAGAGCACGGAACACCCTCTGTTCAAAGGAGTTGACCCAGTCTTCACGATTCTGGACGATGAGTGGTACACCTACGACAAGGATCCAAGGGACACTGAATATATCCACGTCCTGGCGAGTGTGGATGAGGATTCCTACCGTCCGGCCTCGGACATCAGGATGGGCGACCACCCTGTCATCTGGACCAACACCTCGGTCAAAGCCCGCAACATCTATTTCCAATTCGGGCACAGTCCGAAACTGCTGGAGAACGATAATTTCAAGACGCTTCTGTTGAACGCGATAGATTGGGTGACCGAAAAATGAGACCGTCACGGATTCTGACAACGATGATCTGCCTCGTGG
>OHDW01000219.1_pt1 | contig 14482 bp, 8 predicted proteins | sample 1567131 | NCBI WGS metagenome assembly OHDW01 (sample SAMEA3879508, study PRJEB24766) | human gut metagenome | biome: human-associated habitat; feature: feces | place: USA | collected 1985/1987
TTGTGCAACTCCATTGCCTTCTCTTTCTCTTCATCAGGGATTTCCAAAACATCAGGAACGCCACCTTCCGGTTTCCAGCGGTACATCTTCATCTTCAACACATCGACAACGGCGTTGAAAGAAGAGCCGCAAGTGACAGGATATTGTATTTGTACGACACGGCTGCCCCAGCGGTCCTGCAACTGTGAAACAGTGCCGTCATAGTCTGCCTTGTCATTATCCAATTGGTTTACCACGAAGATAACCGGTTTATGGAATTGTTCTGTATATCGGAACTGGTTAATTGTTCCTACTTCCACTCCATATTGGGCATTCAATACCATCAAAGCCGTGTCAGTGACATTCAATGCGGAAACAGCGCCCCCGATAAAGTCATCAGAACCCGGACAATCTATAAAATTCAATTTGCGGTCTTGCCATTCGACACTAAAAACGGTCGAGAACACAGAGTAACCATACTCTTTCTCAACCGGGAAATAGTCGCACACTGTATTTTTGTTTTCAACACTGCCACGACGTTTTATAACTCCACCCTCGTAAAGCATAGCTTCAGCGAGAGTGGTTTTCCCAGAGCCAGAACTACCCAATATAGAAATGTTCTTGATTTCGTTTGTTTGATATACTTTCATATTGAAATCAGGTATTAAAGGTAACACAATATTTATTCGCATCCCTCCCTTTTTGAGGTTTGCGACCGCAAATTAGCAATAGATATTTTTATAACCAATTTTTCCCTTATGTTTGAAAAACATGTTTTTCAGCATTATCCCGTTAAATACTGAATAATGTGGATATTCTTATTAATTTTGTTCCCTGAATTAATTGATGTTTCCCTAAAAGAGTTGAGAATTATGTCCGGTCTTTATATTCATGTCCCGTTTTGCAAGAAGAGATGCCTCTATTGCGACTTTTACTCCAATACCGACATGGGATATAAGAAATCCTATGTGGAATCGTTGTTGCAGGAGATGGAGCTGCGCCATTGCTATCTGGAAGATCCCCTCGAAACCATTTATCTGGGAGGAGGAACGCCGTCACAGCTTGGCAGCGGCGAGTTAAGGGCTATTTTTGAGGGCATATCCCGTTATTTCCCGACAACGAAAGAGATGGAGGTCACTTTGGAGGCGAACCCGGACGACTTGACCCCTGAATATGTGGAAGAGCTTGCCCGGCTTCCCATCAACCGGGTCAGCATGGGGATACAGAGTTTCGACGACGCGGATTTGAAATTCCTCAACCGCCGCCACGACAGGGCAAAAGCCATCGAAGCGGTCCGCCTGCTCAAGGAGGCTGGTATCGGGAACATCAGCATCGACCTGATTTATGGGCTGCCGAGGCAAACAAGCGGTGGATGGTCACGCAACATCGATGAAGCCCTGAGGTTGGATGTCCCCCATATCTCCGCTTACCACTTGATTTATGAAGAGGGCACTCCCCTCTACCGCTTGCTGGAAGAGGGAAAGGTCACTCCGGTCGATGAAGAGTCGAGCGTGGAGTTCTTCTCCCTCCTGCGGCACAAACTGACGAACGCAGGGTATGACCATTACGAGATTTCCAACTTTGCGAAACCGGGTTTCTACTCTCGCCACAACAGTTCCTATTGGAAAGGCACCAGCTATTTGGGATTAGGACCTTCCGCCCATTCATACAACGGGAAAGAACGGGAATGGAATCCATCCTCCCTGCCCCAATGGATAAAGGGCATCCGGTCGGGCAAACCGGATATCGAATATGAGTCGTTGGACAGCGACACGGGATACAACGATTATATCGTGACCCATTTGCGCACCATGTGGGGCGTGGACTTGGAAGCCATCCGGCAGCAGTTCGGGGAGGAGCGGTCGGCTTATCTCTCCCGGATGGCGAAAAGCCACTTGGAGCAAGGAAGGCTCAAGCAAGAGGGGGGAAAGCTCATCTTGACCGAAGCCGGCATTTTCGTGTCGGACGGCATCATGAGCGATTTGTTATGGGTGTGATCAGAAGGGATATCCGATAGCCAAATGTATGCCCAAGGCATCCTTGAACTGCGGGATATTGTAATATCCTTTCTTGCCTGTCTCGTATGGAATATGCAAGCCTATGCCGCAATCGACACGAAGGACAATGAAATCCAAGTCATACCGTATGCCCAACCCGGTCCCCAAAGCCAAATCCCTGAAAAACCTTCCCCATTTCATCTGCCCGCCATGCCGCTGGGGGTCATTGTTGATCAACCAGATGTTCCCGGCATCCAGGAAGGTCGCCCCATACAAACTGCCGAATATCGGGAAGCGGTATTCCAGGTTCGCCTCGAACTTCAAATCCCCCGTCTGGTCAATATAGCCATAGCGGTTGTCCGGGTCGGGACGGAAACGCCCCGGTCCCACGCTCCGGATAGTGAATGCACGCAGGCTGTTCGCTCCACCGATATAAAACTGCTCGCTATAAGGAGTCGTGTGGTTTTCCGCATTCCCATAACCATATATCACCCCGGCGCTCAAGCGTCCCACCAAATGGTGCCCCTTTGCCAACATCCGGTTGTAACGGATTTCCGAACTAACCTTTGTGAATTGAGAGAAGACATTTCCTAAAAACTTTTTATTCTCATCCCCCAATTTCTTTCCCGCCATCGCATAGAAGAGGCTGATGATATTACCCGACTGGGTGACGGAAGTCTGCCACCAAACATGATGGTTCTTGCTTTTCACCGGCGTGTCGTCATAAGTATAAGAATAGCTGATGGCAGGTATGAACTGGTCTTTCAAACTCAAATAGAGTGCCTTGTTGGCATCCGCAATCGAATCAAACGTGGCAGTCGTATGCTGCAACTTGTTATATGTCAACCTGAACGGGGTGACCGAATGGTGGCTGGTCTCCGAACTTTGGAAATCCAAGGTCGCACTTCCCCCGAAAGAAAGCAGCTTGAAGAACTTCGCCCGGTTCATCTGGTCTGCGTCGATGCGGAACGTCGTGCTGGACGGATAGTGCAAGTTCCGCTTCAAATATCCAGGGAAGAGCAATTGGGGAAGAGTCAATGTGCTGCTGATTCCGAACTCCCAGCTGTTCATCAATGCCGACTTGCCAGCGACACGCCTTTTGCCGGACTGCCACTCATAAGAGCCTTTCAACTGCACGCCAAACGTCTCCCCGCCCCCGAATACATTTTTCCTCTTCACGCTGAAGATTGCTCCGGGACCTGTCTGGTCATTGCTCTTTGTCGTCACATTAAACTCCAGTTCGCCATCCAAAGGCAAATCAAAAGCCGAATTGACCCGCAAGTCCAACGTGTCGCACCTTCTGCTTGTGTCGCGCGGCGTAAACCGCATCTCGCTGTATTTGAATATTCCCAGACGAGCCAGATTCGTCTGTGCCAACTCCTCTTTTGTACTGGAATAACGGTCTCCCCGCCGGAAAGGGATTTTCCGGTGCAAGACGGCAGGACGCACCTTCAGCTTGTTATGGTAGAGGATTTCAATGCCATTGTAATATAAAGTGTCAGTAAGCGGAGTCTGGTCATATTCATTCAGCGCAACCGTTATGTTCCCTATTTTCCAAGAACGCAAAGCAGCCAAAGGGAGCGTTTCGGACGGGACGGCCCTCAACCACACCTTGCCGGGGACTTTGAAAGTATCCGCCTTGTAAGTCATGTATTCCGGGCGGTAGTAATAGAAGCCGTTGTTTCTCATATTGGCATAGATGCGTTGCCTTTCGGCTTCCAACTGGACCACATTGAAATTATCCCCTTTGTGAATCAACGTTTTCCACACTTCCGTCCGGATAACCGAATCTCTCCGTTGGCGACGGCGGGGATATTGTATCGAATCAATCGTATAAGGATTGCGCATCGTTATGTTATAGCGGACTTTCGCCTGTTTCGGGTCTTTCGCATTCGGCACAAGCTCATAAGAGGCATCGCCACGGAAGTAGCCATTCTCCTTTAGCAAGTTCTGCGCCACACGGACACGCACTTCCGGATTTGCATTTGTCATTAAAACAGGCTTGGCGGCAAATGTTTCAAAAAGCCACTTGCCCACTTTCCCCTCTTTATGCACCAAAGCATTATATATCCACAAGCCGAAAGGCAAAGGCAAACGCACAGTGGAACTACCCAGCAGGGCATTATTGGGAGGATAATCAAGGGCTGCCCGGATTTCTTCCAGCGCCGCTTCCCCCGCCTGCGTCGAATCCATCTCCTGCACGACAACCTTGTCAATGCCGGTATAAAGGATTTCATCATCCGGCAAGTTCTTAGTGACAGAGCATGAAAACATCCCGACAAGCATTGCCAATCCTATCAACCAATCAATTCTTCTCATCTTTCTCCTCCTCGTCATCCTTTTCCGGTTTTACCTTTTTAGCTCTTTTGAAAATAAACAATTCACGAAGACGATCCATCTTCTTATGCAATACGATGCCGGCACCCGTCTCCGTCAGTTCGCCTTCCAACAGGCTCTCATAATCCTTGTTGTGGAACAGCTTGACATAGCGTGTGCCGCCCCGGTCCAAACGATACTCAACCGACACATTGTCTATAAACGGCTGGGCTTGCCCTTGGTTTATGTCCGCGCCCGTTGAGATTCGTCCACCTAACACGATGCGGATGCGGTCGTTATAAAAACGCTTAGCGAAGCGGAACGAGTAATCGGTCCTCTTTCCCCCGCTTTCGGCATCGTCGTAACTCTCCATGCCGAAGTTGATATCGACAGTCTTCAAAGCACTGCCTGCAATACTGTTTATCTCACTCTGCAAGAAGCTATTCAAAGCAGCTCCCATGTCCAAGTTGGACTTTCCAGCCGCTAATCCACCGCCCAAATACATTCCCGTCACCAGCATGCTGACAGCCTGCTTCGCCAACTCCTCTTCTCCCATGCGAGCCAGTTGTTCTTGTACCGAAGCATCTTCCGGTGCTTTCAATATGAACTTCAACCCCAAATTCTCCAGGGTCTGTGTCAACTGGATTCCAACATCAAAGTTGACCATCCTCGAACTGTTATCGTCCAATGTGGCAGAGGTGCGGACCCTTTCCGTCGCTGTAATATCCATGCTTGGATTCATCACATCGCCCGTCCATTGCACATAACTGCCTTCCTGCACGTTAAACTCCTTCAATGGGATGACAGGAAGTGTATATTTAATCGTTCCATCGGTCAACGTATAGCGGCCATTCAAAATCATATCTCCCATCGGGGTGTATTGGAATGACAAATCCCCTCCTCCTTCCAGCTTCACATGATTGGACTGGTCGGGAGTCAAATCCGCATTGATCTGCACTGCCTGGTCTATATGGATGGTCATCAACATATCCAAACCGCTCAACGGCAGCACGGAATAGTTGCGTTTCCTCATCAGCAAAGTGTCTTCGTCAAATGAAGTGAAAGAGACCAGACCCGACAAGCGGTCTTGCACGGTGAGCGGGGAATCCTGCAACACGTATGTAAAGTTCGTTCCTCCCAACAATTGCAAGTCCCCCCGCATCTTCAAAGACTCCAAAGGTCCCTTCACCGTCGAGTTCCAATTCACAAACATCTTTCCATAAACCCAACTCTGTTTCGTCCGTTTCGCATTGAGGAGCTGCATATTCCGGGCATTCAATTTCAAGTCGGCAGTCATATTGGACATATCTCTGAAATCAACCGCCCCATTGATGACAAACGGGTTTTCCCCGGAAGCGAACAATTTATACTTGTTGAACCATATCTTCTTGTCGTATATTCCTATCTCTTTGGAATCGAAGCGGACCGTCGTGTTTGCCATCTCCACAAACATATTGGCGGAGTCCATTTGCAGATAGCCTTGTATGTCGGGATTCCCCGTCGTTCCATCCACGGATATTTCCCCCAACAACTTTCCTTTCAGCTCTGCCATGCCGCCTGGGATAAAAGGGTTCAACATTTCCAAGGGCATCTCGGTGACGGATAGGTTTCCCATGATGCTATCCTGTTTCCCGTCACGGTAGTATAAAGATGATTGCACGAACTCTTCCGCATCGCGGAAAAAGTGCATGTCGAACTGGTGCTCGTTCTCCGATAAAGGCAAATAAACCGTACTAAGCAACAGGTCGCCCACCCGTTTCCCCTCGTAGAACAACGAATCGACATTAAATCCCACCGTCATGGTGAAGGAGCTGTCCGACGGCATATATTGGACATCGGCATTGAACATTCCGGAGACATTCGGCAAATAAGAGGAGAACACACGGGAGACCTCCTTCAATCTGATTTGCCCGAATGCCGCATTGACACGGTTCAAACTGCTATCCACCTCTTCGCTTGCGATTTCCAAATATGCGCCATTATCGCTTCGTAAGTCAAAATTCGCTTCCATGTTGTTCATATTCTGGATCCGGATATAATTGTCGGGGTTCAGCGTGCAATTACTAAATGCCAAAATAGGATTGTCGGGGAAGAAATGGATGGAAACGCCACCCGACTTCTCTTTCTCCACATTCGTGCCCATCAAGATGCCAACATTCCCTTTCCCGTCCTCCATCCGCAGCAACGCATCGAAAGAGCGAGTCCTTAACTGCCCTAACAGGTTCAAAGAGAATGGATCCTGCCTCTTGAACTTGCGTTTGATAACATCCGCCTGGTATAACAACCTGCCAATAGAATCCTCGGCAATCGCCAACTTCATGGTATCCAAAAGGAAAGTGTCACGCAAGAAGTTATGCACATGCGCATTCAAGCCGATGCCCTTTTCGGGGGAAACAAATGCGTCCACTTTCATCTCTTTGAAACCCATATAATGGATTTGCAAGAAGTTATATATCGGGTTGTCCCTCTTTGCCGTCAATTGTATATGCGTTTCCGGCAACAACGGATGCAGCTTGTTCAAATAGATGGCAGAATCTTGTAACAACTGCCGGGATAATTCACCCGAGACAGTTGCCCACTGCTTGCCCAACCTCATCGGTCCCATGTTGCCCTCCATTTTCAACTCCAAGTCCCAGTTTCCCAAAGTCAAATCGGCATCATACTTTTCCTTCATGTCCGTCTCGGCTTCGGCAAATATCTGGAAAGACATGGTCAGAGGCACATCGCTTATGTGAAGGGATTCCAAGTCGATATGTTGCATATCGGCTATCAACATAGCTTTGATGCGCTCCTCCCTCAAAAAGGCATTCAACGAGGCATCCATCTTTGCCAAAGGATAATTGCTGTTCAAATCAAACAGCAGGTTGTTCTCCTTCAATGACCCTTTCATCGTGATGTCCGAAATAGAGGCTTTGCCATAACGCATATCTGATACCGCGCCCTCCAATTTCATCCACGCCAACGAGTCATAAGGATTCAATCCTTGGCCGGCAACTTCTATCTTTGCATTCATCCAATAGAGGGAATCGTTGGGCATGAAATGCACAGGTTCCAAACTGTCTATGGCGAACTGGACTTTATAACGTTCATCGTGTTGGTCAAAAGCTCCGGACAACAGGATTTTCCCGTCGCCCTCCTTGAAAAGCAAATCCGTTTTAAACTGCTCCCTTCGCATCTTCGCATCTCCCGTCAATGTCATGTGGCGGGGAATGTTCCAATTCCCCCTCGACTCCTCAGGCAAATAATCCAACAAGAAGCCCAAATTGTCCGTGCGGCCCTCCAATGCCAAATCCGCTTCCCTTTTGTCCAGCTTATGCAACCACACCCCGTATCCTTTGGCTTCCAAATCAAACGCACCCGGCAAACGGATCTCCGCTTTCTCCAGTTCCAGTTTCTTCATATTTCCGTTGGCCTTGAGACACAATTCCAACTCTTTGTCCGGATAGGCTTGGACGAATGACTCCGGTAAATCACCCAACAAAGCCATCACGTCATCCTTCCCGACTTTCCCGTCCAAATGGATATTCAACTCCCCTTTCGGCTGTTTGTTGAAAGCCGTATAAGGTATGGAGATTTCCAAATCAATAGCCGTATGCGGTGTCAACAATGTCAATTCCGGCACTTTCAGAGAAGTACTGTCCCCTTTCACCTTGCCTTGGAATTTCGTCACTTCAAATCCGGAACGCTCCTTAAAGGCAAAGCGGTCTATGACCACGCCTAACTCCTTTCCGCTGTATAACAAAGAGCCTAAAGAGATGTTGACATCTGAAAGGGCAAGGTGGGAAGGGTCTATTCCAGGCAAAGCCGCCTGCTCCCCGATATCGTAACGGATGATAGATTGTGACAACCTGAAAGACTTGGCTCCATAACGGGAGTTGCCCAAATCAACTTTCCCGTCCCTCAGTTTCGCCTCTTGGATAAATCCTGCCACACGCATGGAATCTTGTGGAATCTGCAACGCAAGCGCCACCCTGTTCAAATCTATTTTATCCAAACTAAAAAGCCAGTTCAAGGGTTCGCTTGGCACAGTGTCCGGGCGGGATGTGGTATCTGTAACAACAAGCGTCAAGGCGGCATCCGTCAAATCCAACTTGTTCAAGGTCGCCTTTTCGGAAGAGAAGCTGATCCTGTCCGCCTTTGCCAACACAGACCGCACGCCTCCTTTCAAGACCATTCCTTCTATCAGATTACCGGTATTCAATTTCAGTTGCTTCAAGCCGACAGATTCGACCAACAGCTCTTTGCTCAGCAAAGGCCACGGACGGATTTGCAATTGGAGCTCTTTTAAAGAGAGCAATGTATCCGCCGGGATTGTATCTGGCATGACCAACAGTCCTTGCACCTTCAATCGGATTGGAAAAGAAAGACGGATCCGTTCCATCTGGATGTGCATGCCCGTCGCCTCGCTCGCATACTGCATGGCTTGCCTTACCGCGAAGTTCTGGAAGGAAGGAATGTACAAAAGAAGCGACACAATCATCGCCAATATTGTGGGTATTGATAAAAAAATTCCTATCCGCTTAATCCATGTTTTCATACGCAAACAGTAAAGTTCTATGCAAAGATAATGTAAAGCTTGATTTTTTACATAAAACAACTCCACAAACCAAATAGTTTGTGTTATTTTGCACGAAAAACAGACATTACTTAGGATGGAAAAGAATCATAATAATAGTTATTGGTTTTTATTTTATCAAGATAAAATACTGGTAAAGAAAGAAGAAGGAGGAAAATATTCCATTCCGTTTGGAGAGAATCCTCCCATTCCGGCAACCAACTCATTCGAGGTTGTCCTCGACCACGACATTCCGGCGCATGCTGCCTCTGTCGATGAAGCATATCCGGAAGATGAACAATATCTACAAATAGGATTGCGGGCAAGCTGGGATTATCTGCCCAAAGATTGGTATAAACGTGCCGGGAAAGCATACCAATTGGTCTATTGGGACCGCAACAGCCAATATTGCCCGGCTTGCGGTTCTCCTATGACTTGGCACACACATATCAGCAAATACTGCCCGAAATGCAAAAAGGAAACCTATCCAGTCATCTCTCCAGCCATCATTGTCTTGATACACAAAGGAGAAGAGGTATTGTTGGTCCATGCCCGCAATTTCAAAGGCAGCTTCCACGGATTGGTAGCCGGATTCTTGGAAGTCGGTGAGACATTGGAACAGTGCATCCAACGCGAAGTGATGGAAGAGACCGGACTGACCATCAACCACATCAGCTATTTCGGCAGCCAACCGTGGCCTTATCCAAGCGGCATCATGGTGGGCTTCTTCGCCGATTATGTCAGCGGGAAAATCAGACTCCAAGATGAAGAGCTAAGCACAGGATCATTCTTCAGCAAAGACAATCTGCCGGAATTGCCCAGCAAGTTGAGCATCGCCCGGAGGATGATTGAGTGGTGGTTGGCTGGAGAAAAAGGGGAAAAGCCTGAGTTTTAGAGATTCATTTGACAGAATCCTTCTCCATGACCAACTCGGGATGCGCTTTGCGGAACGCCTTCTGCTTCCGCAGGATTTCCGGAGTGGGAAGCCGTTGGTACAGCAGGTGCGTCATGCGTTTGGAGTTCTTCAACTTCTGGCGATAGGAGGAGCTCAACATATAAGACAACAGATGGTTGGCATCGAAAGTGGCTAATGACGAACGGGATTTTGCCTCTCGGATGATGGACAAAGGGATGGCGTATGCCTTCGGATTGATTCGCAACTCTTCCGAAGTTCCCCGCTCTGATTGGACATGCATCGCCGCTTGGGGAGTCAATGCCTTGAAATCCGGAGCATTCTTGGAGTGCTCCGCATTCGAAAGAGCTTTCCTGTCCAATTTAATGTATTCGGAAAAATCTTTGGTTATCGGCAATGAGGAATGCGACATGCGCATTTTCCCCACAGGCTCCGTATTGATGAATGTCCCATTTTTAATGGCACGTTGAAATTCGGGGTTTATCCGGAACGTATCTTTCCCGGAAAGGATATTTGCCAAACGGATGGAATCATTCTTGCTCCATATCTGGGCATCCGCCTTTTGGCAAACTTCCCAAAAGAGAATCAAACATATCACACAGCACTTGCTCATCATCACATCTTTATAATTCTTGCTTGCAAATATATGGAATGAATTCCTCCGCCACGGAAACTTCTATGCTAATTATATTTATTCCGCTGTGAAATAAAACTAATCTTCCCGATGCCGTCCTAAAGCCTTTTTAACCCCTTTCTCCCATGCCAATTTGGACAAAACCGTGGTTTTCCCTCACGAATCATGCGCTTTTAAGTACTTTTTTTGCACATTAACGAAATAAATGTGTCAAATAATTTGTTTATGTGCATAACTATTATTTTATTTGCATCGTAAAAATGCAGAATAAAGTGCCTTATTTATATATCATAGCGGGTTGCAACGGAGCAGGGAAGACAACTGCTTCATTTACGATTCTACCGGAAATGCTAAAATGTAAGGAGTTCGTTAATTCCGACGAGATAGCAAAAGGTCTATCTCCTTTTAATGCCGACAGCATAGCCGTAGCAGTTGAGGCAAGTCGCATCATGTATAAAAGGATTAAAGAATTAATCGCATTGGGTGAGACTTTTGCGATGGAAACCACCTTGGCGACAAGGTCGGTAGCCAATTTAATCAAAGAGGCCCAAAAGGAAGGTTATTATGTGACGTTATTGTACTTTTGGTTAAATACGCCAGAACTAGCCATAGCAAGAGTAAAGCAACGGGTAGCTGCCGGCGGTCACAACATTCCGGAGAAAACAATCCGGAGGAGATACGAAGCCGGAATACACAATCTTTTTGAACTATATCTTCCTATTTGTGATTACTGGATGATTACAGACAATTCGATGTCGCCAATGGAGGTAATTGCCAAAGGCTTCAAGAATGACAAAAAAGAGATATTCAATCAGGCTGTTTACAAAAAACTTGAAAATCATGACTGAAAAAGAACTAAGAGAATTTGAGGAAAGTATTGTTAAGGGAGCTAATGTGGCTTTCAGACGTTTAGTTAGTCAAAAAAAGAAAGAAAACGGTGAGCTCATCTTTTCCCGCAACGGGCATGTTTTCAGAGTCAAGGCTTCAGACTTCGATGATAACATGTTCTAATCACTCAATCTCTTCTAACAAATTATTCTCTTAATCAAAAAAGCACTAAGTATTTGGTTAGATAGAAATGAGGTTGCTTCCCAAATGGAGGCAACCTCTTTTTATTTATTACCGGATGAACAACAACTCCCTATATTTCGGCAAAGGCCAAATCTGATTGTCCACCATCAGTTCCAAATCATCTATATGTCCACGGATTTCATCCAAGAACGGAGCGACCGTGTCGTGATAAGCAATCGCACGCTCGCGCATGTCGGCAATCTGGTTCGCTTTCTTGCGCGCATCAATCATTTTATCCACTTGCTTCGTCACAACCGTGATGTGGCTCGATATCTTACGGATCAAGCGGTGCGGCTCCTCCGACAATTCCGCATATTCCTCATCGCTGAAGGTCTCTTTCAAACGGGTCAAGTTCTCCAACAAGACAGTCTGGTAACGGATGACAACCGGGATGATATGGTTCAATGACAAATCGCCCAAGACACGGGCTTCGATTTGCACCTTCTTAATATAGATTTCCCATTTCACCTCGTTGCGCGCTTCCAGCTCCTTCTTGTTCAAGACACCCGTCTTTTCAAACATCTCCACGACTTCGGGTTTCAAATAGGCGTCATATTGCAACGGGACGCTGTTTTCACAATCCAAGCCGCGTCTCTCAGCTTCCTCTTTCCAAGCATCGCTATATCCATTTCCGTCAAAACGTATCGCTTTGGATTCCTTGATGTAACTCTTCAACACCTCGAATATGGCGACCTCCTTGCTCTTCCCGTTTGCCCTCAGCTTTTCCACATCCTCTTTGAACTGGCGGAGCTGGTAGGCGACAGCCGAGTTCAAAGCCAACATGGCGGAGCCGCAATTGGCAGACGACCCCAATGCACGGAACTCAAAACGATTCCCGGTAAAGGCAAAAGGCGATGTCCTGTTTCTATCGGTATTATCCAACAACAGTTCCGGTATTTGCCCGAATCCCAAATGCAGGCGTTTCTTATCGTCCACTTCGATGGCATCCTCAATGGAACTATTCTCGAACTTATTCAATATGTCCGAAATCTGGGAACCCAAGAAAGTGGATATGATTGCAGGCGGAGCTTCGTTAGCACCCAAGCGATGGGCATTCGTGGCAGATGCTATCGTTGCCTTCAACAGTGCGTTGTATTTGTAAACCGCCATGATGGTATTGACAATGAAAGTGATGAAGCGCAAGTTGTCCTCCCTGTCCTTGCCCGGGGAAAAGAGATTGATTCCCGTATTGGTTCCCATGGACCAATTGCAATGTTTACCGGAACCGTTTATCCCTTTGAATGGCTTTTCGTGCAACAACACCCGGAAGTTGTGCCGGCGTGAAACACGTTTCATGATGGACATCAGCAACTGGTTGTGGTCATTAGCCAAATTGCACTCCTCGTAAATAGGGGCAAATTCAAATTGGTTGGGAGCGACCTCGTTATGCCTTGTCTTGACCGGAATGCCCAGTTTGTAACATTCGACCTCCAAATCCTTCATAAACTCCTGCACACGGGATGGTATCGCACCGAAATAGTGGTCGTCGAGCTGCTGGTTCTTCGCACTTTCATGCCCCAACAAGGTGCGTTCCGTAAGCGAAAGATCGGGGCGGGCGGAATAAAGGTCCTCGTCTATCAAGAAATATTCCTGTTCCCAGCCCAAATAGGCAGTAATCTTCTTCACATCATCACTAAAGTAATGGCATACATCCATTGCCGCCTGGTTCAATGCCTCGATGGAGCGGATAAGCGGAGTTTTATAGTCCAATGCCTCTCCGGTGTAAGCGATAAACACAGTAGGGATACAAAGCGTGTCATCAACAATAAAGGCAGGGGAAGATGGATCCCAGGCAGAATAGCCTCTTGCCTCGAAAGTATTACGCAAGCCTCCGCTCGGGAAACTGGAAGCATCCGGCTCTTGTTGCACCAAAAGTTTCCCACTGAACTCTTCGATTACCCCGCCGTTCCCGTCATGTTCGACGAAAGCGTCATGTTTCTCAGCAGTTCCATCGGTTAAAGGTTGGAACCAGTGCGTGTAATGGGTCACGCCCTTTTCCAATGCCCACATCTTCATGCCGGCTGCGACATGATTGGCTACTTCTCTATCTATCGGTGTTCCGTTGTCAATGGATTGGGTCAATGCTTTAAAGGTTTCTTTGGAGAGGAACTTTTGCATTGCTTTCCGGTTGAAAACGTTTTCCCCATAATACTCCGACACCTTCTGTTTCGGAGTGTGCGCCTCCACCGCTTTCCGGTTGGAAGCTTTTTCTACTGCATTAAAACGGGATATAGACATACCGTATCTTATTATTTTTTGTTTGCTTGACAAAGGTAAGGCTAAATATTTAAACAGGTTCTATATGGAGGCGTTTTTCTTTTATTCTAGTACAAAATGATTATGCCGGAAAGCATGATACAATATGATTATAATGATGAAACCCCGGGAGATTCGCCAAAAAGCGATATATTTGCTTGACAGAACACTAAAATGTATATATATGAATTATTACGAAGTAGACTTTTCTTATGAATCAAGTTTAGAACCAAGCATCATCAGCGACATATTGGCCTCCGAATTGGGCGAAATAGGATTTGAAAGTTTCACCGAAAATGAAAACGGGCTGCAAGCATTTGTTCCGGAAGGGGCTTTCTCCGAAGCGGACCTGCAATCCAAAATAGACTCTTTCCCTTTGGAGGGAATCCGGTTCGACTACCAAGTCAAATATGTGGAGAGCAAAGATTGGAACGAAGAGTGGGAAAAGAACTATTTCAAACCTATTCGCATCGGGAATGAGTGCATCATCAAGGCATCTTTCCATCCGGAAGAGCCGGGATTTACATATCCAATCACCATCGACCCGAAAATGGCTTTCGGGACGGGCAACCATGCGACTACCTATTTGATGATAGAGCAGATGTTAAAACTTGACCTGGACGGGAAAGAGTTATTGGACATGGGATGCGGGACTGCCGTGCTCGCCATTCTCGCCCAAATGAGGGGAGCCAAAAGAGTGGTGGGAATCGACATAGACGAATGGGCATACAACAACGCCCTGGAGAACATCCGGCTCAACC
>OHDW01000220.1_pt1 | contig 14453 bp, 13 predicted proteins | sample 1567131 | NCBI WGS metagenome assembly OHDW01 (sample SAMEA3879508, study PRJEB24766) | human gut metagenome | biome: human-associated habitat; feature: feces | place: USA | collected 1985/1987
GATAGTGGCACTATCGGACTGTAAAAGGGGCTTTATCGTTAAACGTGGGTGCTGTTAGCATAACAAAACACCGTAAAAACAGCAAACCTGAACTCTATAATCAATTTTTATTTTGTAACATGTTTTTACTCTATGGACAATATTTGCATGGTGGACAAGAAGGTTTTTCTAATGACCGATTGGGGATTAAGGATGGTGGAGTGCGATTCAATGCTAAATGCAGTTGGCAACCTGAAAGCAAAATTTAAAGTCGGCAAGACAATAAAATCGTTACCTTTGCGTATAGATAATTGAACATTGGCAATTTCCTATAAAAAACACAGGAGGAATATTATGGAAACACGCATAACTGAACAGCCGTCGCACTATGACCATCTGGAGCAGATGACTGTGGAGCAAATCACGGGGAACGTCAATCGTGAGAACATGTCTGTGGCTGCTGCCGTAGGCAAGGCGCTGCCATGCCTCAACCGTCTGATAGAAGCCATAGAGCAGCGGATGCGTGAGGGTGGCACACTCTTCTATGTGGGCTGCGGCACGGGCTGACGGCTGGGAGCAGCTTTCGGAGCGTGGTGTCAGCGTGAAGGACATCGTTGTGGGCTTCTCTGCCAGCGGAACAACGCCCTTCGTTCTTGCCACTCTGAAGCGTTGTCGTGAGGCTGGAATTGCTATGGGATGTATTGTCAACAATCCTGATTCGCTCATTGCCTGTGAGGCTGACTATGCTGTGGAAGTGATCCGTATAAATAAAAATCACCATTAATCAATTATTACATAAGAAGATCGTTAATAATTGACTAATGGTGAAAAATATAAAACTACTTCTAAATATATCAGAATGGAGCTACTTCTAACGGTCCTCCTAATGGGGCGTCTGTGTTGATGTCGTTGAAATCATCAAAGCTTGCTAAGTCAGAACCGTTAAGCTTGCTTCCAATTATCTCTGAACCGCCGTCTGCATTCGGTATTTCAGGAGCATTTTGTTCTGGATCTTGGAAGCGCGTGAACTGTCCCTTGAAAGTGAGTAGAACGTCACCTGTGGCTCCCTTACGATGCTTGGCGATGATAATCTGTGCCATTCCTCTAAGGTCGTTTCCTTTCTCGTCTGTAAGAATGTGATAGTACTCGGGACGATGTACGAAGAGTACCATGTCGGCATCCTGCTCGATGGCTCCAGACTCGCGGAGGTCAGACAGCTGTGGACGCTTACCTTCAAGTCCTTCACGGTTCTCAACAGTACGATTGAGCTGTGATAGGGCAAGGATGGGAATGTCAAGCTCTTTGGCGAGTCCCTTCAGCGACTGCGAAATCTTCGATACCTCCTCCTGACGGCTACCGAACTTCATGCCGTTGGCATTCATGAGCTGTAGGTAGTCAATCATAATTATCTTTACGTTCTTCTCTCTTACCAGACGTCTTGCCTTTGTACGTAGCTCGAAGATGGAGAGACCAGGTGTGTCGTCCACATAGAGTGGGGCACGCTGGAGCTGCTGTATGTTCTTGTCGAGACGTTCCCATTCGTCCTTCGTGAGCTGTCCGTTAAGCATCTTGCTACCCGGAATCTCGCATACGTTAGATATGAGACGGTTGACGAGCTGTACGTTGTTCATCTCGAGGGAGAAGAAAGCGATGGGGGTGTTATAGTCCACGGCGATGTTCTTGGCGAGGGAGAGGGCGAATGACGTCTTACCCATGGCAGGACGTCCTGCTATGATGACAAGGTCGGAACTTTGCCATCCGCTCGTCTTCTCGTCCAGCTTGGTATAGCCAGTCGGTACGCCCGTGAGACCTCCTGAATTGGCGGATGCTTTCTGAAGAATGTCGATGGCTTTGGTGATAACCGGACTAACCTGTGTGTAGTCCTTCTTCATATTGCGCTGCGAGAGTTCGAAAAGGCTTCCCTCAGCCTCCTGCATCAATTCTTCTACATCGACGGTCTCGTCGAACGCCTTTGTCTCCACCACGCTGGCATAGGAGATTAGCTGACGGGCAAGAAATTTCTGTGCGAGGATGTGGGCATGATACTCGATATGTGCGGATGACGCTACGTGAGAGCTGAGTTCCACGATGTAAGGAGCACCGCCTACGGCCTCAAGAGTTCCCTCGCGTTGAAGTTCGTCCACCACCGTCATGATGTCGACGGGGTGCTCGTTCATGCTGAGGGTTTGAATGGCATTATAGATTTTCTGATGTCGGGGCTCGTAGAATGTTTCTGGACGCAGAGTCTCCGAAATCATGGAGAAGGCATCCTTGTCAATCATGAGAGCGCCGAGCACCACCTTCTCTATGTCAACTGCCTGCGGCTGCTTGTGTCCGTAAGTGCTGTCGAAGGCCTTGACCGTGTTCTTGCTGCGTGGCTTGTCAGATGGTGTGTTTGGCATAGGCATCGTAAGGATTTTAAACGTTCAACTTGTTCTTTTCGGGGAAAATCACGGTAGGGCGGAAATGCTTGGCTTCCTCGAAATCCATCAGAGCGTAGGAGATAATGATGACTGTATCGCCGATTGCCACCTTACGTGCTGCAGCTCCGTTAAGGCAGATACATCCTGATCCGCGCTCGCCCTTGATGATGTATGTCTCGAAGCGTTCGCCGTTGTTGTTGTTGACAATCTGGACTTTCTCTCCTTCTATCATATTGGCAGCGTCCATCAGATCTTCGTCGATGGTTATGCTTCCCATATAGTTTAAGTTGGCCTGTGTCACCTGCACACAATGCAACTTAGACTTTAATACTTCAATCATCATATTGGTTGTGTATGTGTCGTGTGTTGTCTGTTATTATTTCTTATATGTGATATGGTCGATGAGTCGGATTGGTGTGGCTCCGCAATATACTGTTATGCAGCCTACTATGTAGGGGCTTTCGTTCCAGTCGGTTACGTCCTGAAGAGTGTTGCCGTCAACGATGGAGAAGTATTCAACTTCCAGTCCGTCCACAGCATTGATTTGCTCCACCACCCAGTCATGTGTCTGGCTGACGTTGTGGTCTTCAGCGTACTTTTTGCTGGCTGTAAGTGCCTCGTAGATTTTTGGGGCAATGGTACGCTCGTCGTCCTTGAGAAGTGTGTTACGTGAACTCTTCGCCAGGCCGTCCGCTTCACGGATAGTAGGACACTCTACAATGTGGACATTAAGTCCGAGATCAGCCACCATGGCCTTGATGACTGCAATCTGTTGCCAATCTTTTTCGCCAAAATATGCATTGTCTGGGCGAACGATGTAGAAAAGACGTGATACGACCTGGCATACTCCATTGAAATGTCCGGGTCGGTGTGCTCCCTCCATTACTGACATAACGGAAGGATAAGAGAACGTACGGCGGTCTTCCTGAGGGTACATCTCGCTTACGGATGGTGCGAAGACGTAGTCGGCGCCGCAGCTCTCGAGCAATTCGCAGTCTGCGTCAAGTGTGCGCGGATAGCGGTCGAGATCGTTCTTGTCGTTAAACTGTGTTGGGTTGAGGAATACGGACACCACGGTTACTCCGTTTTCGGCTACACTACGCTTTACAAGTGAAGCGTGTCCGCCATGAAGGGCGCCCATCGTAGGTACCAGACCAACTGTCTTACCTTGTTTACGAACCTCAAACAACTCATTCTGAAGTTCAACAATACTTCTGAATAGTTTCATCCTATTTCTTATTTTTTATATGATAACCAAACCGGTTATCTGTGGTTATAACTCAATACCTAAAGCTGCGCAAAGTTAGTAAATCCCTTTCAGATGACAAACTTGGCAACTTTCGTTAACTTATTTTAATAGACTCAAGAAAGTCAGCTACGATGTAGCTACTGCCTCCCACGAAGACGAAGTCGTCTGGTTGGGCATCGTCCATAGCTGCACGATAGGCTTCTGTTACGCTACCGTATGTCTTACCTTTCAGCCCATGTTCTGCGCCGCATTCTTTTACCTTATCTTCGGGGATGGCGCGGTGTGTGGTGGCTTTGGTGAAGTAATATGTGGCGTTCTTGGGAAGGAGCGTCATGACGGTCTGTATGTCCTTGTCGTCCACCATGCCGAAGACCATACGTAGCTGACGGCATGGTACGCCTGCTATCTGGCGTGAGAGATATTGCCATCCTCCTACGTTGTGTCCAGTGTCGCAAATCACGAGTGGGGAGCGTTGGCAGATCTGCCATCTTCCCATGATGTGGGTATTGGGGCAGACATCGGCAAAGCCTTGGGGAATGCTGTCCGCATGACGAATGACGCCGTCTTGGAGCAGACAGGCTACGGCATGGAGAACCGTGTTGGCGTTCTTTTCCTGATAATAGCCTCCAAGACCGTAATGTATGTGACCATAGTGAGATGATAGGAACGACATGGTTCCGTCCGACTCTGTCTGTGCTTTTGTCACTTCTGGAGTGTCCTCGGCAAAGGTGATAGGAGAGGAGAGTTGTTCCGCCTTTTGTGTGAATACTGGGCGTGTCTCGGGATGATTCTCTCCTATAACTACTGGAACGTAAGGCTTTATAATTCCTGCTTTCTCGCCGGCTATCTTTGCGAGTGTATTACCAAGGAACTGTGTGTGGTCAAAGCTGATGTTGGTGATGACAGAAAGGATGGGGGTTATGATGTTGGTACAATCGAGTCGTCCTCCAAGTCCAACTTCGATAACAGCAATATCTACCTCCATGTCGGCGAAATACTTGAATGCCATGGCTGTAGTCAGTTCGAAGAAGGATGGATGGAGAGGCTCGAAGAATGAGCGTTCCTCCTCTACAAAGCGTACCACGTAGTCTTCGCTGATGGGTTCCCCGTTTACGCGGATTCGTTCACGGAAGTCTACGAGATGAGGAGAGGTATAAAGTCCAACCTTATAGCCATCCGCCTGAAGAATGGATGCTATTGTGTGTGAGCATGATCCCTTGCCGTTGGTGCCGGCTATATGGATGGTCTTGAAATGACGATGAGGATGATGGAAGTGACGGTCGAGTTCTTCTGAATTGAAGAGGCCTTCCTTGTATGCTGATGCTCCAACCTTCTCAAATACGGGTGTGGCGTTGAAAAGGTATTCCACGGTTTGCTGATAATTCATCATAAATACTTAATGCTAAAAAAAGGTCTCTTGCTTCTACTTGTTTGAGAGTAGCAACAAGAGACCCTTGGGTAGTATGTAAAGGTTTGCCCTTTAGTTGAAATAATTCTTGAATCGGTCGAATATAGACTTCTTCGTCTCCTTGTCGCCCTTGAAGTTGTCGCTATTCTTGAAAGACTCGATGGCCTTCTTTTCATCACGTGACAATTCTTTCGGAACGTAGACGCTTATGTTGACAACGAGGTCGCCCTTGCCGCTGCCGTATCCTTCAACAGCTGGCAGACCCTTTCCTCTGAGACGGAGTGTCTTGCCTGGCTGTGTTCCGGGCTCAATCTTAATCTTTACCTTGCCGCCATCTATGGTAGGTATCTCTACGCTGTCGCCAAGAACGGCTGTAGGGAAGTCGAGCAGGAGATTATATATAAGGTCGTTGCCGTCACGTACAAATGTGTCGTTAGGGAGTTCGGTAATATATACCTGAATGTTTCCTGTAATGCCGTTATGTTGTCCTGCGTTACCCTTGCCTGGAACATTAACCACCATGCCTTCAGCTACGCCTGCAGGAATCTTTATCTCGACAACTTCCTCGCCCTTAACGACTCCGCTACCGCCGCATTCCTTACACTTGTTCTTGATAATGGTGCCTTCGCCATTGCATGTGGGACATTCAGACTGTGTCTGCATCATGCCCAACATGGTGCGTACGGTACGTGTAACGACGCCACTTCCATGGCATGTCGGACATGTTTCAGAACCGCTGCCGCCCTCTGCACCCGTGCCTTTGCAATGTGTGCATGTGACATCTTTCTTGACTTTGAACTTCTTGGTCGTACCTGTGGCGATTTCCTCCAATGTGAGCGCCACCTTGATACGAAGGTCCGCTCCGCGATACTGTGGTTTCTGACGCTGACCGCCACCGAATCCGCCAAATCCGCCATGTCCGCCGAATACGTCGCCGAACATCGAGAAGATGTCGTCCATGGAGAATCCGCCTCCTCCGAATCCTCCTCCTCCGAATCCTCCGCCAGGAGCGTCAAATCCGAACTGGTCGTATTGCTGACGTTTTTGTGGATCGTGTAATACGTCGTATGCTTCGGCAGCTTCCTTAAACTTCTCTTCTGCCTCTGCGTTACCAGGATTTCTGTCGGGATGATATTTGATGGCAATTTTTCGGTAAGCCTTCTTTATTTCGTCGTCTGTTGCCGTCTTGCTGACGCCAAGCACTTCATAATAATCTCTTTTAGCCATTGTCTGAAATGATGTCGTTAAAAACGATGTTGGTGATTTATTGTCCTACTGCCACTTTTGCGTGACGGATTACTTTCTCGTTAAGCTGGTATCCAGTCTGAAGACAATCTATCACTTTGCCTTTCTTGTCGTCACCCATGCCTGGAACCATTGCCACAGCTTCGTGAAAGTCGACGTCGAAGTCTTTCCCTTCTGTCTCGATTTTCTTTACGCCCAACGACTCAAGAGTCTTGCGGAACTTGTTGAAGATAAGCTGCATTCCGTCCTTTACTGCTTGTGCATCGTCAGTATTGTTAGCCAGAGCACGTTCAAAGTCATCAAGTATGGGGAGTACGGCGCAAACTGCTTTTTCGCTGCCGTTGAGCACCAACTCTGTCTTTTCCTTAAGTGTGCGCTTCTTGTAATTGTCGAACTCAGCCACCGTACGCAGATACTTGTCCTTGAGCTGCTCTATCTGCTTGTTGGCAACCTCGAGCTGTTCCTCAAGTGTAAGTTCTTCCTTTGTGTCGTTATGTTTCGCTTCGTTGTTTATGTTTTCGGAAGTTTCCTTCTCATTAATGTTCTTGTCATTAATTTCGATTTCCTTTTCTTCGTTCTTGTTACTCATAATAATATATGTTTTTCTTAGCAATCAGCAAATATCTTGCCAATTGATAAATATAGCCTTAATATGGGTATTTGTTATGGTGCGTATGGTCGCAAATAAGGAGGCTATGACAAAATGCCATAGCCTCCCCATGCGATTTGGAGCATTCATTGTGTAAATGAATATGCTGCTTACTTGTTATACATCTTCTCCTTGAGGGCCTTGATCTCGTCGCTGTAGATATAGTCGTCGTAATCCATGAGCTTGTCAATGGTTCCGTTCGGAGTAAGTTCTATGATGCGGTTGGCGACGGTCTGTATGAACTCGTGGTCATGGCTGGAGAAGAGAATGTTGCCCTTGAATGCCACCAAATTGTTGTTGAAAGCCTGGATGCTCTCAAGATCGAGGTGGTTCGTTGGTGTGTCGAGAATCAGACAGTTTGCGTTCTTTAGCTGCATTCTTGCTATCATGCATCGCATCTTCTCGCCTCCTGAGAGCACGTTCACCTTCTTCATTACTTCCTCACCAGAGAAGAGCATGCGGCCAAGGAATCCCTTCATTACAACTTCATTACCTGGTCCGTACTGTGAAAGCCAGTCAACGAGGTTCTTATCACTCTTGAAGAATTCGGTGTTGTCAAGCGGAAGATAAGCTGTTGTGATGGTTACACCCCACTTGTATGTTCCGGCGGCAGCCTCTTTGTTGCCGTTGATTATCTCGAACAAGGCTGTCATAGCCTTAGGATTGTGGCTGAGGAATACTACCTTCTCGCCCTTCTCGATATTAAAGCTTACATTGTCGAATAGTACGGTTCCGTCTTCGTCTGTAGCCTTAAGTCCTTCCACTTCAAGTATCTGGTTGCCCGGCTCTCTCTCCATGGTGAAGATGATGCCCGGATACTTACGGCTTGAAGGACGGATTTCTTCAACATTAAGCTTCTCCAACATCTTCTTACGTGATGTGGTCTGCTTACTCTTGGCAACGTTTGCTGAGAATCGGCGAATAAACTCTTCCAATTCCTTACGCTTTTCTTCTGCTTTCTGTCGCTGGTTTTGAGCCTGACGGAGAGCCAACTGTGAACTCTCGTACCAGAAAGAGTAGTTGCCAGCAAATACAGTAACCTTACCGAAATCGATGTCGACGGTCTGTGTGCTGACAGAATCAAGAAAGTGACGGTCGTGGCTGACAACGAGAACTGTCTGCTCTACGTTGCTGAGATATTCCTCAAGCCATTGTACGGTGTCGAGGTCAAGGTCGTTGGTGGGCTCGTCAAGAAGGAGGTTGTCGGGATTGCCGAAGAGAGCCTTGGCAAGCATGACGCGTACCTTCTCGTTATTTGAAAGTTCGCTCATCTGTTTCTCGTGCAGAGACTCCGGAATACCAAGGTTTGAAAGCATCTGGGCGGCGTTGCTCTCAGCCTCCCATCCGTCCATCTCTGCAAACTTAAGCTCAAGCTCTGCGGCACGGTTGCCGTCTTCTTCTGTCATTTCCGGCTTAGCATAGAGCTCCTCGCGCTCCTTCATGTTTTTCCATAATGGTTCGTGTCCCATGAGTACCGTGTCGAGCACTCTATACTCATCAAACTTGAAGTGGTCCTGCTCCAATACAGACAAGCGTTCGCCTGGTCCAAGTTCGATGGAACCCTTGCTGGGCTCGAGGTCTCCGCTGATGGCTCTGAGGAGTGTTGATTTACCGGCTCCGTTAGCACCGATTACACCATAGATATTGCCTGCTGTGAACTTCAGGTTTACATCCTTGTAGAGAACTCTTTTACCGAACTGAATGGCCAGATTCGTTACTGTTATCATTTTGTATTTGTATGATTAAATTTATAATTTCGAGTGTGTTGTGCCTTTTAGAGTGCAAAATTACGACTTTTTAGCAACATATCAAAATGTAAGTGATAAAACTTGATTAAACGCAAGAAAGGGTGTGCCAAGCTTTATAAATTGAAGGAAAGACAATTCCTCATTTTTTTGTATTGCTTGGTACACCCTTTCATTCATGTACGTGTCATTTTGTGATTACAAGTTGTCAAAGTTGACAGCTTCTTCTTTTGCTTTCTTATGCGTTGCAGCCGGCTCAGACTTCTCTTCGTTGGAAGTGGATTTTGTCGGATGCTGACGCTCTACGGGATTGCCATCCTCGTCAAGGATAATCTCTTCCTCTATAGAGATGCTGTCTCTTCTCAAAGTGTCAGCCTTGACACGTGGAGCATAACTTGAACAGTTATACATCGAAGAGGTTATGTCTGCATCCTTCGGCTTTCCAAACTTTACTCTGTATTTAGAGAACGCAGGGTCTTTAAGAACTGCTTCAAGGAAATAACCGCATATAGGAAGGGCTGTACGTGAACCTTGTCCGAGAGCACCTGTACGGAAGTGGATACATCTGTATTCTCCTCCTACCCATGCGCCTACAACAAGGTTAGGACTGACACCCATAAACCATGCATCGGAGTGGTTGTTAGAAGTTCCTGTCTTGCCTCCCCAGTCTGTATCGCGGAAGTTTCCTACATAACCGTTAAGGCTCATGGATGTACCGCCTGGTTCGTGTGTACCGCCCATTAGCAACTGCTGCATGAGGAAAGCACTCTTGTAGGGGATGACCTGCTCTTCGCTAATGCTCGACTTGTAAACCTCTTTGCCATTTCTGTCAAGGATTCGTGTGACGAGCTGGCGCTTCACGTACTTTCCGTCGTTTGCGATTGTGGAGTAGGCATTTGCGAGTTCCAGCAGATTGATGTCGCTCGAGCCGAGAGCAAGTGCAGGAGTTTCGTCAAGTGGACTTTCTATACCCATCTTGTGAGCTGTTTCGGCAATTCTGTTGATACCCATTTCCTGACCCAATCGCACTGCAACGGAATTGATACTTCTTGCAAATGCCGCCTTCAATGGTATGGAGTCGCCAGTAAAATAACCGTTTGCATTTGTTGGTGCCCATGTCACTTCCTTGTTTTGGGTCTTGTCGAACACCTGCATGGAGATATATTCGTCGCGACGCTTGTCACAAGGAGTAAGTCCCTGATTCATTGCCTCAGTATAGACAAACAGCTTGAATGTTGATCCAGGCTGTCTCATAGCTGTAACCTTGTCGTATTTCCATGACTTGAAATCGATGTCGCCCACCCAAGCCTTTACAGCACCTGTCTGTGGCTCCATGGCAACAAAGGCACAATGCATAAAGTGAACCATATAGCGGATGGAGTCCATAGTAGACATCTCTTTCTCTATGGTGCCCTTCTCATAATCGAAGAGCTTCACTTTGTGCGGTCGGTTGAGATAGTACTCAATGGAGTCGGGGTTATTTGGGAAGCGTGCCAGCAAGTTTTTATATACTGGCTGTTTCTGTGCTATTCCTTCTATGAAGTTTGGTATGACTTTGTGATTCTCGTCCTGCCACGGATCTTGGTTTCCCCAATGGTTGTTAAAGTTGCGCTGTACCTGCTTCATCTGCTTGATTGCAGCTTCCTCGGCATACTTCTGCATACGGGAGTCGATGGTGGTGTAAATCTTCAGACCTGAAGTGTATAAATCATAGCCATTATCTTTACACCATGTCTTGAGTTCTGCCGATAATGCTTCGCGGAAATACAATGCTGCACCATCATAATTGCTTTCCACACTATAGCTCAACTTGATAGGTATTTGGCTTAGCGAGTCGGTTTCAGCTTTTGTAAGGTGTCCGTGATTGCGCATATTGTTAAGCACAACGTTTCGACGACGGAGTGAGTTCTCGGGATTAGAGATAGGGTTGTAGTAAGTAGTTGCCTTCAGCATACCTACGAGTACTGCAGCCTGCTCTGTTGTGAGCTCTTTTGGAGTGGTATTGAAGTATGTCTTTGAAGCAGTTTTGATGCCGAAAGCGTTAGAACCGAAATCCACGGTATTAGCATACATTGTGATGATTTCCTTCTTGTCATGCGTCATCTCCAGCTTTGTGGCAATAATCCATTCCTTGCTCTTCATTATCAGCAAGCGAATGCCAGGAATCTTACCTAAGAGTCCTGTTGAATAGTCGGTACGCACTCGGAACATGTTCTTTGCTAACTGCTGTGTAATAGTAGACGCGCCTCGTGCGTCGTGATGAAGGACGGCATCTTTGGCTGCACCGAATAGTCCCCTATAGTCAATACCCATATGGTTGTAGAATCGTTCATCCTCTGTATCGATAAGAGCATTCCAAAAAGCGGGATTCACTTCTTCGTACTTCACCGGTGTGCGATTCTCGTTAAAGAACTTTCCTATCAGTACGCCGTCTTCGCTGTATATCTCAGACGCTTCGTGTGTTTCGGGGTTCATGATGGTGTAGAATCCTGGTGACTTGCCAAATAGCCACAGGAAGTTCATGTCCACCATTCCTAAATAGATTAAAAATGCTGCTATACACGATACTATTCCAATAGCGGTCTTAGTGTACCATGCCCGTCCACGATACAAACTGCGATACCATGGAAAGAAAGCCTTGGCTTTGTTTAGGCACCAGATGAGAATTTGCTTGATTTTTTTCATCTTTTGAATGTGTTATTATGCAAATTAAGATTATTGACTTATGCAAATTAAGAATATTATCTACAAAAGTAATAAAATACTTTAGTCTGATAAGCGGTCGTCTATATAATTTATGATTTCTTTAATGTTGTCGGGATGGAACCATCTGATTGTGTCGTCTCGCTTAAACCATGTCTGTTGCTTACGGCAATACTTTCTGGAATTGCTCTGAATCTTGAATATGGCTTGGTCTATGGTGGTGAGTCCGTCAAGAAACTCAAATGTTTCCTTGAAACCAACGGTGTTTAAGGAATTAAGATTGCGTTTGTCGTATACAGACATGGCTTCTTCTATAAGTCCTTGATCCATCATTGTTAACACTCGCTCGTTAATGCGTGAGTAAAGTTCCTCACGGTCTCGTGTGAGTCCTATCTTTATTACGTCAAATGGTCGTTTTTTCTTCTTGTTTGTACGAAATGATGTATATGTCTTACCTGTCATGTAGCATATCTCCAATGCGTGAACAACACGGCGATAATTCTTTTTGTCTACGATTGCCCAATGCTCAGGATCTAACATTTTTAGTTCTTCCAGCAATCTCTCAAGTCCTTCGTTTTCGAGTCTTTGCTTCATTAATGTGCGTGTCTGATCGTCAATAGTCGGTATATCGTCTATACCATTACATACGGCATCAATATACATCATCGAACCGCCACTCATAAGTGCTGTATGCGAATCTATGAAGAGCTTATTGGTCAGCAAATTCATAACGTCGCTTTCAAACATCGAAGCGCTGTAATAATCATCAATGGAATGATTGCCGACAAAATAGTGTTTCACCCGCTTTTGCTGCTCCTTAGTGGGCGCGGCTGTACCAATCGGAATTTCCTTGAAAATCTGTCTTGAATCCGAGTTTATGATAGGTATTGCGAGGTGTTCTGCTATACGGAGTGTCAGTTCTGTTTTACCGACACCTGTCGGACCGACAATAACAATGAGTTTTTTTTCCATCAAAATAGTTGCGGATGTCTGTAATGTGATGGTTTGGATATTTATAAAAGATGTGGGTGTGTCAAAACAAATAATTATAGTGTTTTGACACACCCATCATCAATTGTCATTTAGAAAGGAATTTAGCGAATAATACCTCTCTTTGAATTCTCAACGAAATCAAGAATGTAGCTTATCTCCTTTGTCATTTGTAGGTTGTTCTTTACTTCCTGAATGCCTTCCGAGAGTATTCCCTTAGAATAAAGCAAGCGGTAGGCGTTGTGGATATGGTCAATCAGCTCGTTGGAGAATCCGCGACGTCTGAGACCTACAAGGTTAAGACCGCAATACTTGGTCGGTTCCTTGCCTGCAATGATGTACGGAGGAATGTCCTGACTGAAGCGTGAACCTCCCTGAATCATTACATAACCACCAATATGGCAGAACTGATGGCACAATACACTTGCCGAAACAATGGCATTGTCATCAACCACAACTTCACCTGCAAACTTTGTTGAGTTGCCGATAATAAGACCGTTTCCAAGAACGCAGTCATGACCGACGTGCATACTCTCCATAAGTAGATTGTTGCTGCCGATAACAGTCTTGCCCTTTGATGCTGTACCGCGTGAGAGTGTGACATTCTCACGGATGCTGTTGTTGTCGCCTACACAACATAGTGTGTCTTCACCACGGAACTTAAGGTCCTGAGGCTTTGTGGAGATGCTTGCTCCAGGAAAGAACTCGTTGTTGTTTCCAATACGAGCACCATAATGGACAGTCACTCCGTTAAGGAATATGTTGTTGTCACCAATCTCTACATTTTTGTCGATGTAGCAGAACGGTCCAATTTGGTTGTTGTCACCCAACTTTGCTTCAGGGTGAACAAATGCAAGGGGGCTTATATTATTCATCTTTTCTTGACTTCTATATTCTTCTTACTTGTTTTTAACTATCTGAGCCGTAAACGTAGCCTCCGAAACCACATGGTCTCCGACAAAGACGTATCCCTTCATTGAGGATATTCCGTGACGGAGAGGGGCGAGAAGTTCCACCTTGAAGAGCAAAGTGTCGCCCGGTACTACCTTCTTGCGGAATTTTACGTCATCTATCTTCATGAAGTAGGTTGACCAACGCTCAGGTTCTTCTAATGTGTTGAGAACAAGAAGTCCTCCGCATTGTGCCATGGCTTCAATCTGAAGAACGCCCGGCATTACTGGTTCCTGCGGGAAATGACCAGTAAAGAACGGCTCGTTGGCTGTGATGTTCTTCACGCCGACGATGCTTGTTGCGCCAAGTGAGATAACCTTGTCGACAAGTTGCATCGGATAGCGGTGGGGGAGAAGTTCGCGTATCTTGATATTGTCAAATACTGGTTCCTCATTGGGATCGTATATTGGCGCCTGAATTTCGTGCTTGCGAATCTCGCGACGCATAAGTCTTGCGAACTTATTGTTGATGGTATGTCCCGGTCTTGTAGCGATGATGCGTCCCTTGATTGGTTTGCCGATGAGAGCCATATCACCAATAATATCAAGAAGTTTATGACGTGTACACTCGTTTTCCCAAACCAAAGGCTTGTGCTGTATATATCCAAGTTCTTCTGCATCGCGACGCTCCACCTTAATCATGTCTGCCAATGCGTCAAGGCGCTCCTGAGTGGTCTGCTGTTCGTAAATGACTATGGCATTGTCCAAGTCGCCACCCTTGATAAGATTGGCCTTAAGCAACGGTTCGATATCACGAACGAACACAAAAGTACGTGCAGGAGCAATCTCTTTTGCAAAGTCGTCCGTCTTCTCCAAAGAGGCAAACTGTGAGTTGATGAATTTGGAGTTGAATGAACACATCGCTGTCAGAGAGAAATCCTCATCAGGAAGAATGGTGATGCACGATCCTGTCTTCTCGTCCTTTACCTCAATTTTATGGCGTATGATATACCAGTCCTTGGGAGCATTCTGTTCTTCAAAACCAACCTCATTAATCTTATCCACGTACATAGCTGCGCTACCGTCAAGAATAGGGAATTCGGGGCCGTTTACTTGGATAAGACAGTTGTCGATGCCCATAGCGTAAAGGGCTGACATACCATGTTCTATGG
>OHDW01000240.1_pt1 | contig 13734 bp, 11 predicted proteins | sample 1567131 | NCBI WGS metagenome assembly OHDW01 (sample SAMEA3879508, study PRJEB24766) | human gut metagenome | biome: human-associated habitat; feature: feces | place: USA | collected 1985/1987
CCCGCATAGCGGGTGGTTTATCTGTTTCGCACCTTCGGAGCGAAACGGACTTAAAGTCACATAATAACAAAAAATCCTGCTCTCAGCAGAATTTTTAGATTTCTTTCTCAACTTCATCAATGCACCAAGTAACCAACTCTTCTAGGCGGTCGACATCCTCTGTCATATGAAGATAACCCATAACTGCCTCGAAACCTGTTGACATTTTATAAGTAATAACATCCGTATTTTTAGCCTTGGTATGACTCTTAGCATTACGACCTCGTTTGTATATGTCCAGCTCTTTTTCAGTCAAAAGCTCTCGATCTAGCATTTTTTCAATGAGGCTAGCTTGAGCCTTGGCGGAAACATAGCGTGTAGCTAGACGATGCAATTGATTTGGCTTAGTCTGTCCTTGAAAAATCAGGTGACGGCGAATGTATAAGGAATAAACAGCATCTCCCTCAAAGGCGAGAGCAATACCGTTAATAAGGTTTACATCAAGATGTTTAGTCACGTGTCCACCTCACGCCCTCCTTGGTATCAAGAAGTTTGATACCTTGAGCAGCTAACTCATCACGAATGCGGTCTGCTGTCGCAAAGTCCTTGTTAGCACGCGCTGCCTGACGCTCTTCAATGAGTTTTTCGATATCTTCATCAAGAACTTCTTCTTCGAAAACAATACCGAAAACTTGGAGCATTTTTTCAAAAGCATCTTTAACAGTTTCATCATAGTTGCCTGAATTAATCCATTTGGCCATATCAAACAGAACAGTCACACCATTTGCCGTATTAAAGTCATCATCCATAGCCACCTGGAAAGCATCAAGATAAGTTTGCAACTCATCTTGATTCACCTGATCTGTCAAGGGAAGACTGTGCGTATTTTTCAAATACTTGAGATTGACTTCAGCATCATGGATAGCTTTCTCGGTAAAGTTAATTGGTTTACGATACTGTTGTGTCGCTAGGAAGAAGCGAAGCACTTGCCCATCAACCGTCTTAAGCATATCATGAACAGTCACAAAGTTACCCAAGGATTTTGACATTTTCTCATTGTCCACATTAACAAAACCGTTGTGCATCCAATAATTAGCGAAGGTCTTACCCGTTTTGGCTTCTGATTGTGCGATTTCATTAGTATGGTGTGGGAACTCAAGGTCCGCACCTCCACCATGGATATCGATAGTATCCCCAAGGATTTCAGTCGCCATAACAGAACATTCGATGTGCCATCCTGGACGCCCAGGTCCCCAAGGACTTTCCCAAGAAATCTCTCCTTCTTTGGCAGCTTTCCAAAGGGCAAAATCCAGAGGATTTTCCTTACGATCTGTCTCAGCATCCGTACGTCCGCTAGCACCAATTTCAAGATCTTCCAAGGTCTTGTTAGCCAATTTAGCATAGTTGTTTGACTTAGCTACTCGAAAGTATACATCACCTTCAGCAACATAAGCAAAACCTTTATCAATTAAGGTTGACACAAATGCAATAATTTCATCCATGTAGTTAATAACACGAGGATTTTGTGTCGCTGGTTTGATTCCAAGTTGTGCGGTATCTTCCATAAAGGCCGCGATAAACTTGTCTGATAACTCTTTGGTCGAAATACCAGCTTCATTGGCTGCCTTAATAATCTTATCATCTACATCTGTAAAGTTAGAAATGTAGTTAACAGTGTAACCTCGATACTCAAAATAACGACGAATGGTATCAAAAGCTACTGTTGAACGGGCATTCCCGATATGAATGTAATTGTAAACTGTTGGTCCGCAGACATACATATTGACAATATTTTCTGTCAACGGTACAAAATCACGAAGAGAACGCGTCATCGTATCATAAATTTTTATCACTAGAGATTCCTTTCAATTAGCTGGAAACTATTTTTTATCCTTGATATGGTTTAGGTACAAACACAAGAGTATAACGAGAATGATAATCCAAATAGCCGCAACTAGCTGACCTTGAGCCAAGAGAGACATAGCTGAAAGAAAACTCCCAACTATATAGAAGACCAAAAAAGGATTGTCCTTGAAGAATTGTTTCATTACTCAAATCTCACTTGTGTCGTTGCTTAAAAACAAGACCGACCCATAACAGAGCAATGCAAAACCATAAGGCGGCCATACTATAATCTGCTCTATGTAAAGCAATGTAGACAAGGGCAAGGGGGCCCACGACCGTCAATCGAGTCACCTTTGAACTAAAGAGTTTCATCTTTTTCTGTCCTTATAGACGTGATGAGTGAAAGCTTGCTGCTTTTAGAAGATCTTCTAGCTTTTCGCTATAGTATTCACGACCTTCCTCAATGTCATGAATCACTTCTTCATCCTTTTTACCGTGAACACGTACGACTTTAGCAGGGACACCAACTACCGTAACATCTTCTGGGACATCGGCAACAACCACAGCTGCTGCACCTACCTTAGCATTTTTCCCAATCTCAATAGGACCAATAACCTGAGCATGGGCTGAAACCAATGCACCCTCACGAACGGTTGGGTGACGTTTTCCGACATCTTTACCAGTACCACCTAAAGTGACACCGTGGTAAAGCATAGCCCCCTTCTCCACAACAGCTGTCTCACCAATGACAAGGCCAGAGCCATGGTCAATAAAGACACCTTCAGCAATCTGAGCCCCAGGATGAATCTCAATCTGAGTCCAAAATCGCCAAAATTGACTATGCATACGAGCTAACAGTCGACAATGGTGGCGCCAGAGAAAATGTGAGATACGATGAGCGGCCAAAGCCTTTAGACCAGGATAGGTTAAAAGAACCTCCAAACTTGTCCGAGCCGCTGGGTCATTTTTCTTTACAATATCAATACTTTCTTTCCACCACCCCATATAGGTCACTCCTTATATCATTATTGTTTACTGTCGCCTTATTATCTTTTTCAGAGGTTTGATAATACTAGGATTACTTACTATCATTCTCAAAATAAGCCCAATCGATTAACTCAGGCTGGTCATCAAAAGGATTGATGACAATACCTTGAACCTTATCCAACTCATTTTCACCTGTTGAAGGCTGATAAATTTCTGACAGTGGCCATTGCAAAATCGTCCCTTTAGCCTTACGGAAAGGTAGGCCAAAAGTTTCGTTACCGTACCATTTTGCAAAGCTCGTTAAGTTCGTAAACACTGGCACATAACTCTGTCCCTCTGCATTCGACATGGTCGCAAAGAGACGGTCATCCTGGCCATCTTCCTCACGTTTATGAATGAAGGCTGGAACAAGATAAATCTTATCTTTAGGAGCTGCCTTTTGGTTTTCCTCACCCAAAAGATTATTTAAGGTCTGAGTGAAATAGTTGATAAACTGGATGAGTTCACTGCTTGCAAAAAGAGTGGTATTTGAGAAATCACCATCCTCTTTTAAATTGAAAGCAAGACCAAAAAGCTCTGCCTGAACCAGTTGTGTTAAAACATCTAAGCTCGAACGTTCTACCCAAGTTTGCTCTCGAGCACTCTCTTGAGTAGCTTTAAAAGATTGTAGGTCCTGTTCACTAGTGAAGACAGGAACAACCTTCTTGCCTTCTACTTCAACTGCGTAGAGGTCTTGGGCAGCCAAGACGGGAGTACGTTGTAGGTGATTAATCAAAGCCAGACTGGTTAAAAAGTGGTCTGGTTCCGTTAAAAACTCTCTCAAGGTTTCATCAAAAGCTTGCAATTCTTGATTTTCTGTCATTCTTCTGTCTGTTCTTTCATTTCTGATTTATCAGGATTTTGCGGTGCTTTACCATTTTCATTATGGTGGCGTGGTTTGTGATGAGAACGACGGCGGTGACGATGCTCTCCTCCATTTTCCCCATCCTCAAGTTTTTCAGGCTTAGGAAGCAAGGCCTTGATTGAGGCATCGATACGTCCTTTTTCATCGATTTTGATAATTTTAACAGTTACCATATCCCCAACCTTAACCACATCTTCGACACGCTCAGTGCGTTCCCAAGCTAGTTCTGAGATGTGGACGAGAGCATCTGTCTTATTAAAGAGATGGACAAAGGCACCGAACTTTTCAATACGCACAACTGGTACAGTGTAGACCTCGCCAACCTTTGCTTCACGTACAAGATCGGAAATAATTGTTTTGGCACGGTTAATAGCATCCTGATCACTAGAGAAAATCTGAACAAGTCCCTCTTCATCGATATCAATAGTGACACCAGTCTCAGCAATAATCTTGTCAATTGTTTCGCCACCTTTACCGATGACAACCTTAATCTTGTCAACAGGAATTTGAATACTGTCAATCTTAGGCGCTGTTGGTGCCAATTCTGGACGTGGCTCAGCGATTACTGCCTCGATAACATCAAGAATCTCAAAACGAGCTACCTTGGCTTGAGCTAAAGCTTCCTCAAGAATAGCAGGTGTAATACCTGAAATCTTAATATCCATCTGAAGAGCTGTAATACCTCGACGTGTACCAGCCACCTTAAAGTCCATATCGCCAAAATGATCTTCCAAACCTTGAATATCGGTTAGAACAGTGTAGTTAGTTCCATCTGAAATAAGGCCCATGGCAATCCCCGCAACAGGTGCCTTAATCGGCACCCCACCGGCCATAAGAGCTAAAGTACCTGCACAAATAGAAGCCTGTGAAGAAGACCCATTTGACTCCAAGACTTCTGCTACCAAACGGATAGCATATGGAAACTCTTCAACGCTTGGAAGAACTTGAGCAAGGGCTCGCTCACCCAAGGCTCCGTGACCAATTTCACGACGGCCTGGTGCACCGTAACGTCCTGTATCACCCACCGAATACTGAGGGAAATTGTAGTGGTGAAGGAAACGTTTCTTATACTCTGGATCCAAACCATCAATAAGTTGTGTATCACTCATAGGGGCTAAAGTCAAGACTGATAAGGCCTGGGTTTGTCCACGTGTAAAGAGACCTGAACCATGAACCTTAGGAAGAAAGTCAATCTCTGCGTCCAAAGGACGGATTTCATCCACACGACGACCATCAGGACGAACCTTGTCTTCTGTAATCAGACGGCGCACTTCAGCATGTTCCATCTGCTCAAGGATTTCTACCACATCACGTAGAATAGTTTCCTTATCTTCATCTTCTGCAAAGCGTTCGTGATAAGAAGCGAGGACCTCTTCTTTAACAGTCTGGGTTGCTGCTTCACGCGCCAGTTTTTCTTCCACCTGAACAGCCTTAGCTAACTGATCATAATAAGCCGTTTCGATTTCGACTTTCAATTCAGCATCAACTTGGAGTAGTTCAACCTCAGCCTTTTCCTTACCAACAGCCGCAACAATATAATTTTGGAAATCAACCAACTCTTGAATAGCTTCATGTCCCTTCAAAAGTGCTTGCAACATGATGTCCTCTGACAATTCCTGAGCACCTGATTCTACCATATTGATGGCTTCCTTGGTACCGGCCACTGTCAAGTCTAACTGTGAAACGTCTTTATCTGATGCACTTGGGTTGATGATGAAATCTTCCGCTGCATAAGCCACTTGAACCCCAGCAATGGGACCATTGAAAGGGATATCCGAAATAGAAAGTGCTAAAGAACTCCCAAACATAGCTGCCATTGGCGCACTAGCATTTTCATCATAAGAGAGAACAGTATTAATGACTTGAACTTCGTTACGAAACCCCTCCGCAAACATAGGACGAATAGGACGGTCAATAAGACGAGCAGTCAAAGTGGCGTCTGTTGAAGGACGGCCTTCACGCTTATTAAAACCTCCCGGGAACTTACCAGCCGCATACATTTTTTCCTCATAATTAACCTGTAATGGAAAGAAATCTGCAGTTGCCATCTTTTTAGACATAACAGCTGCTGACAATACGGTTGTATCTCCATAACGTACTACAACGGCACCATTAGCCTGCTTGGCTACATGTCCCACTTCCACAACAAGTGGGCGTCCTGCAAAGGTCATCTCAAAAGTTTGTTTAGCCATGTTTGATCCCTCTTTTTATCCATAACCAGCCCCACAAAAACGAACTGGTCAACTTTATATCATTCATTTGATATAACTTCCATTTTACCATATTATAGTCGAAAATGGCAGAGCTTCGGCATAAGTTGCACTCCAAGCTTTTCTCGATTTCAGATATTTAAGTGGTTTTGTGATATAATAAACACTTATGAGAGCCAAAGGAATGACTATGAAAAAATTACAACACATCATTATGATTACCTTAATCTTAATAGGCCTAGCAACACCTGCCCTAGCACAAGAGCAGACTGATGACTTCAATGTTGCTGCAAAACATGCGATCGCTATCGAAACCACTACAGGAAAAGTGCTCTATGAAAAAGATGCCACCACTCCTGATGGTGTTGCTTCAATGACGAAAATCCTGACAGCCTACATGGTCTATAAAGCTGTTGATCAAGGTAAAATTAATTGGGACACTGAGGTAGATATCTCAGACTACCCATTCAACCTAACAGTTGATTCAGAAGTTTCAAATGTCCCACTAGATTCCCGAAAATACACTGTTAAACAGCTCCTAGATGCCACCCTCATTTCCAGCGCTAACAGTGCCGCTATTGCTCTAGCTGAAAAAATCTCAGGAACAGAGAGTGCCTTTGTTGACACTATGACAGCCCAACTTAAAGAATGGGGCATTACAGATGCTAAATTATTTAACGCTTCTGGTCTAAACAATAAATACCTTGGGGATAACCGCTATCCTGGCTCTAAACCAGATGACGAAAATACTATGAGTGCTCTAGATGTTGCCATTATTGCAGACCACCTCATCAAAGACTATCCTCAGGTACTTGAAATCACCAAGCAAACCGAAACTGATTTCGAAGGTGACAACAAATTAACGACACACAACTACATGTTGGAGGGGCAAGACAACTACCGTGAAGGCGTTGATGGACTCAAGACTGGAACAACCGAACTTGCAGGGGCATCCTTTGTAGCCCACTCCAATGAACATGGCATGAGTTTGATTACCATTGTCATGAATGCAGATAATGGTGGAGAAGATGAAGCTGCCAGATTCACAGCCACAAATGAGTTGCTAGATTATGTGACTCAAAACTGGGAAATCAAAACCCTCAACACCAAAGGACAAATCGTCAAGAAAAATGATATTAAGGTAGCCGATAGAGACAGTCAAACCATCTCTGCTAAGCTCGAGTCAGACCTTATAGTCGTTCAAAAAATAAACAGCAAAAATGATGCTGTTAAAATCAAAGCAAAAACTATAACAGCACCTATCAAAAAAGGCAACACTATTGGAACAGCAACCTTTGATGATAAGGATCTCGTAGGAACAGGTTACATCTCTGATCCCCCTCAAATTTCGGTAACAGCCAACCAATCTATCAAGAAAAGTTTCTTCTTAAAAGTTTGGTGGAACCATATCGTTAATTTCTTTACAGGAAACTACCTTTTAGATATCAAAAGGTAGTTTTATCTTGCCTTCAAAATTGGTCTTGTAAGTAAAAGCCCATTCTCAACACCTTAAGTTCCTCTCAAAATATGGTATAATAAATATCCAAAACACATGAAGGAACAAACCATGAAAAAACTGATTACGCTCATGATGACCTTCTTACTCTGTCTGGGAAGCGTAGCCCCTGCTTTTGCAGCAGATAAGAAAAAAGGATATGATGCCGCAGCCAAACATGCCATCGCTGTCGAAGCTAATACTGGCAAAATTTTATACGAAAAAGATGCCACTACCTCTACAGGGATTGGCTCTATTATCAAGCTCCTAACAGCCTATATGGTTTATAAAGCGGTAGATCAGGGAGACCTCAAATGGAACAGCAAAGTTGATATTTCTGACTATCCCTTTGAACTAACTGTCAGTGCCGGAGTATCTAATATTCCACTAGATGCCCGCAAATACACTGTCAAACAACTTCTTGACGCAACCCTTATTGCCAGTGCCAACAGTGCATCTATTGCTCTAGCCGAGGAAATCGGAGGAACCGAAAGTAAGTTTGTCGACATGATGAAAGCCCAACTTAAAGATTGGGGTATCACTGATGCCAAGATTGTCAATGCCTCTGGTCTCAATAATTCTTACTTAGGTGACAATATCTATCCAGGCTCTAAATCTGACGAAGAAAACACCATGAGTGCTAAGGACGTTGCTGTCATTGCGCAACACGTGGTGAAAGAATATCCTGAAATTCTCGATATCACTAAAAAAACTGAGGCTGACTTTGATGGTGTCAACAAACTCAAAACCTCCAACTATATGCTTAAGGGACAACCTAGTTACCGTAAAGGAGTTGATGGTCTAAAAACAGGTACCACCGACTTGGCTGGTGCTTCCTTCGTGGCCCACTCAAATGAAAGTGGCATGAGCATTATCACAGTCATTTTGAATTCTGATAATACCGATACTGATGATTACGCCCGTTTCACTGCAACTAACGACCTACTTAACTACGTAGTCTATCATTGGGAAAGCAAGACCATTGCCAAAAAAGGACAAGCCATCGGTAAAAGTCAAGCCTCTGTCCTTGATGGTAAATCTAAGCAAGTCACTGCCGTCGCTAAGTCTGACTTTAATATTATCCAAAAAATAGATGCCAACAATAACAAACACATTAAAGTCACTACCAACCAGATGCAAGCCCCTGTCAAGGCAGGAGACAAGGTGGGAACAGCCACCTTTGAAGATAAGGATCTTGTAGGAGAAGGCTACCTACCTAATCAAGGCATGCCAAGCATGGAACTGGTTGCTGGTAAAGAAGTTAAGAAAAGCTTCTTCCTCAAGGTTTGGTGGAATCACTTTGTCACCTTTGTCAACGAGAAACTCTAATACTTACAGTCGAGCGTGGCTCGGCTTTTTCTTTTACACCTACTTTACAGAAAGATGGGCTCTACATTGATTCCTATTGACACAAAAAAAGACAGACTACACCTGTAATCTGTCTTTTTGTTTGATTTTTACACTACTGTAAAGGTTAATTTATCTTTCGAGCAGCCGATTTTAAGAGTTTGTCCACTAACTACTTGGCCACCTAGTAAGAGCTCAGATAACCTGTCCTCCACTTGAGTTTGAATCGTACGACGTAATGGGCGGGCACCCATCTCAACATCATAGCCATCTTTAGCTAAATGCTTAAGGGCAGCTGGTTGGAATTTCAAGTCAATCCCTTTTTCAGCCAAAGCTGATACCAACGGTTTCACCATAATCTTGACAATCTCACGAAGCTGCTCTTCCTCAAGACTATGGAAGACAACCTTCTCATCAATACGGTTGATAAACTCTGGACGGTAGGCCTTCTTAAGTTCTTCCATAATACGTGACTGCATAGCTTGGTGATTATGAGAAATGTCTTGGGCTCCAAAACCAACGGTCTTATCATCACGAAGAGCAGTCGCTCCCAAGTTCGAAGTCATAATGATAATGGTATTTGAGAAGTCAACTTTACGACCTCGACTATCCGTCAAGACACCATCATCCAAAACCTGTAAGAGGATGTTGAAAATATCTGGGTGAGCCTTTTCCACCTCATCAAAGAGGAGAACTGAGTAAGGCTTATTGCGAACTTTCTCTGTTAATTCACCACCCTCATCATATCCAACATAACCTGGAGGAGCACCGTTAAGTCGGCTAGCTGCAAATTTTTCCATGTATTCTGACATATCAAAACGAAGCAAAGCTGACTCATCATCAAAGAGAACTTCCGCCAAAGCCTTGGCCAATTCTGTCTTACCAACACCAGTAGGTCCAAGGAACATGAAAGAACCAATCGGACGTTTGCCAGTACGAATACCTGACTGGTTACGACGAATAGCACGACTAATCGCCGAAACTGCTTCGTTTTGACCAATAACACGTTTGTGAAGCTCTGCTTCCAAATTCAAGTAACGCTTGCTATCTGCCTGAGTCATCTTCTCAACAGGAATACCTGATAGACGACTAAGGGTTTGCATAATCTGATCTGCATCTACCAAGGCAGGTTTTGGTAATTTTGCTTTTTGGCTAGCTTTATATTGTTTAACAGCAGTCTTCATATCACCGGATAGAAGTGCTTCATCCAAAGGTGTTATCTCACGTTTGGCTTCTTTTTTGATACGACCTTGAACAGTGGCACTTGCTTCATCTAAAAGATCAATAGCAGAATCAGGTAAGTTTTTACTCGTCAAATAACGATGTGCCGCCTTGACCGCTGTCTCAACTGCCTCATCAGTAATCGTTACACGATGATAGTCTTCATAAGACGAACGTAGGCCTTTTAGAATATCAATCGCCTCAGCTACACTTGGCTCCTCAATTGTAATCTTAGCAAAACGGCGAGAAAGAGCTGCATCTTTCTCAATATGCTTCTGGTACTCAGCTTGAGTAGTTGCTCCAACCATATGAAGGGTTCCACGTGCTAGAGCAGGTTTCAAAATATTTGCCGCATCTAAGGTGCTATCAATACCTGAACCAGAACCAATAATCGTATGCAATTCGTCAATAAAGAGAATGATTTTTCCATCAGCTTCAATCTCATCAATGATTTGATTCATACGTTCTTCGAAATCGCCACGGAAACGTGTTCCTGCAACCACACTCATCATATCAAGCTCTAAGATACGCATATCAGCCAACTCAAAAGGTACTTCGCCTGAAGCAATACGTTGTGCCAAGCCAAGCGCAAGTGCCGTCTTACCAACACCTGCTTCACCCACAAGAACTGGGTTATTCTTTGTTTTACGACTCAAAACCTGAATCATGCGTGAAATTTCTTTCTCACGTCCAATAACAGGATCAAGGGCACCTGACTCGGCTACTGCCGTTAAGTCTTTGGTGTAATCTGATAGTTCCCCAGTAGAAGATTGAGGAGGCTGCATCATATTAGCAAAATTTCCTGATGCCTTTGATTTTTTAGGCTTACGAAGGTCATGAATGGCCTTCAAATCTTGCTTACTAAGACCTGCGTAACGCTCCAAAGAACGTCGTAAATCGATAATACGAGGCTTATCGCTGTCATCCTTATATTGAAAACCAGCAACTTCAAGGAGACGACAAACCATCAAATCCTTATGAAGAAGGAAGGCCATCAATACATGTTCAGACCCTACTTCTACAGCACCAGTCACACTAGCAATTCCCTCTGCCTCTTGCAACATAGCCTCTAAAGCATGTGACTGTGCACGTAAATCGATAATATCTGATTCAGACAAGTCTTTTGGACTTTTCTCCATCGCTAGTACAGCAGCGGTCTCAATCTCTTCCGCACGAATACGGTCCTCAAAATCAGTAAAGGTTAAGTAGGCTACAGATCCTGGAACCTCAACCATAGCCAGAAGCACATGCCAAGTCTCCAAGAAAGGACTTCCAAAACGCTCTGCCTCAAGCTGAGAACGATGGAAAATGGCCTGCATTTTTCTTGAATATGTTGTCATCTAATTTCCTTTTCTATCCAATCTAAGTAATAGCGAGCGTAGAATACGCGAACGAATAGCAGCCGCATCTTCGCCTAAAACATCATCACTAGCAGTCGCTAAAATCAAATTTCCCTCACGCTCAGTGATGATCTTTTCATCAAAAAGCAACTGAATCAAGTCTGTAAATACCTGCTCGCTGAGCTGATCTGCCAAATTTTGCAGCAAATCATTAATCATATGGTGTTTGTCGGAGAATCTAACTTTGACAATGCGAATATAGCCGCCACCACCACGTTTACTCTCAACAATATACCCACGACTCTCTGTAAAACGAGTCTTGATAACATAGTTAATCTGACTGGGTACGACCTGAAAGACATCGGCCAACTCACTTCTTTTGAGCTCTGCCATGCCAGCTTGAGCCAGCAAGGCCTTGATATAAGCTTCAATGCTATCAGATGTGTTCTTATTTGCCATGATGCTCCTTTCTGGCTTGTTTTTTTCTAGATGGATGCTCTGCTCTTTGGCCCATAAAAAATGGCCTTGGAGTGTTCCTTCTCATCATTGACCTTATTTGACTATTATACAATTTTTACGGCTGTAAATAAAGCAAAGACTCCATGGAAATAGGAATCTCTTAAGAAGGCAAAACAAAAGAGGCTAGTGAGAACTAACCTCTTATGCGAAGAAGGAGCTACTCTTTGCGACGAGCAAATTTCGCGCCTCCGCCCAAGAATCCTAGACCAAGAAGGCCTAACCAAGCAAACAATCCACTTTCTTTTGTACCGGTTTGAGGAAGTTTTCCTTCCGATTGTAGAGAAGGACTTTTAACCACTTCTTTTTCCGGATGGTCTGAAGTCGAAACAGAAACTGCTTCTGGGGTTTTCGGTTGCAAGAGAACAGGTCTTCCTTTTTCTTTTTTGTCTTCAGCTTGAGAAAGAGTCATAACTTCTGGTTGCACCTTACTTGGGGTGACAGGAGTGGTTGGAGTCGGCATATCAGCTATCAACGGACTTTTTTCCGCTTCCTTCGTTCCGACTTCTGTGATCTGGTCCTGGGCCTCCACTTCGACAAAGGCATCGACTTCTGTCCGAATTTCTTTGCCTTCTTCTTGTCGAACCTCGATCAATTTCAACCGGCGTCCGACCTTTCCTGCTTGAAGGATCCTGCTTTCGCCCTTGGCCAAGTCCTTGTTCTCACGTGTTTGACTCTCAAATGGAATCTCCTCCGCTTCGATGAGAAGCTCTGGCTTTTCAAGAATCAAATCCCGAATACCTTCTTCTGGGCGTGTCTGCGTCAGGGGCTCATAATTGTGAGCATCTTCCAAGATGGTTTCAAGGGATTCGACTTGATTAGCTGCAGCAACCAAATCTGGGCGCTCTTGATCCAACAACTGAGTCAAGTCCGTCAATTGACCTTGAACCGTCGGTTTGAGGTCTGCTTTCAAACGATCGAGAGAAGTAGCCTTGATCTTTTCTACTCCTTCTCTGATGATCTGTTGCAGCTCTTCTTGACTGAGCAACTGACTATCTTTCCCTGAGAGGACAAATCGGTCTACCTGGATAGCTCTGGATGACTGAGGGTCGTTGAGAGAAGGATCCAGATGCAAGCGTAGCTGGTGGTAGCCTTTTGCTAGACCTTGCAGATTGACCAAACTCTGGTCGAGCTTGCGTTGGTCTCCATAGCCACTGAAGTAATGATCGCCTTCGATTTCATAATCATGGCCACGCCCTTCTTCGAAGGTTATTTCTTTTCCATCCAGGGTGACGCTGTAGAGACCATGACTTGGATCGACCACTCCTCGAACCTCCACACCCGTGCCCTTAAAGGTAATGGTCACGTCAATGTGTTTCTTGCCTTCCTCATCGGTCACTTGGTTAAAGCTGGACCAAGATTCTGTGCCATTTGAGAAGTCTTTGTTGTCTGTCTCATGATGCCAGCCTTGGCTATAGTGCAGTTTTGGATCTTGGTCATCTACTTCTTTGCGATTTTCTGGCAGCTGGTCCTCGTTCATTACTTGAACTGTCAACTCTGGAATAAAGCCAACCAGGCTTCCTTGATCTGGATGCAACAATTTAACCTTAAAGTCATAGACGTCGGTCGCTTTTCCTGCAAAATCAAGGGTTGGAACTTGGACTGTTTTTTCCGTCTCTCCATCTGCGAACTCAAGGGTGACGTTGGTATCTTTGTAGACCTTACCATGAACCCCAGTTCCTGGTTCTGTGATCAATTTGAGACTGGCACTTCCTTTAGAGCCACCTTTTCTCTTGACGACGACTTGCGCTGGGTCGCCTTTCTTAACAGCTAGGGTTGGATGAGCAAACTCAAAGAGACCCTTTTCTTGGTTATTGAGGGCATAAATCCCTTCCGTTGCGATCGCATCTCCCTTGCTATTGACCAAGGTCAAGGTATGGGATCCTGCTG
>OHDW01000252.1_pt1 | contig 13393 bp, 12 predicted proteins | sample 1567131 | NCBI WGS metagenome assembly OHDW01 (sample SAMEA3879508, study PRJEB24766) | human gut metagenome | biome: human-associated habitat; feature: feces | place: USA | collected 1985/1987
CGAAGCCCGCCAGCGCCAGCAGCCGGAATTGGTACGCCGCCTTCACCAGCTGTGGCTCCTTGCCCAGATAGCACAGGGCGTACAGCGCGTTCAGCAGCAGCGACAATATCTCCGGCGACGCCGTCTCCTCGGCGCAAACCGCCTCCGCCAGTTCCGTGAAGTAGGATGCCAGCGATAAAAGCACGATGTCCTGCCGCACGCCGTCGAACAGCTCCAGCGTGGACGCCTCGTCCAGCATATACCAGTTTCCCCGCTTGTACAGCGTCAGCTCCGAGTAGGCCAGCAGCTGGCTGGCGATGCGGCTGTTTTTCCGCCGCGCCCCCCGCGCGATGAGGGGAATTTTCCCCATATCCGGCGTCAGCACCGTCAGGATCTTATCCGATTCCTTTGTCTCCGTGACCCGCAGCACAAGGCCGGTGGTCACTGTTTTTCCGTTTTGCATACCGCCTCCTGTTGGCCGCGCCACAGCAGATACGCCTCCGGTGCGCCGGTGTCGCAGAACAGCTCCCAGTAGTCCATGGCCGTCACCTCCCTGCCGTTAGCATGGAGGTCTGCGGCGGAATTATCACTGGGAATGCCTGGTGTTGGTTTTTGCCTCCGGCGGCAAGGGGCCGTTCCGTGCCTGCGGGCACGGGTCACTTTTGGCCCCAGCCCCAAAAGTGACCAGAAACGCCGTTCAAACCTGCGGTTTGAAAATCCGCCCGCGCCCCGCACATGTGGGCTTGCCGTTCTGCATCCCGCGCGAACGCGGCAAAGTGTAGACCACCCGAAATGTGGAATTGATCTGCTTCTGTCCCCGCTGCCGCTGAACGTCCAAAATGTAGAACTGCGCAGCGGCGCATTTCAGAGTAAAAGCGGCAGCGCTCAGAGAAATACGTCATTTCAACATTTCGGACGAACCAGAATACGGCAGCAAGCGGCGGAAGGAAATCCAAAAACCATGGGTTTTTGGCGGCGTTCTTTCCCCCATTTCTTTCGCTGCTGAAAGAAATGGGGCCGCCGGCGGCAAAAAGGAAATAATTTTGCCGCTGTTGGCAAAAGTGGGTCGCGCCGGAGCGCGAAATCTCCCTGCCGCGCCCGGGGGCGCGGAATACCCTCACTCCTCCGTATACCCCTGGCTGCGGATAAAATTCGGGTTGTCCCGCCAGTTTTCCTTGACCTTTACCCACGTCTCCATGTACACCTTGGTACCCATGAACTTTTCGATGTCCCGCCGGGCCTGCGAGCTGATGCGCTTGAGCATCTCGCCGCCCTTGCCGATGATGATGCCCTTGTGGCTGGCCTTTTCGCAATAGATGGTCACATCCAGATCGATGATGCCGCTGTCCACCCGCTCGGAGAACCGCGTCACCTCCACCGCCGTGCCGTGGGGGATCTCCTTGTCCAGACACCGCAGCATCTTCTCCCGCACGATCTCGGCGCAAACCTGACTGTCCGCCTGATCGGTGGTCATGCCATCAGGGAACAGCTGCGGCCCCTCCTGGGCGTATTTTTCCAGCTGGTGCATCAGATCCTCCAGTCCGTCGCCCGTCCGGGCGGAGATGGGGATGATGGCGTCAAAGCCGTCATACGCCTCACTGTACGCGGCGATGACCTCCAGCAGCGCGTCCTTCTTCTCCACTGTGTCGATCTTGTTGATGCACAGCACGCAGGGCAGGTTCTCCTCCCGGATGCGCTGGAGCAGAATGCGCTCCGGCTCGCCCACATGGGCGATGGGCTCTACCAGCAGCAGCGCGCACTCCACGCTGCTCAGGCTCTCCCGCACCACCTTGACCATGTAGTCTCCCAGACGGCTGCGGGGCTTGTGCAGACCCGGCGTATCCAGCAGGACATACTGGGTATCGCCCCGGTTCACCACGCCGTAAATACGGTTGCGGGTGGTCTGGGGCTTGTCCGACACGATGGCGATCTTCTCGCCCACCAGTGCGTTGGTCAGGCTGGACTTGCCCACGTTGGGCCGGCCGCATACCGTGATCATCGCGGTTTTCGTAATGTGTTCCATCAGGTGATCCTCAACTTTCTTTCATTTGAGCTTTTTGTTTATTTATTTCCGTTCAAGGCCCAGTGCGGCCATGATGGCCTCCTCGCGCGCCCGCATCTGCGCCTTCTGCTGGCCCTCGTCCATGTGGTCGTAGCCCAGCAGGTGCAGCACAGAGTGGACAGCCAGATACGCCAGCTCGCGCCGGTTGCTGTGGCCGTACTCCTTGGCCTGCGCCTTCACCCGCTCCAGCGAGATGGCCATGTCGCCCAGCGGCACATAGCCCGTCCCCGGATCGGCGTCCTCCTGCCCGGGCAGCTGGCCGGGCGTCAGCTCGAACTCCGGGAAGCTCAGCACATCCGTGGGTCTGTCCACCTGCCGCATCTCGCGGTTCAATTCCTGTATGCCCGCGTCGCCGGTGACATATACATCCACCTCGCAGGGTACGTCCACGCCCTGCTGGTCGAGGGCTGTGCGGATGACCTTCCGCAGGAAGCTCTTGGTGCTGTCGCTGACGCCAGGGACATCCGCCGTCACCGGGATATAGTGTCGTTTCATTTCTTTTTCTCCTCAAATTTCGCGTAGGCCTCGATGATGCGCTGCACCATCACATGGCGCACCACATCCTCCTTGGTGAGCTTGCAGACCGCTACGCCCTCCACATCCCGCAGCACCTTCATGGCCTCCTTCAGGCCGCTGACCTTGTCAGCGGGCAGGTCGATCTGGGTCACGTCGCCGGTGATGACCACCTTGGAGCCGAAGCCCATACGGGTCAGGAACATCTTCATCTGCTCGCGGCTGGTGTTCTGCGCCTCGTCCAGAATGATAAAGCTGTCGTCCAGCGTGCGGCCGCGCATATACGCCAGCGGCGCCACCTCAATGTTGCCCCGCTCCAGATACTTCTGATACGTCTCCGCGCCCAGCATATCGAACAGCGCGTCGTACAGCGGCCGCAGGTAGGGGTCTACCTTGCTCTGTAGATCGCCGGGCAGGAAGCCCAGCCGCTCGCCTGCCTCCACAGCGGGGCGGGTCAGGATGATGCGGTTCACCTGCTTGTCCCGGAAGGCGGCCACCGCCGCCGCCACCGCCAGATACGTCTTGCCCGTACCGGCAGGCCCCACGCCGATGGTGACGGTCTGCTTCATGATGGCGTTGACGTACTCCTTCTGGCCGATGGTCTTGGGCTTTACGGGACGGCCCTTGCTGGTGATGCAGATAACGTCCTGCGTCAGCTCGCTGATGCGCTCGGCCTGTCCCGACCGCACAAGCCCCGTCACATAGCGCACGTGCTGGTCGGAGATGCTCTCGCCCTTGTTGGACAGCGTCAGCAGCGCCTGCACCGCCTTGACCGCCAGCATCACATTCTCCGGCTCGCCGGACACCACAATCTCGCCGCCCCGGTTCACCACCTGTACCTGAAATTCCGTCTCCAGCAGGCGGATGTTCTCATCGAAGGAGCCGAACAGGTTGACGGCCTCCTCCATACGTTCAATGCTGATGCGTTGTTCCATATTTGGGTCTTTACCTCCCCATATCCTGTATATCCAGCGGCGATGATACGCCGATCTGTTCCTCACACTCCGCGTGGAGCGTCACCACCAGCCACACCCCCTGCCGCACCGCATCAAAGCGGTGGTGCAGCAGACTTCCGTCCCGCTGCGCCAACTCCGTGCGGAGCTGCGCCATAAGCTGCGCCTCTCCCTCCGCCCGGGCCTCCTCCGGCGAACGCTCCGTTTCCCCGGCGGCATAGCGCACGGTGCGCTCTGTCACCAGCGTCACCGGCAGCGTCAGGCCAAAGGGCAGCCGCGCCTGATGGTACAGGGTCATTTTATCACAATCGGGGCCGGTCATGCTACCCTTTCCGTAGATTTTTATGCGGTTTCTTCCCACATCCACTGCCAGACGGGTGACCGCCCCTGTCTCCCGCCCCTTTTCCCGCACCGTCAGCGGCACGGACACCGACAGCTCATACCACGTCCGCGCCCACACCTGCCCCATACCGTGGAGCAGCCGGTAGCCCCGCCGGTCGGAGTCCACCACACCGGAGATCAGCACCTGTCCCGCCGTGACGGTGCTGCCCGCCATGACCTGCGCCTCCCCGTCCAGCGCCTGTATGCCGGTGACAAGACCGTCCCGGGCGGCCACCACATTGGTGATCTCCCCGTCGGTGTAGAGATGGGGCGGCCGCTGGCGCTCCACCACCTGCACATGGGCGGTGCAGCCCCGCATATTCACCGTCAGCCACACCACATCCGGCAGCTCCAGCAGCACATGGTTGCGCAGCTCCTCCTGCTGGATACGGCTCCGCGCTCCCAGCGCCACGCCGTATTTTTCCAGCGTCCGCAGGATCGTTTCCGTTGGCACGGTGTCGTTGCCCGTCACCTGAAAGGCCCAGATATGGGTGCTGCCCAGCGCCATCGTCAGCATCAGCAGCCCCGCCGCCGCCAGCAGCACATACCGCCGCCTGTACTGCCGCCACACCTCCGGCGCGCCCTCCGTCCGCACCACGGTGAGCACCGCCCGCAGCCGCAGCTCCGACAGCCATGTCAAGCCCCAGAACGGGATACCGTGGGCGGCGCAGAGGTTCAGCACCCGCTCCGGCGCGGCGCTCTCCACCTCCACCGTCACCTGCCCCCGCAGATAATTCAGCACCTTCCGATACATGGCCGTCCCTCACTCCACCAGCTCTACGCTGCGGATGACGCCGTTGATGCGCAGCTCCTCATCGGTCATCACCGCCAGCTCCAGCCCCTCGCCCCGCACCCGCACCACCACCGTCCCGGCGTTGATGTCCACCGCCTCGGTGCTGTACGCCAGCACGCCGCGGTGTCGGTCAATGTACAGGGAGCGGTTGCCCAGCAGCTCCATGCGCGCCACGCCGGATGCCAGATTCACCGGCAGATCCAGCCGGTCCATGGCCTGCTGGCTGACCTGCGCCCATTTTTTTGACAGCTTTGCCATATACGCACCTCCGATGCCCGTTCGCGGGTAAAAAAGCCTATGCGTCCGGAGCGGGAAACTTGCCTGTCCCCGCGCATATCCGGCAGAGATGGGCGCATAGGCTGACAGCGGTGATGTGCTTGAAAAAATGGCTTTTCCCGGCGGCAGCCGCCTGCTCCGGCGTACTGGCACTGCTGCTGTTGACCTGCGGAAATACGGCGGCGCAGGGGGTGCGGGACGGGATATCCCTCTGCCTTGCCTCCGTCATACCGGCGCTGTTCCCCTTCTTCGTGGCGGCGCAGCTTCTGACGGCACTGGGTGCGGCGGAGGTGCTGGGCCGGACGGCAGGCCCGCTGTTCCGGCGGCTGTTCGGCATCGACGGTGCCGGCGCCGCCGCGTTTCTTCTGGGGCTGATCGGCGGGTATCCCGTGGGCGCAAAGGCCGCGGGAAGCCTTGTGCGGCAAGGGCTCCTCTCCACGGAGGACGGTGCGCGGCTGCTGACCTTCTGCAACAACGCCGGGCCGGCGTTTATTCTGGGCATCGTGGGAGGCGGTGTGTTTCACAGCCCCCGGGCAGGGGTATGGCTATACCTCCTCCATGCCGCCTCCGCCACGGCGGTGGGGCTGCTCCTGTGCCGCGCCGGAGGGAGGAAGCCCCCCGCCGTCCCCCGTACCGCTTCGGTCGCCTCACGGCGCAGCGCGGTCGTACCGGTGAAAAAGCCGCCCGCCTCCCTCGCCGCCGCGTTCATCGAGGCGGTGCAGAGCGGGGTGCGTGCCATGGCGGGTGTGTGCGGCTTCGTCATCTTCTTCCTGGTGCTGCTGCGTCTGGCGGAGGAAGCTCTCGGCTCGCTGCCGCCGCTGGCGGCGGGCTTTTTGGAGCTGACCAACGGCATTTTGCGCCTGACGCCGGACCGGCGCGGCTTCATCACGGCGGCTGGGCTGCTGGGCTGGGGCGGACTCAGCGTACACGGCCAGACGGCAGCGGTGCTGGGCGGCTCCGGCATCTCCCTGCGGCGGTATCTGCCCGCCAAGACCCTGCAGAGTGCTTTATCGGCGGTGCTGGCTGCCGCCGTATGGCGTTGGGTGTTGTGAAGCGCCGGACACCCCCTCCCCACACGCAAAAAAGAGACGGCGCAGCCGTCTCTTTTTCGTGTTTGCCGTTTTTTCGCAGATGCGCCTCAGCGCTGCCCCTTGTCGTAGGGGATACCCTCCGCCTTGGGGGCGCGGGACTTCTTGGATGTGAACGCCAGCACCACCAGCGAGATGATGTAGGGCATCATGTTGTACACCGGGCCGGGGATGTTCATGGCCTTCAGGAAGTCGAAGCCGGCATACACATTGGACAGCGCCCGGAACAGGCCGAACAGCAGGGCCGCCAGCGCGATGCGGGTGGGCTTCCACTGGCCGAAGATCATAACGGCCAGCGCCAGGAAGCCGAAGCCGGCCACGCCGTATTCGAACCGCCACTCGGACACGCCGGCGGTGATGAATACGATGCCGCCCAGGCCGCCCAGCATACCGGAGATCAGGACGCCGGCCCAGCGCATCTTATAGACGTTGATGCCCACGGAGTCCGCCGCCTGGGGATGCTCGCCGCAGGCCATGAGGCGCAGACCGAAGCGGGTCTTGTACAGCACCACATAGGCACCGATCAGCAGCAGCAGCGTCACCAGCATGAACCAGCTGAACTCGAAGGAGCCGATGTTCACCACAAACGCCTTCTTGGCGCCGGCGTACTGGATGATGGAGGACACGTCATCGGGGTTGGCGGCGGTGTTGATGGCCTTGACGATGACGGTGGCGCCGGCGGTGCCCAGCATGTTCAGGGCCGTGCCCACGATGGTCTGGTCCGCCTTGAAGTTGATGCAGGCCACGGCCAGCAGGCTGGAATAGATGGTGCCCAGCAGCGCGGCGGCCAGCAGCACCACCACGATCATCGCAAAGGTGGAGGAGTTGGCGGGCATGTAGCGCATGGCCAGCGCGCCGCCCAGCGCGCCCATGATCATGACGCCCTCCAGACCCAGGTTGATAACGCCGGAATGCTCGGAGAAGCAGCCGCCCAGTGCCACCAGGATCAGCACGGAGGCGAAGATCAGCGTATATTGCAGCAGCAGTACCATTACTGATCGCCTCCCTTCTCCGCAGATGTGTCTGTTTGCGAGGCGGCCTGTTCCGCCGCCTTCGCCTTCTGGATGGCCTTTTCCTCACGGCGGGCGATGGCGCTGTTCATGGCGTACTTCATAAACAGCACGAAGCCGCACAGGTAGATGATGACGGCGGCGATAAGGTCGGAGACCTGTGCGCAGTACATGGTCTTATCCACATACGCGCCGCCGGCGGTGATGTGCTGGATGAAGAAGGAGGAGAAGATCGTCCCGATCGGGTTCAGGCCGCCCAGAAACGCGGCGGCGATGCCGCTGAAGCCCATGCCCGGCACGGAGGAGGTGGAGCACTGCCACTGCTCGTAGCCGGTGAGGTACAGCATAGCCGCGCCCAGACCGGCCAGCATGCCGGAGATGGCCAGCGTCATGATGATGTTGCGCTTTTCGGCCATGCCGCAGTACTTGGCGGCGTTCTTGTTGTTGCCGGTGGCCCGCAGCTCGTAGCCGATGCGGGTCTTTTCCAGCACCACCCACACCAGAATGGCGATAACGATGGACAGGGGCAGCGCCAGACCCACGTACTGGTTGCCGTTGAACAGGCTGCCCAGACCCAGAGAGGGCAGGATGGCCGAGGCATTCTTGTGGGACAGCACGAAGGTGTAGGGACTTGTGTCCTCCTTCACCTGTGTGAGGAGCATATTGGTCAGGTAGAGGACGATCCAGTTGAGCATGATGCCGGAGATGACCTCGTTGACGTTGCAGTAGGACTTCAGCAGACCGGATATCGCGCCCAGCAGCGCGCCGCCCAGCATGGCCAGCAGCATGCAGGGCAGCCAGCTCCAGCCCCACGCCAGCGCGGCGTACAGGCTCAGGGCCACGCCGATGCAGTACTGACCGGCCGCGCCGATGTTGAACAGGCCGACCTTGTACGCAAACAGGATGGCCAGCGCGCACATCAGCAGGGGCGCGGTCTTGACAAGGGTGTTGCCCAGGTACTTGACCTGCGTTTCCGGCTTGCTGTATGTAAGGAAGTTCTTCATAACGTCGGTGATGGCTTCGCCGGCGCCGTCGGGGTTGATGAACAGCAGCACGATATAGCCGATGAGCAGACCCAGGATCACGCACACAAGGGACGCCAGCAGCGACTGCACCCCGTTATTTTTCAGGATGTTCTTTTTCATGCTGTCACCTCGTCTCTCTTGGCGCCCGCCATATACAGACCCAGCTCCTCCTGCGTGGTCTTCTTGGGGTCAAGCTCGCCCACGATCTCACCCTCGTACATGACGAGGATGCGGTCGGGCACGTCCATGACCTCATCCAGCTCCAGCGATACCAGCAGCACGGCCTTGCCCGCGTCGCGCTGCGCCACCAGCTGCTTGTGGATGTACTCGATGGCGCCCACGTCCAGACCGCGGGTGGGCTGCACCGCCACCAGCAGCTCGGGATCGCGGTCGATCTCGCGGGCGACGATGGCCTTCTGCTGGTTGCCGCCGGACATGCTGCGGGCGATGGTGACGGGGCCCTGTCCGCTGCGGACATCGTACTGCTCGATGAGCTTTTCCGCGTATTTGTGGATGTTGTCCCGGCGGAGGAATCCGGCCTTGTCGGTGAACTCCGGCTCGAAGTACCGCTGGAGCACCAGATTGTCCTCCAGCGAGTAGTCCAGCACCAGACCGTGCTTGTGGCGATCCTCAGGGATGTGGGACATGCCCATGGTGTTGCGCTTGCGGATGGAGGCGTGGGTGATGTCCTTGCCGCAGAGGGAGATCTTGCCGGAGGCCAGCGGCTCCAAACCGGTGAGGCCGTAGACGAACTCCGTCTGGCCGTTGCCGTCGATGCCGGCCAGGCACACGATCTCACCCCGGCGCACCTTCAGGCTCACGTCGCGGACGGCGTTGTTCTTATGTATCTTGCTGGCCACGGTCATATGCGCCACGTCCAACACCACGTCGCCGGGGGTGCAGGGCTTCTTCTCCACATGGAAATTGACATTGCGCCCCACCATCATGGCGGACAGCTGCTCCATGGAGGTGTCCTTCGTCTCCACGGTGCCCACACACTTGCCCTTGCGCAGCACGGTGCAGCGGTCGGCCACGGCCATGATCTCGTTGAGCTTGTGGGAGATGAACAGAATGGACTTGCCCTCCGCCGCCAGATTGCGCATGATCTCCATCAGCTCGTCGATCTCCTGGGGCGTCAGCACGGCGGTAGGTTCGTCGAAGATGAGGATCTCGTTTTCGCGGTACAGCATCTTCAGGATCTCGGTACGCTGCTGCATGCCCACGGTGATGTCCTCGATCAGCGCGTCCGGGTCCACCTTCAGGCCGTATTTCTCGCTGAGGGCCAGCACACGCTGGCGGGCCTCCTTCTTCTGGAGGAAGCCGTGCTTCGTGGGCTCCACGCCCAGGATGATGTTGTCCAGCACGGAGAAGCACTCCACCAGCTTGAAGTGCTGGTGGACCATGCCGATGCCCAGTGCATTGGCGTCGTTGGGATCTTTGATGGACACCTCCACGCCGTCCTTTTTGATGATGCCCTCCTCGGGCTGGTACAGGCCGAACAGCACGCTCATCAGCGTACTTTTGCCCGCGCCGTTCTCGCCCAGAAGGGCGTGTACCTCGCCCTTGCGCAGTTGCAGGGTGATATCATCGTTTGCCTTGATACCGGGGAATTCTTTGGTAATGTGGAGCATCTCGATCACAAAATCCTCTGCCAATCTGCTCACTCTCCTTTCGTGTCCAAACGACACTTATACTATTGTAATGCCCATTATACCGTATTTTTGCTGTTTTGCACACTTCTTTTTGAAAATTTAGTGTTTTGCTGTATCACAAGTATTACTTTTGTGCATTTCGACGAACATCCCTTCCTCGTCTTGAAAAAGCATACAAAAAAGGCGGGACGCCCTTTGCAGAGCGTCCCGCCCGGGAAAGCCTTGATTACTGGATGTAGTTGACGGTGGTGAACTCGCTGACGGTGGGCTTGGTAGCGTCGTCGGAGCTGTTATCAACAGTGATCTCGCCGCTCTTGATCTTGCCCTTGACTTCCTCGTACTCGTCGGTGGTGAAGGTCTCGAAGTTCCAGCTGTCAGCATCGGTGGGCAGACCGACGTAGTCGCCGTCCTCCAGACCGAAGTTGCCGTTGGAAGCAGCGATGTCGCCCCACTCGCCTGCATCGATGTCGGACAGAGCGGTGTTGACAGCCTCGGTCAGGCCCTTCATAGCGGAGGTGATGAAGGGGTTGTAAGCGAAGGAGCCGTCTGCCACGCCGTTGACACCGATGTAGTTCTGGTCAACGTCAACGCCGATGACATAGCCGTTGCTCTTCAGAGCAGCCTCAACAGCGGAGGTGTAGATGCCGCCGCCGCAGGCAAAGACGATCTGAGTGCCGTTGGCATACCAGCCGGAGACCATGGTCTGCAGCTCGGGGGAAGCCTGGAAGGAAGCGCCGTACTCCCAGGAGTAGTTCAGGTCGACAGTCTTATCCATTTCCTTGGCAGCGTCGTTCGCGCCCTGGGCAAAGCCCCAGCCGTAACGGATGCAGGCGGGGTTCGTGCCGCCGCCGCCGCCGGTGAAGCCGAGCTTCTCGTAGCCTTCCTTGACGACAGCGTAACCGGCGAAGTAGCCGCACTGCTCTTCGTTGAAGGCGATGCCCGCAACGTTGTCAAGGCCGAGGGACCAACCGTCGATGAAGACGAACTTGGTGTCGGTGAACTCCTTAGCGGCCTTCTCGAGGGCAGCGCCCTGCATGAAGCCGGCGCAGACGATGACCTTGGCGCCGCCGTCCACGGCAGCCTTCATGGCGTCGTAGCGGTCGTCATCGGTAGCCTGATCGCCGTTGGCGGGCTGATAGTACTTGTAGCTCAGGCCGTTGTTGGCGGCATAGAGCTTCACGCCGTCGAAGGTGCCCTGGTTGAAGGACTTATCCTTCAGCTGGCCGACGTCGGTGACGAAAGCGATCTCATACTTGCCGTCTTCGGACGTCATGTTGTCGTCGATATCGTCGGGATTGGTGTAAGTGGTGGTCCCGCCCTGCTGATCGTCAGTGTTGGTGTCGCCCTGATTGTCGTCGGTCTTCTTATCACCGCAGGCAACGAGGGACAGAACCATGACGAGAGCGAGAAGCAGCGCAAAAAACTTCTTCATTCTTCTATCCTTCCTTATTTTTCCGGTCGGCGGCGGGCCGCTCTCCGGTTTATTTTGAAGTGCGGACACACTTCGTCTGACAGTATAGCAAAAGCAAAGGGGAGAATCAAGTCCGATTCTCCCCAATTTTACTTTTTTTGTGATAATTGATGGGATTCTTTACAAAAAGTCCACACTTTTTACACGTTATTTTCTCAGTCGAGCTTCAGGTCGCCGTCCTTGATCCAGCCCAGCTTGCGCTCGATCTCGCAGAAGAGGACACTGAGCAGGGCGGGCAGGACGAAGCAGAGCAGCAGCATAGCAGCCCAGTCCATCGGGGTGATGGCGGCCTTGGTGCCCGCGGCGATGTCGTTGACCCAGCCGGTGTAGACGCCGATCTGGCCCACGAGGCCGCAGGTACCCATGCCGGAAGAGACGGCGGCACCGTTCATCTCCATGTGGAAGACGCAGGTGGCCAGAGGGCCGGTGATGGCGCTGGCCAGCGTGGGGGCGATCCAGATGCGGGGATTCTTTACGATGTTGCCCATCTGGAGCATACTGGTGCCCAGACCCTGACTGACCAGACCGCCCACGCCGTTTTCCTGATAGCTCATGACGGCGAAGCCGACCATCTGGGCGCAGCAGCCCGCCACCGCCGCGCCGCCCGCAAGGCCGGTCAGGCCCAGTGCCGCGCAGATGGCCGCCGAAGAGATGGGCAGGGTCAGCGCCACGCCCACGATGACCGACACGAGGATGCCCATGACCAGCGGGGCCTGTTCGGTAGCCCACATGATCAGGGTGCCCACCTGACTTGCCGCCGCACCGATGGGAGCTGCGATGAGCATGGAGAGGCCGACGCCGACAAAAATAGTCACCAGAGGGGTCACAAGAATATCGACCTTGGTCTCCTTGCTCACGGCCTTGCCCAGCTCCGCTGCCACGATGGCAATGATGAGGACGGCCAGCGGGCCGCCCGCTCCACCCAAGGCGTTGGCCGAGTAGCCCACCGTGATCAGGCTGAACAGCACCAGCGGCGGGCAGTGGAGCGCCCAGCCGATCGCGCACGCCATAGCCGGGCCGCTCATGGCTGTGGCATAGCCGCCCAGATCCACCAGCATCTCAAGCCCGGTCTGCTGGCCCAGCGTCTTGATGATGGTGCCGATCAGCAAGCTGGCAAACAGGCCCTGTGCCATTGCGCCCAGCGCCTCGATCAGGTAACGCTGGGGGGTAATGACGATATCTTTTCGTTTCAAAAACTCCTTGAAGTTCGACATAGAAATTTCCGCCTTTCTTCCCGGCATCTCACTGCAACGGGACTGCATGTCCATCATCATATCATACACCTGTCAAGACAGCAAGTGAAATTCTCGTTTTTCGTGAAAAGAACCAAATTTTTTAGCGGTAGACGCAATTTTTGCGCCGGATGAACCGTATCTTTCATGGAGCGATTTTTCTCTTTTCCGTTCGTGCTTTTCCCGACGCACCGCTGCAAAGAAGATTGACGGGGACCGGGGGTTGGGTGTATACTGGAAGAGTGAAACTAGGATTACAGATCCGTTCCGATTCAACCGGGTTCGTTTTTGCCGCGGGGCGGCCGCTGCCCGATGATTTTTGGAGGAAAAGCTAACGGTATGAAACATAAATTTTCATCTGTTTCGAATGATACATCCGCAAAGCGGTCCCACCGCGGCGTGGGACAGGCTGTGGCGGCTCTCGTCATGGCCTTGGCGCTGACCATCGGCGGCGCGGGCACCACCATCCTGCTGGCTTCCCAGCCTGCGGGCCTGACCGTTGCGCCCGTCACCGTCGATTGGGAGGAGAGCAGTTCCCTCAAGCACAACAACACCAAAAAGCACACGTCCGAGCCCGCTGCGTCCAGTACAGCAGAGGAACCGGCTGCGGCAGAGGACGAAGCTTCCGAGCAAGAACAGCCCGCCGCTTCCGTCTCCGCCCCTGCCGCCAGCGTGACGACCGCAGAGCCCGCTGCGTCCAGTGCAGCAGCCGCTCCGGCGGCCCCTTCCGAACCGGCTGCTGAGCCGGGGCCCGCCGCCCCTGAAACCGAACCGGAAGAAGACGACCCCATGGCCGGTTCGGCAGAGGAGGTGGACCACGAAAACGCCGCCTTCCCCCACTTCGTGCAGGAAACGGAAGAGCTGGCCGCGGAGGACCCGCTGCGCGCCCCGGAAGAGACCGCAGACGACATCTCGGCAGAAGTCGCCGAGACTCCTGCCGCCTCCGAAAACGGCGGGG
>OHDW01000268.1_pt1 | contig 13094 bp, 9 predicted proteins | sample 1567131 | NCBI WGS metagenome assembly OHDW01 (sample SAMEA3879508, study PRJEB24766) | human gut metagenome | biome: human-associated habitat; feature: feces | place: USA | collected 1985/1987
CGAAGATAGGTGCAATCAGGAGAGAACCTAAAATCATCAGGCCTTGGTAGAAGTCAGTCCAGCAAACAGCGGAAAAGCCGCCTAAGAAGGTGTAGCCGATGATGATGAAGGCTGCCACATACATGGTGTAGGTCTGGTCAATACCGATAACAGTGTTGAACAGAGTACCGCAAGCCTTGATGCTGGATGCGGAATAAATAGTGTAGGCAATAAGGAAAACGATTGCACAGATTACCTGCAGCACGTGGGACTTAGATAAAAAGCGGTTGCTGAGGTACTGCGGAATAGTGATGGCATCGTTGGCTACAATGGAAAAACGGCGCAGGCGCGGTGCCTGAAAAATCCAGCTTAAGGAATAGCCGGTGAGCAGGCCGATACTGATCCAGGCCTGACCGAGGCCGAGAGCGTAGATAGATGTCGGCAAGCCCATTAGCACCCAGGCGCTCATATCAGAAGCACCGGCAGAAAGAGCGGTTACCCACGGTCCCATCTGACGGCCACCGAGAAAGTAGGTTTTTTCACCACCCTGACGATTTTTATAGAAGAACCAGATGCCGATTGATAGCATGAAGAACAGGTAGATAATGAATACTACCATTTCTGTATAATTCACAAACACCCCTCCAAAATTTAAGAATAGATAACATTATTATACACTTAATCTTTGTGCTACTGCAAGCAAATAATAAAAATAAAGTGCTTAATCTGCGGCGGACAGTGTTTTGAGGACTAATCCGAACACTGCTTGCTGCTGATTAAGCACTGAAAGTTTACCATGTGAAATATGTATAAGCTGTAAAGAGAGTCAGAATGATGATTTCGCAAAGCAGGACTGGCTTAAGCGTTTTGAAAAAGTTGGCTTTAAAATAATCGACGGTGATAACAAGACACATATGCGTCGGTGTGAGCATCTGTCCGGCAATACCGAAGGCCATGGCAACGCCGGCCAGATTCAGGCTGCCTGTCTGCATAGCGGCGACAATGGGCATAACGATGGCCACGTGTCCTTGCGACATTCCGGTGAGCATGCCGATGATGAAGCTGACGCAGGCGATGATAACAGGCACCGGCAGCGGAGAGCTTTGGAAGGCTGCGACGATTTCCTGCAGCACGTGGGTGACGGTCAAAATCTGAATGAAGTAGAGGATGCAGAGCACATTGAGAAACATTTTGATGTCTAGCGCACCGATGACAACATCCTTGAGGCCAACCTCGCGCTTAGTAAAGCGCAGGACCAGAAACAGGCAGGCTGTGACCAATCCCATGCCGGCAGAGGCGTTCAAGCCGCAGAATACTACGAGAATAAAGGTGATAATGACAGGCGAAAGCGCCAGCCATAAATCCTGCATACCCTGACTGTCATTGGCAATTGTTTCAGTACGGCTGCTGTCCGCTTTGATGGGGCGGATGAGAACAAACCAGCCTGCGGAGAAGGCCAGTACGGTGAGCCAGGCCAGATGCAGGATGAATTCACTGTAGCTGACACTGGCAATGTTGCAGGCCATTATCATACTGGGGATAATCGGGCTGGAAAATTCAAAGATATGGCGGAACCAGAAATTGATGGCAGCTTTATGCTCCTGTTCGATAGGCAGATTTTTGCTGGCCTCCTTTACAATAGGTGCAGAAAAGCGCGCGCCGCCCAATGACGGTAGTAGTCCTAAGAAGGCAGGCATCACGGCCAGGGTTACCTTAGCGCTGGAAAAGATGCGTTGTAGCGCCTGCACCATACCGGCCAGTGCACCGCTGGTACGCAGCTCGATTTCCAGGCACATGACAAAATAGAGGGCAAAAAGAATATCATAGGTGCGCGGCATTGTTAATGTTTCGCGTAATGCCTGCACCAGATACGGCAGCTCCGGTGCTTTCATCAGCCAGATAAAAATACCGCTGGTGAGCATACAGGGGCCGATGGGAATGTGACGACGCAGCATGAGGATAATCATGAGCATGGCGATTGTAAGCAGAAGAAATATATTCATAAACAGTTTTTCCTTTCGGTTGCGTAATTGTTGGCAAGTACCAAGTAATTGCTGATGATGTTTATTTATTATACACCCTGCTACAAAAAAATCATAATAAAACTGTAAAAAATCCTAGTATGGGATGCAAATAATGCTATAATGTAAGCAGAGATACAGAAACGGAGGTCAGATTATGCAGATAGAAAGATTAAGGCTGAAGAATTTCCGTTGTTACGATGGGCTTGATATTGATTTTGAACCTAGGCTGACAGTTATTGTAGGTGAAAACGGCAAGGGCAAGACGGCGATTTTTGATGCGCTGGCAATTGCTCTGGAGCCCTATCTGCGCAGCTTTGATGCCAGTGGCCGGCAAATTACTCCCCAGGATGTGCGACGTGTGCCTGTTTATAAAAAGGATATGCGTCATATTGATGGTATGGAATGCCATTATCCGGTAGAAATTAAGCTGGAGGGTGAGGTTTACGGCAAAAAGCTTACCTGTACCCGCCGCCTGCTGGAGGGGAATGTGCCTGAGGATGATGCTGATGAGCTGTGCGAACGTGGCTGTGCATTGGCGCACGATGCCAAGGAGAACGGCAACAGGCTGCTGCCGGTGCTGGCCTATTACGGTACTCAGCGCATTTGGGTAGACAGCAAGCTGATGACAAATTTTCATAAGTCACTGATGGAACGCAATGTAGGCTACGAGGAATGTCTGGAGCCGTCTTCTTCCTACAGCACCTTCGGGAAATGGTTTGAGTACGTTACCAAGTGTGCGCAGTCAGAGCAGCAGTACAGCGCCGAGGTGAAGCGCAATGTGATGTTGAAGAATGCGATTCAGAACGCTGTCGACGTGTGTCTGGAAAGCACCGGCCTGCGTGATTTATATTATAATTATCGCCTGAAATGTTTTGTTGTCAGTCACCCTGATATGGGTGAGATGGTGGTAGATGAATTGAGCGACGGCTTCCGTAGCATTATCAGCATGGTGGCTGACCTGGCCTATCGCATGGCGCGTCTGAATCCGCAGCTGCGTGATGATGCGGTAACCAAGACACCGGGACTTGTATTGATTGATGAGGTAGAAATGCATCTGCATCCGCTGTGGCAGCAGACGGTGCTGCTGGATTTGCAGAAAACCTTCCCAATGGTACAGTTTGTGGTGACTACGCATAGTGCCCAGGTGCTGAGCAGTGTACCGGCTGAAAGCATCCGTGTATTGGCCTGGGGTAAGCAGTTCGAAGGCGTGCGCCACGTAGATTTCTCCTTAGGTGCCAACAGCTATCAGCTGCTGCAGGATATCCAGAATGTGAGCCCGCGTCCGCAAGCTCTGCCGATTGTGCAGGATTTAAAGCGTTATCTGCAGCTGGTGAGCGAGGATGCTTGGGATACGCCGGAGGCGTTGGAGTTGCGCAAAAAGCTGGATAAATGGTCCAAGGGCAAGGAGCCTGCTCTGTTGCGTGCGGATATGGATATCCGTATGCGTCAGTTCCGCAGGAGGCGCTCATGAAACGTGTTTATAAAAGCAAGGAAGAGCCGGAGATGCTTAGACAGTATCGTCTGCGTAATCCTGAGGAAACCTGGGAGCATTTCCGCCGTCGCTGCCGCAAGGGCTATAAACAGGTGCGCGAAGCAATTTTGCGTGACCAGCACGGCCTTTGCGCCTATTGTGAGGTAGGCATTAAGCTGGCGGAGGAGGAAGGCGAGGTTGATGACTTCCGCGTGGAGCATTTTTATCCGAAAAACGCTACGCAGGAGCATGGGCACAACTATCATCTGGATTGGCGCAATCTGCTGGGGGTGTGCCACGGAGGCAGTCAGCCTTATGTGCCTGATCCCGAGTGGCGCTATTCCAGCCAGAAGCGTGACCGCAGCTGCGATGTGCCTAAGGGTGGGCGTGAAATTACAAACTATATCCTCAATCCGCTGAAGATTCCCGGCAAAATCCGTCTGTTCCGTTATGCGGAGCATAGCGGGCGGATGTACGTAGACGAAGATACCTGTCCAAAAGATTTGCAGGGGAAGGCGCGCAGCACTATCCGCGAGCTAAATCTGAATGCGCCGCGGCTGATGCGCATGCGTCGTGAGGTAATCCATACGCTGGAGGACCAGATAAGTGATGAGCTTAGTAAGGGCCGTGAGCTGGATGAAGTTTTGGAAATGCTAGCGACCATCTGTCTGGTGCCTGATTATAATGGTGTGACGCTGCCGTTCTTTTCTGTTATCCGTTGGTATCTGGGCGAAGCAGCGGAAGAAGTTATCCGTTCGAGCGGAGCAAAGCTGTAGCATGCAAATCCTGTCTGCGATGCAGGCAGGATTTTTTTAGTCCATGAAGAATAATATAAAATGGTTCTTGAAGCATGAAATTTTGATAAATACACTATAAAAAAGGAGAATAGACAAATGCAAGTTACGAACAAGGCTTTTAAGGCCTACGATGTACGCGGCGTTTACCCCACAGAAGTTAACGAGGAAATGGCTTACCGTATGGGACGCATTTTTTCGGCAATGTTCGCTGCGGAAACTGTTGTTGTCGGACATGATATCCGCTTGAGCGGCAGAGCATTGGTGGATGCACTGACGGAGGGCTTGCGTCACGGCGGCACCAAGGTTATTGATATCGGCCAATGCGGTACGGAAATGATTTATTTTGCTACCGCTCATCTGAAAGCAGATGGCGGTATTATGGTTACTGCCAGCCATAATCCCAAGGAATATAACGGCATGAAGCTGGTACGCCGTGATGCGCGTCCTGTTTCCAGTGATACCGGCCTGAAGGAAATCGGAGAGATGGTTGCCACAAGCAAAGAGTTCGTGCATAAGGTGGTAACAGGCAAGACCATGGGTGCTGTGGAGCATATGGATATTATGCCTGCTTATATTGAGCATTTACTGACTTACGTTGATACGAGTGTGCTCAAACCGATGAAGATTGTTGCTAACCCTGGCAATGGTGGTGCTGGCCCGATTTTGAAGGAGCTGGCTAAGCATTTGCCGTTTGAGTTTATTACGCTGAACGAAACGCCTGACGGCAACTTCCCCAATGGTGTGCCTAACCCGCTGCTGCTGCCAAACCGTGAGGCTACGGCTAAGGTTGTGCGCGAGAGTGGTGCTGATTTGGGTATTGCCTGGGATGGTGATTTCGACCGCTGCTTCCTCTTTGACGAGAAGGCAGATTTTATCGAAGGCTATTACATTGTCGGCCTGCTGGCGGAGGTTTTCCTGCACAAGGAGCCGGGTGCGAAGATTATGTTCGACCCGCGCCTGACCTGGAATACGGAAGCTATTTTGCAGCGTGACGGCGGTGTGCCTGTGCGCTGCAAGAGCGGCCATGCCTTTATGAAGGAATGCATGCGCAACAATGACGTGCTGTACGGCGGCGAGATGAGTGCGCATCATTATTTCCGCGATTTTTCCTGCTGCGACAGCGGCATGATTCCTTGGCTTTTGGTAACTGAGCTGATGTGCCGCAGCGGTAAAAAGCTCAGCGAGCTGGTAGGAGAGCGCGTTGCTATGTATCCCTGCAGCGGTGAAATCAACCGCAAGGTGGCATATTCCGCAGCAGTGCTGGCTGAGCTGGGCAAAAAATATGCTGACGGCGAGCAGGACCATCTGGACGGCCTGAGCGTTGCCTATGACAACTGGCGCTTTAATGTGCGTGTATCCAATACGGAGCCTGTAATGCGCCTGAACGTAGAAACTAAGGGTGATAAGGAGCTGCTTGCTGCGAAGACAGCAGAATTATTGAAAGTTATTGGCGGCGAAGAAGCTTAACTTTCCTGAGTATCCGTGTTTTTTCGTAAAGAACTGCCTGCAGCGTTGCTGCTATGCATATATTTCACTTGAGTCTGTAAAGGAGATAAGATTAAATGTTTAAACCTGTACGTAAAGCCGTTATTCCGGCAGCAGGCCTGGGCACACGCTTTTTGCCTGCTACCAAAGCAACTCCGAAGGAGATGCTGCCTATTGTTGATAAACCGACCATCCAATATATTATCGAAGAGGCTCTTGCTTCCGGCATTGAGGATATCCTGATTATTACCGGCCGCAGCAAGCGTGCCATTGAAGATCATTTCGACCGCAGCATCGAGCTGGAGCTGAACCTGGAGGCCAGCGGCAAAACCAAGGAGCTGGAGCTGGTTCGCAAAATTTCTGATATCCGCATTCACTATATCCGCCAAAAGGAACCGCGCGGACTTGGTCACGCTATTTTGTGTGCTAAGCATTTTGTGGGCGATGAACCCTTTGCTGTACTGCTGGGTGATGATGTTGTTGACAGCCAGGTGCCTGCACTGAAGCAGCTGATTGATGTTTACGATAAAACTGGTGCCAGCGTTTTAGGTGTGCAGGAGGTGCCGCAGGAGAAGGTTTCTGCCTATGGCATTGTTGCCGGTGAACCGACTGATGAAGCACGCACCTGCAAGGTAAACGATATGGTAGAAAAGCCTGCGGTAGAGGAAGCACCCTCTCGTCTGGCGGTTTTGGGCCGTTATGTAATTACACCGGAAATTTTCCCGATTCTGGAGCAAACTCAGCCAGGCCGTGGCAATGAAATCCAGCTGACAGATGCACTTAAAGTGCTGGCTAAGAAGCAGCCGATGTATGCTTATGACTTTGTAGGCCGTCGCTATGACGTGGGTGATAAGCAGGGCTTCCTGGAGGCAACTGTAGAAATGGCGCTGAAGCGTCCTGAACTGCGTGACAAGTTCCTGACCTATCTGCAGGGAATCGTTGCAAAGGAGAGCAAATAATTAATGAATATCCTTGTTACCGGCGGAGCAGGTTATATTGGCTCCCATGTAGTGGAGGAGCTGCAAAAGAGCGGCTTTACTCCTATTGTCTATGATAATTTTTCTACCGGCCATGAGGCGGCAGTGCCTGACGAGGTACAGCTGGTAGAAGGCGATATCCATGATGTACGCTTTGCCAAGCACATTATGGAGCAGTTTAAAATTGATGCGGTGATTCATTTTGCTGCCAGCAGTCTGGTAGGTGAATCTATGACCGACCCGGCGAAATATTATTTTAATAATGTTGAAGGCAGCCTGCATCTTTTAGAGGCTATGCGTGGTGCCGGTGTGGACCGCATGGTATTTTCTTCTACCGCAGCTGTTTACGGTGAGCCGGAAGCAGTACCTATTACCGAGGACAGCCGTCTGGCACCGACCAACGTTTACGGCCGTACCAAACTGGCGATTGAAGGCATGCTAGCGGATTATGATCATGCCTATGATATGCGTTATGTAGCTTTGCGTTATTTTAACGCTGCCGGTGCTTCTCCGATGCGCGATATCGGCGAGGACCACAGCCCGGAAAGCCATCTGATTCCGCTGATTCTGAAAACAGCGCAGGGCGTGCGCAAGCAGGTTTCTATTTTCGGTACCGATTATCCGACGGCAGACGGTACCTGTGTGCGTGACTACATTCATGTCTGTGATTTGGCGAAGGCACATGTGCTGGCGCTCAAGCATCTTTTGAACGGTGGCAGCAGCCGTGTGTATAATCTGGGCAGTGAAAACGGCTTCAGTGTACGCCAGATGATTGACAGCGCCAAAAAGGTTACCGGCGTAGACTTCCCTGTTGTGGAGGTGGCGCGTCGTGCCGGTGATCCCGCAGTGCTCATTGCTTCTTCGGCTAAAATTCGTGAGGAGCTGGGCTGGGAGCCGCAGCACAGCAGTGTAGATGAGGTTATCAGCACTGCGTGGAAGTGGCATAAGGGCCATCCGCATGGCTATTGCGGCTAAAAGTAAATAAGTGCATACTAAAAAACCGGTTTCCCTGGCGTTTAAGCCGATAGGTAAACCGGTTTTGTTGTATACGAAGAAAAGTTTTGCTGTGCAGGTTATTTGCGTTTGTTGAGGAACTTGCCGATGTCGAAATGCTTGCCTGCCAGCAGGCAGTCGATACGCGCGGTAACTACATCGTTATTGCTGAGCTGATGTGCTTTAATCAGCGAGCGGCGGATGGCAGGCGTGATAAATTCCTGTCCCCAGTCATCGACAATGCCGCAGGCGATGCCGCGCGGCAAATCGAAGATAGATTCCAGGGCAGCACAGATAATAGCATCGCTTTCCCCTGGATGTGTGTTGAGATAACGCAGCGGAACCAGCAGGTCATTTTGTTCTACGCAGTAGCGGGGCAGGTCTGATTCGATTTGACGCAGCACACGCTCGGAGCGCTGCTCGCCTTCGTAGGAAAGCAGGTACGGGAACAGCGGTGTTTCGTCCGGATGCGCCAGCCAAAAATCGAAAAGCCGCGGCCAAATGTCTATATCAAGCTCCACTGCCAGGTTGCACAGCTGGTAATCGAGCTTATCATCCTTGATTAAATTATTTTCTATTTCCGGCTGCCAGTCCTTGCGGTAGATGATTTTTTCGCAGGCGGCAATCTGTTCATGGCATTGATTAAGAGTGAGCTGCATATGGTTCTGCTCATCGCAAAGCTGCTGCAGCGCCGTAACGTAGCTGATTAAATCAAGTACATCCTCCGGTTTGCTGACATGTGCTTCCGCCTGTTCAATCAGACAGGTAAGCAGCTTGTTCAGATGGATATCGCTGATGTTGAATTGCTCTTCGATTACCTCTGCCGGGAAGTGGTTGAGCATAATCAGATAATTGCCCACGATGATGACAGCGCTTTTATACTGTGCGTAGTTAAGCGGCTGCGCCAGTTGTTCCTCTAAATGTGTTTCTCTGATGAATTTGACGGACAGCGGCGGATATTCTACGTCGATATCGGGACCGTTTTGCAGCAGCCAGAGGCGTTCCTCCTCATCACGGCAGTGGCAGTCGGTAATGCTGAAAACCTTGCCCCAGCCGCTGGTGCAGCGGATAAGCTCCCAGATAGCGTTTTGCGGGTTGAAATTAGTTACGCGGCAGGAATATAAAAAGGCGAAGGTAAATTCCTCGCAGTGTGCTATGCGCAGCAAATCCTGCCACAGCTCCGGCTCCTGCTGACAAATTTTTTCCATGCCGTACATGCCGAAAAGCAGCAGGGCGAATTTTACCTGCTCACGTCCGTCGGCGTTGTAGAAAAAGCGTCGCGCCAGGTCAAAGGCAACACTGTTGATATCATTCTGGTCTAAGGCTTCGATAAAGGGGTCGCAATATTCCGCAAAGGCCATGCCCTTCAGTTCATTGTACAGTTTGCTGCGCTGCTGGGTAGTAGGCCCGTTCAGATAAGCCTGCAGCAGCTTCAGCAGTACGCTGGCGGATTTGGGATTGGGCAGGTTGCCCATTGTATAGTGAAAGGCATCCTCGGAGCCGAGAGGACGGGGAATGTGGCGTAGCGGTCATCGCACAGATTGGTAGCAGTAAAGCGGCCATGTTCGTCCAGATGGCTGTTTACGTATTGATAGATTTTCTGCTTCATGTGCTCACCTCGTAATAAAAATATGTCTTGCAGCAAATAATGCTGTTTTAAAAAAAGCAAAGAATAACTATATCATAACATAGAGGAAAAATAATGACCAGCAAAAAAAGTAAGGCTGCTGTAGCAGCGGAAATCCGCCACGGCAGCAGCCTTAAGTTTAAGCGTATGCAATTTACATTTGAGTTTTGATTTCCAGGAGGCAGTCGCCGCTTTCTACGCGTTCGCCTGCAGCTACATGGATAGCGCTGACGATGCCGGAAATCGGTGCCGAAAGCGTGGTTTCCATCTTCATAGCTTCGGTAACAATCAACGGAGTGCCCTTGGTAACGGACTGGCCTTTTTCTACCAGCACCTTGACAACGGAGCCGGAAAGAGAAGCGCCGATTTCACCCATGTTGCCTTTTTCAGCTTTTTTGCGGGTAACAGTGGTGGTCTTGGCGTTGCGGTCCTTGATTTCGATTTCGCGCGGCAGGCCGTTGAATTCGAAGAAGACGGTACGCATACCGGCAGCATTGGCTTCGGAGATGTGGTCCAGCTTGATAACGAGCACTTTGCCCTGTTCAATCTCAACCTTGATAACCTCGCCCGGAGTCATGCCGAAGAAGAAGGTAGGAGTATCGAGAACGGATACATCGCCGAATTGGTTGTAACGGTTTACCCAGTCGGTGAATACCTTCGGATAGAGGCAGTAAGCGCTTACTGCTTCGTCCGTAGTAGGTGCTTCAAGCTCTTTGAGCTTAGCGCGTACATCCTCAAAATCTACCGGAGGCAGTACAGCGCCCGGACGCTCGCTGATAGGTGCGCGTCCTTTGAGCACCAGCTTCTGTAGCTTTTCGGGGAAGCCCTGGTACGGAGTGCCGATGCGTCCTTCGAAGAATTCCACAACGGAGGCTGGGAAGTCCAGAATATCGCCCTTAGCATATACATCTTCTTCCGTCAGGTCGTTCTGCACCATGAAGAGTGCCATATCACCGACAACCTTGGAGGACGGAGTAACCTTGATTAAATCACCGAACATCATGGATACGCGGTGATACATATCCTTGATTTCCTCCCAGCGATGGATGAGGCCAAGAGCCTGAGCCTGCTGTTTGAGGTTGGTATATTGTCCGCCGGGCATTTCGTGTACGTAAACCTCGGGGTTGGGGAAGTTTTCGGTTCTGTCGGCTGCCTTGTAGTAGGGACGCACGGTTTCCCAATAACGGGACAGCTCGTTCATAGCGTCTACGTCAAGACGCGGTTGACGCGGATGACCGCTGAGTGCGTAGTACAGGCTGCTGCCGCTGGGCTGGGAGGTACCGTTGCTCATAGCGCTCATAGCAGTATCTACGATATCAACGCCGGCATCAATTGCACGTGCGTAGGTGTAGATAGCGTTGCCGCTGCCCTCGTGGGTGTGCAGATGGATAGGTACGTTGACGTAGGATTTGAGGCTGCTTACAAGGCGGTAAGCTGCTTCCGGCTTCAGCAGGCCGGCCATATCCTTGATGGCGATGATGTTGGCACCGGCTTTTTCCAGCTCCTTAGCCATATTGATGTAGTAATGTAAATCGTATTTATCGCGGTTGGGGTCGAGAATATCACCGGTGTAGCACAGTGCTGCCTCTGCTACCTTGCCGCATTCGCGGACGGTGTCAATCGACAGGCGCATATTGTCCAGACCGTTGAGGCTGTCGAAGATACGGAAAACGTCGATACCGTTTTTGGCTGCCAGCTTGATGAACTGCTTAACAACATTATCCGGATAGCTGGTGTAGCCTACGGCGTTGGCACCGCGCAGCAGCATCTGGAAGAGAATGTTCGGAGCAGCCTGACGGAACTGTGCCAGACGCTGCCAAGGGCTTTCGTCAAGGAAGATGGTCCGCAGCCGCTCCCACGGGTCTTCATTCAGAAAGCGCATACAGGCGTCGAAGGTAGCGCCGCCCCAGCATTCAAAGGAGAAGAGTCCGGGAAGCTTGCCGGCGGTGTCGCGCATAACGCGCAGCATATCGGCAGTACGCAGACGGGTTGCGAAGAGGGACTGATGCGCATCACGGAAGGTGGTGTCTGTGAGCAGAACCTCCTGTTGTGCCAGTACCCATTCAGCCAGACCTTCAGGTCCGCGGGTATCAAGAACGTGCTTAGCACCCAGCGCCAGAATGCCGTTGTAGGGTTTGGGCATATTCAGCGGTGCAAAGTCCGGCTTAGGCTGTACGCCGACGTTGGAATAACCGTTGACGGTGATATCGGCAATGTAGTTCAGCAGCTTGTTGCCGCGGTCCAAGGTTTTCTGGAAGACAAACAGCTCCGGTGTATTATCAACAAAGTCGGTAGTATAATCGCCCTTGATGAAGTGCGGGTTCTGCAGTACGTTTTCCAAAAACTGGATATTGGTTTTGACGCCGCGGATACGGAATTCTTTTAAGCAGCGCAGCATCTTGGTAATTGCAATCTGGTGAGTGAGGCCCCAGGTGGTAGCCTTAACCAGCAGAGAATCGTAGTACGGAGTGATGACGGAGCCGGTGAAGGCGTTGCCGCCGTCCAGACGGATGCCGAAGCCGCCGCCGCTGCGGTAGGTAATCAGCTTGCCGGTATCGGGCATAAAGTTATTGGACGGATCCTCGGTGGTAATACGGCATTGGATAGCATGGCCGATGGTTGTCAGCTCATCCTGCTGCGGCAGGGAGATTTCCGGGCCGTGCAGGTTGTAGCCCTCGGCAATTTTGATTTGTGTCTGTACAATGTCGATACCGGTGATCTGCTCGGTAACGGTGTGCTCAACCTGAATGCGGGGGTTAACCTCAATGAAGTAGAACTTGCCGTCGGGAGTAGCCAAAAATTCTACGGTGCCGGCGCTGATGTAGTCAACATTTTTCATCAGCTTGACAGCAGCCTCGCAGATGGCTTTGCGCTGTTCTATAGGCAGAGCGAAGGCCGGAGCAATTTCAACCAGCTTCTGGTGGCGGCGCTGTACGGAGCAGTCGCGCTCAAACAGATGCATTAAATTGCCGTGGGTATCGCCGATAATCTGTACTTCGATGTGTTTCGGATTTTGCAGATATTTTTCCAGATATATTTCATCATTGCCAAAGGCTTTTTTAGCTTCGCTTTTAGCCATGTCGTAGGCAGTTATGGCTTCTTCGGCGCTGTGAACAACGCGCATACCGCGGCCGCCGCCGCCGTTGACTGCTTTAATGATGATAGGATAACCGCATTTTTCGCCAAAGGCCAGTACCTCATCGAGGCTGTTTACCGTACCCTTGCTGCCGGGAATCATGGGGATGCCTGCCAGCTCGGCCTGTTTACGGGCGTTGATTTTGTCGCCGAACATTACCAGGTGCTCCAGACGCGGGCCGATGAAAATCAGGCCTTCCTCAGCACAGCGGCGTGCTAAATTACTGTTTTCGGATAAAAAGCCATAACCGGGATGGATGGCATCTACGTCGTGTTCCTTAGCTACGCGCAGAATGTCTTCGATATCAAGATAAGCGTCGGTCGGACTTTTGCCTTCGCCTACCATGTAGGCCTCGTCGGCTTTGTTGCGATGCAGGGACAGGGTGTCCTCCTTGGAATATATAGCAACAGTACGGATTCCTAATTCGTTGCAGGCGCGGAAAACGCGGATGGCGATTTCGCCGCGGTTAGCAACTAAAACTGTATTGATTTTAGGCATAAGTTTGACCTCCTTAGATAGTTACATGCTAATTGTATAGAAAACGGCATGTAAATTCAAGGGATAGGACGCATGTATACAAGTATTCTTGCAGGGGACGGGGAGAG
>OHDW01000273.1_pt1 | contig 12994 bp, 9 predicted proteins | sample 1567131 | NCBI WGS metagenome assembly OHDW01 (sample SAMEA3879508, study PRJEB24766) | human gut metagenome | biome: human-associated habitat; feature: feces | place: USA | collected 1985/1987
ATCTGCGGCACTGCAGGCGAGACCGGATCTGGAAGTGGTATATCCCAAGGAGGGACTGGGCTTCGGCATCATGGCCGGATTTATACCTTCCCAGGCACCCAATGCAGATGCGGCTTATGCATTTTTGGACTATATCAACGATCCTGAGAATGCGGCGAAATGCTATGAGTATATCGGCTACTACTGCACCAACAAAGCTGCGGAAGAGTATATTTCCGACGACATGAAGAAAATGATCGTATTGCCGGAAGATGCAGCGGAGGGCGAGATCGTGCAGAATATCTCCCAGGAGGCAGAGGATCTGCATGCGGAGATCTGGAATCAGTTCAAGAGTGCATGCAACTAAAGTTGCAGCAACTAAAGTTGCAGCAACTAATCTTCCGTTCAGCCCGCGCCATTCGCAAAGTCGCGTTATCACGCTCTCCGTCGCTTTGTGTGCAAGCACCCAATCGCCGGTTCTGTCATTCTATGGCTGAACTATTATTACAAGCATTTAATAAAACGGTCGAAAGCCTTCTGTCCTTCCTCGGTTCTCTTATAGACACCGGCATCTTCCAATACCTGCATGAATACCAGACCGATCTCCTTCTCTACGATACCGTCGATGTTCTCAGCAGTGATGGCATCGTATTTCGGACGGAACTCGTCTACCCAGTCTGCATGCTTTGCCAATTCCTCATCAGCTCTTAAGTCTTTACCGGCGAGGATTGCTTCCTTCAGATGCGCCATCTCACCCTTCAGGCGGGCAGGCAGTACTGCCAGACCCATAACCTCGATCAGGCCGATATTCTCTTTTTTGATATGATGCAGCTTTGCATGGGGATGATAGACTCCCAGCGGATGCTCCTCTGTGGTGATATTGTTACGCAGCACCAGATCCAGTTCGAACTTGTCTCCTCTCTTTCTGGCAATGGGAGTGATGGTGTTATGAGGCTCGTTATCGGTGTAGGCATAGATAAATGCCTCTTCATCCGTATATTCTCTCCACTTGTTCAGGATCACATCTGCCAGTGCAATGATACGATCAGTATCCGTACCGCTGAGACGGATGACAGACATAGGCCATGCCACGATACCGGCATCCACATCCTCGAAACCGGCTACAGAGAAGGTTCTCTCTACAGGAGCTTTTGCCATGGCAAACTCGTAATGCCCACCCTGGAAATGATCGTGGCTTAAGATGGAACCGCCTACGATGGGCAGATCCGCATTGGAACCTACAAAATAATGAGGGAACTGCTTTACGAAATCAAACAGCTTACAGAAGGTCGCATGCTCGATTTTCATAGGCACATGCTGAGAGTTAAATACGATGCAGTGCTCATTATAATATACATACGGAGAATACTGGAATCCCCACTGGCTGCCGTTAATGGTCACCGGAATGATACGGTGGTTCTGACGGGCAGGATGGTTCACACGGCCTGCATAACCTTCATTTTCACGGCACAGCAGGCATTTCGGATAACCGCTCTGTTTTGCCAGTTTTGCTGCTGCGATCGCTTTCGGATCTTTTTCCGGTTTGGAGAGATTGATGGTGATATCCATATCGCCGTAGGCGGTAGCGGCCTGCCACTTCACATCCCGTGCGATGCGGTAGCGCCGGATATAGTCGGTGTCCTGACTGAACCGGTACAGCCAGTCTGTGGCCTCCTTCGGGGACGCCTGATACCGTTGGGAAAACGCCTGTATGACCTGCGAGGGCCGGGGCATCAAGCGCCCCATCAGCGCCGTGTCGAACAGGTCGCGGCTGGTAACGTCGTCGTGGATCAGCCCCCGCGCCGCCGCGTCGTCCAGCAGCACCCGCAGGATATCCTCCAGCGGCCGCTCCTGCGTCTCCTGCGGCTCCTCCCAGCTATCCAGCCGCATGGCCTCCAGCAGGGCGTTTACCGCCCATGTGCGGTCGCTTTCCTCGATCAGTCCCGTGCGGACTGCGTAGCCCACCAGATCCTTGATGGCTTGGTCTCTCATGCTCCGTTCTCCTTATCCCAATCTGACGCCGCCGGCGGGACGGATCATCACCGTGTGGCAGCGGCCCTGCCCCAGCACCGCCTCCGTTTTTTCCTTGAAGCTGTCCAGCTGCTCCAGCGGCACAAAGGCCTGCGCCGTACCGCCGAAGCCGCCGCCGTGAACGCGCACGGCGCCCCGGTCAGCCAGCAGCGCCTCGCACAGGGCGATGGTCACCATCAGCTCCTGCGCGGCGGTGCTGCCGGTGGGGACGATGTTCTGCAAATACATGGCGGAGGAGCGCCCGGACTCCCGCACCAGTGTCAAAAACCGGTCAAAGTCGCCCTGCTCCAGCGCCTCTTTTTCCGCCTTGGCGCGGCGGTTCTCCGCATAGACGTGGAAGGCGCGGTTCACGGCGCGGTCGCCCGCCGCCGCTCTGACCTGAGGCAGCCGCGTCAGGAAGTCCGCCTCCGGCACCTCCCGCAGCACATCCTTGCCGAACACGCGGCACACCGCCCGCAGCTCATCGGTGATGGCGCGGTACTCGTCTGTCAGTCCCTCGTGACCGGCGCCGGAGTCCAGAATGCACAAGGCGTAGCCGTAGGCGTGGAGATCCACGTCCAGCTTCTCCACTACCGGCCGGGCCGTATCCGCAAAGTCGATGGATACCACGCCGCCCACCGAGGAGGCCATCTGATCCATCAGGCCGCAGGGCTTTCCGAAGAACACGTTCTCCGCGTACTGGCCGATCTGGGCCAGCTCCACCGCCGTGCAATGCCCCTCCCAGAACAGCTCGTTGAGCATGGTGCCGATCAGCACCTCATAGGCGGCAGAGGAGCTGAGACCGCTGCCCTTGGGGACAGTAGAGGTCATGTAGACATCCAGGCCCTTGCCCGCCAGATCGCAGCCCAGCTCGCTCATGCGGGCGGCCACGCCCCGGATCAGCGCCGCGGAGGTGTTGACCTCCTCCGCCTGCGGCGTCAGTTGGCAGAGCGCCACCTCCGTCATGGGGTAGCCCTGCGACAGCACGCGGATAACGCCGCTGTCGTTGGGCGCCGCCGCCGCCAGAATGTCCAGATCCACGGCGGCCGCCAGCACACAGCCGTGCTGATGGTCCGTGTGGTTGCCGCCGATCTCCGTGCGGCCGGGCGCGCTGAACAGCGCCTCCGCCGGACGGTCAAAGGTCTTGTAAAAGCCCTCCATTACCTGCTCGCAGCGGGCGCGTGCCTTTTCCGCGCCCTCCGTGCCGTAAAGGCGGAGCAGCGTTTTGGCAAACGCCTCCTGCTGCAAATAGTTTTCCAGCCCTCTATGCATCATTGCTTACGTCTCCTTGTTTCTTCGGGTATTTCCTGCCCTTACGGGCTTTTTTCCTGTCCATGCCGCTCCTGCAAGGCGGCTCAGTCCTCCAGACTCTCCGCCGTGACCGCCTCATACCGCAGCCACACATAGCTGCCGTCCGTCAGCGTCACATTCTGCGAAGGCTCACCGCCTGCCGAAAGGGAAACGGCCAGCCCCATAATACTCTCCGCCAGGCCGGTGGCATCGTTGCGAACGGTACCCTTCAGCGTTCCCTCCCGCAGTGCCTCCAGCGCCGGCGGCGTGGCGTCCACGCCCACGATAAAGGGCATGGTATCCTTGTCCAGACCGGCCTCCGTACAGGCGTCGATGGCGCCCAGTGCCATATCGTCGTTGTTGGCAAAGACCACCTCGATGTCCGCGCCGTATTCCCGCAGCCATTGGCGCATCCGAACGGCGGCCTGTCCGCGCTGCCAGTTGGCGGCATCTCTGGCCAGCTTCTCCGTGGCGACCCCCGCCCCCGTCAGGGTGGAGATGCAGTATTCCGTCCGCAGCAGAGCGTCCTGATGTCCCGGCTCGCCCTCCAGCATCACATACTGGATCACGCCGTCGCCGTTCCGATCCAGTGCCTCCTCATGGCCTCGCCATGCGTCCAGCACCAGCTCGCCCTGCAACATACCTGCGTCGCCTGCGGGGAGTCCCACATAATAGGCGTGCTTCCAGCGGCGCAGATCCTCCTCCACCGGCTCGCGGTTGAAGAAGATCACCGGTACGCCCGCCGCCTGCGCCTTGTCGATGATGACAGCCGCCGCCGTGCGGTCCACGATGTTGACGCAGATCACGTCGTATCCCCGCTCCAGAAAGCGATCCACCTGCTCGTTCTGGGTGGTCTGGCTTTCCTTTCCATCGGTGATATACAGGTTGATCTTGACGTTCCGCGCCTGCTCCTCCTCCAGCGCCACCCGCTGCAATTCCCGGGCTACCGTGTCGATGAAGGTGTCCTCCTGCTGGTACAGCGCCACTCCGATCCGGAGGGTGGGGCCGCTCTCCCCGCCTGCACGGCAGGCGGGCAGCGTCAGCAGCAGCGTCAGCGCGGCTATGATGCAGCCGATCCTTTTCATACCGTCTCCTCTCCGCCCCGCGTTACGTCACGGGGAACAACAGCTTCTGGTTATCGCTGTCGTACATGGTCTCCTGCCGGACGATGGAAAATGCCACCGGTGCGGCGGCTGTCCAGTCCTCGTGCCGCGCCAGCGCCGCCGCGGCCTCCACCGCCAGATACCCGGCGGAGAATACGTTCACTGCGGTGATGGCCGTCACACGCCCCTTTTCCAGCGCGGCGGCAATGCTCGCTGTGGAGCCGCAGCCGTAGAGCAGTGGAAAGGCGTCCTCCCCCCGGGACAGCTCCGCCACATCCGCCAGCGCCGCCGCCTCAAAGGCGATGATCGCCCGGGGCCGCTCGATCCGCAGGATATCCGGCAGGGAGGTGGTGTCGGGGTCCCACTTGTACACGCGGGCCTGCCGCCCCTCTCGCTCCAGAACGGCCTTGGCTGCCTCCATCCGCTCTCGTATGCCGTTGTCACCGGGCAGGCTGTCCAGCAGCAGCACCGTACCTCCCTCGGGTACGCCGTTGAGCGCCGCCGCGCCCAGTGCCGCGCCCAGTTCCTGATGGTCCATGGTGATGGAAGCTGCCGCCCCCCATGCGGTCATGTCCGTCTCCACCGTGACCAGCGTGGTCTTTCCGGCGGCAGCGGATACCGCGTCGCCCAGCGCCTCCCGATCCGCCGGTATCAGCAGGACGGCAGACGCCGCCCCCGTCACCTCGCGCTCCAGCAGCTGTGCCTGCTGGGCGGCGCTGTTATCCTCGGCGGGGATCAGAAAGCGCAGCTCCACATTCAGATCCTGCGCCGCCTGCTCCATGCCCTTGCGCATGGTGGACACGGCGCCGTCCCCATCCCGCAGAATGACGGACATCTCCAGCAGCGGCGGCTGGTGGTGCTTTTCGCCGGGGGCGAAGGCCAGCAGCCAGAACAGTACGCTCAGCCCGATCAGGGGAAGCACCAGCTGCAACCATGCTTTTCGACTCACTGCTCCCCCTCCTTCCGATATTTCCGCGCATCGTCCTCCGTCAGCGCGGGCAGACAGATCCGCACCAGCGTCCCGTTGTCCGGCTCACTGTGGATGGTCAGGCCGTACTCTCCGCCGAAGGTCAGCCGGATACGCTGGTGTACGTTGCGGAAGCCGATGCCGGAGCCCTTGGCCTTGGCGGCGCTCCGCTCCCTGCCGGGTGTCAGAAGCTGCTCCACGACCTCCTCCGACATACCCGGCCCGTTGTCCTCCACCTCGATGATCACCCGCTCTCCCTCGCGGAAGGCGCGGATGTGGATCTCGCCCTCGCCGTCGGCATACTCCATGCCGTGGTAGATGGCGTTTTCCAGAATGGGCTGGACGATCAGCTTGATGGTGTACAGCTTTTCGACCCCCGGCTCCACAGTGATATCGGCAGAGAATTTATTCTTGTAACGCATCTTCTGGATGGTCAGATAGTTCCGCGCGTGCTCGATCTCGTCCCCGATGGGGATGATGTTGCTGCCCTTGCTCAGGGAGATCCGGAAGAACCGCGCCAGCGCCGTCAGCATGACCACCGCCTCCTGCGTCCGGCCGTTCTCCGTCATCCACACCACGCTGTCCAGCGTGTTGTACAGGAAATGCGGGTTGATCTGGGATTGCAGCACGTCCAGCTCGCTGCGGCGCTTTTCCTCCTCCTGCTGGAGGATGTCCTCCATCAGGTGGCGCATGGTGGATACCATGGACTGCACTGAGCGGCTCAGATGCTCCACCTCGTAGGGGCCGTCCACGTTGAAGTCCACGGACTCCGCCCCCTTTTCCAGCTCCTTCACCGCATGATCCAGCTTTTTCATGGGTGCGGTGATCCACTCCGAAAGCCGCAGGTTCACGAACACCAGCAGAAAGATGGAGAAGGACACCACAAACAGGGCAAACAGCAGAAGCTGGCTGTAATTGTCCCGCAGCGTCTCCGTCGGCACCACGCCCACCAGCTTCCAGCCGGTGTAGCCCACGGTCTTCACCGTCACCTGCCGCTTCTGGGACTGAAACACCTCCGCATGGGTACCGTCGGCATACCCGGCGGCCGTCAGATTGTTCTCCTCCTGCAAGCCCGCGTAGAGAAGCTGCTGGCGGGGGTGGTAGATGACCTCTCCGTTCCCGTCGATGAGGTAGAGGTAGCCCTGCCCGTTGGAGAAGGACACGTCCTTGCAGATCTGCTCGATGCCGCTGAAGTTCATGTCCACCAGCAGCACACCGCTCTCCATATTGCCCCCGCGTGTCAGCTCCACATGGCGGCTGAGGGAGACCACCCAGTGGTACCGCGAATCCGGATCCTCAAACAGGTTCTGCACATGGGGCGTGGAAAAATGCAGATTCTCAATGCGCTCCATGGCGGTGGTGAACCACCCCTCGCGGCTGGGCGTCACACTTTTTTTCAGCTCCGTCAGCGGAGTGGCGGAGATCAGTCCGCCGTTCTCGTCGAATACCGCCAGCGACACCAGCACGTCCCTGTCCTTGGCGTACAGCAGCTCCAGCGCGTCGTGCAGCTCCTGCGCCATGCCGTCCTGCTCCAGATCCGCGTTCTTGATGACCCGGTAATACACCGTGTCCGATACCCGCATCATATTGCGCAGGTAGCCGTCCAGACTCCAGTTCACCTGCGCCAGCACCCGCTGGCTGTTCTCCGCCGCCACCTCGTTGGCGGAGGAGGAGAAGCGCAGCAGCAGCGCTATGCCCAGAAACAGCATACCCACCACCGCCACGGCGGTGAAGGCGATAGACAGGATCATCTGGATGCCGGAGCGGTGGTACAGCGCCTTCCACCGTGCTTTCCAGCCGGACGCTATTTTCTCCACAGGCGGCTCCCCTCTCTGTCTGTTATTTCCCCTCACTGCGGTACTTGGTGGGCGTCGCCCCGAAGTGCCGCTTGAACACATAGCTGAAGTAGTTGGGATCGTCGTACCCGCACCGCTGGGCGATGAGGTACGTCTTGTCCTCCGTGCTGCGGATGGCCTCGGCCGCCGCCTCCATCCGCACCTTGGTGACGTAGGCGGTAAAGCTGGTGCCTGTCTCCCGCTTGAACAGCGTGGAAAAATAGGTGGAGCTGAGATGCAGATAGGCGCACAGCTTTTCCACCGACAGGTCGCTCTCGGCGTAGTGCTGGCGGATATACTCCTTGGCCGTCTCCACCGTGTGGCCCGCCGTATCCGTCTGGCGGCGGCGGATCAGGGTGTGGAGGCGCAGGCAGCGCTCGGCGCACCAGTCCTCCAGCTCTGCCAGCGTAGGAAGCTCAGTCTCCTGCATGGGGAGGGAAAAATCGGTACCGAAAACCTCCTCCAACCCCTACGCCGGAGCGGCGGGTCATCTTCAGAAGGTGGGTCACCAGCTCCATGAGGAACAGGTGGTACTGTCCGGCGGCGGGGTTGGCCTGCCGGATCTTTCCCGCCAGCGCGGCAGCCGCCTGCCGGATCTCCTCCTCGTTCCCCAGCTTGATCGCCGCGGTCAGCGCCCGCTCGTCCGCCTCCTCAAAGGAGAGGATGGGGCCGCCGTCCGGCTCCAGGTCGCCGATGTAGATGACCTGTCCCCGGCCCACCATGGAGCGGTATTCCAGCGCCGTCCGCGCCTCGGCGGAGGAGCGCGCCATACCGGACAGCTCCCGGCAGGGTGCGCCCACGCCCACCGTCAGCGTCAGCCCCAGATAGGATGCCGCCAGCGTACAGGCGCGGTCTAAGCTGCGGATCAGGTCATAGATGGTAAATGTCTCCGTCAGGCTGACGATCAGCGCCACCCAGTCGTTGTACAGGGAGAGCCTGCACCGATCCGCCGTCAGCGTCTCCTCCAGCAGGTTCTGCACCGACAGGGTGGACAGGGCATCCCGGCTGTTGTCGCTGCCGATGTAGGCAAGGCCCACCGTCCACTCCTCGCCCCGCAGGTCGATGTCCAGACGCGCCGCCCGGTCACGCTCCGTTCCCGGCTCGATGTGGCCGTCCAGCAGGTTGGTGTAGAACAGCTCCCGCAGGATGGGCAGGTTCTCCGTGTACCGGCTGCGGAGAAGCTCCATGTTCCGCCGCTCCGCACGCTCCCGATCCAGTTCCTCCTTCAGCCGCCGCAGCACCGCGGACAGCTCATCGGCATTGATGGGCTTGAGGATATACTCCACCACGTTCATCTGGATGGCCTGCTTGGCATATTCAAAGGCGTCGAAGCCGGAGAACACCACGAACCGGGAGGCGGGCAGCCGGTCTGTCAGGATCCGGCACAGCTCCAGCCCGTCCATAAACGGCATCTTGATATCCGTCAGGATCACGTCCGGCCGCAAGGCCTCCGCCAGCTCCAGTGCGTCCTGTCCGTTGGCGGCCTCGCCCACCAGCGAGAAGCCCAGCCCCAGCCAGTCCATTTTGCGGCTGATACCCTCGCGGATATTCTCCTCATCGTCCACCAGCAGCACACGGTACAGCTCCACGGCTCCGACCCCCTCTCAGTTTCCATGCGGTATCATCACGCTTTTACGTTCAGTATACCATATATTCTCCCAAAAACAAAGATGGCTCGCAGATGCGCGCCATCTTTGTGTAAGATCACTTTTTCACCAGGTATTTCCGCATATCCAGCGCACAGGCAAACAGGATGATGCCGCCCTTGATGAGGTACTGCAGATCCTGCGGCACGCCTACCATGGCCAGACCCACGAAGATCAGCCGCAGCATCAGAACGCCGATGACGATACCTCTGATCTTACCGATGCCGCCCACGAAGGACACACCGCCGATGACGCAGGCCGCGATGGCGTCCAGCTCATAGTTCAGGCCGGTGTTGGCGGTATTGGAGCCGATACGGGCACCCTCGATAAAACCGGTAAAGCCGTACATGGCGCCTGCCAGCGCAAAGACGCCCACCGTCACGGCGAACACGTTGACGCCGGAGACACGGGCGGCCTCCTCGTTGGAGCCCAGTGCGAACATATTCTTGCCGAAGGTTGTCTTGTTCCAGATGAACCACATCACCGCCGTCAGCACGATGGCGAACAGCACATAGTTGGGGATGGGAACGCCGCCGATCTTGAAGAGGCTGCCCTTGACGAAGTTGGTGTAGGACGGGTCAAGGTTGGAGATGGCCATACCCTTGTTGTTGCCCATCTGGACATACAGCAGCAGGCAGGTGTACAGGATCAGCTGCGTACCCAGCGTCACGATGAAGGGGTGCAGCTTGAACTTTGCCACGAAGAAGCCGTTGAAGCAGCCCACGGCGGCGCCGATGAGCATCGCCAGCAGGATCACCACGATGATGGGCAGCGTGCCGATCTCGGGCCACATCTTGTTGGCAAGGTTGGCGGCATTCTGCAGCAGAGACGCGGAGATGCAGGCGGTCAGACCCACCACGCGGCCTGCGGACAGGTCGGTACCGGTCAGCACGATACATCCGGCGATACCCAGTGCAGCGGGCAGATACGCCGCCGTCTGGGAGAGGATGTTGATGAGGGATGCGGGCTTGATGAAGTTGGGGTTCTTGATGGCGATATAGATGACCGCGATGGCCATGATGATGAGCAGTGCGTTGTTCAGCAGGAGGTCGCCCACCCGCTTGGCCGTCCACGGCTGGCGGACTTTGGCTTCCTTTGCCTGCGCTTTCGTTTCGTTGTTCACGGTAGTCGCTCCTCCTTACACATATTTGGCCGCCAGCGTCAGGATCTCCTCCTGACTGGTGCTGCGTGCATCCACCTCGCCGGCCAGAATGCCGTTGGACATGACCAGAATACGGTCACAAATGCCCAGCAGCTCCGGCATCTCGGAGGACACCACGATGACACCCTTCCCCTCCTTGGCGAGGTCGAGGATAAGCTGGTAAATTTCGTATTTAGCGCCCACGTCGATACCGCGGGTGGGCTCGTCCAGCAGCAGGATCTCCGGCTTCGTCAGAAGCCAGCGGCCGATAATGACCTTCTGCTGGTTGCCGCCGGAGAGCGAACGGATCTGCGTGGACTGACTGGGAGTCTTGATGTGCATAGCTTGAATGGCCCAGTCGGTATCCTTCTTCATGGCCTTCTCGCTGAGGCAGATGCCGCCGCGCAGATAGTTATTCAGGCTGGAGATCACCGTGTTCTCCTTGATGTCACGGATGTCGAAAATACCCGTGGCACGGCGCTCCTCCGTCAGCAGGGCGAAGCCGTTCTTGATGGCCTCCCGGGGGGACTTGTTCTTGATCTCCTTGCCATGGAGGCGGATGGTGCCGCTGCCCTTGGTCATGGCGCCGAACAGGTTCTCCAGCACCTCGGTGCGGCCGGAGCCGTCCAGTCCGGCGATGCCCAGCACCTCGCCCTTGCGGAGCTGGAAGCTGGCCTCCTTCAGACGGGTATACTTACCGGACAGGTTTTCTACCTCCAGGATCACGTCGCCGGGTACATTGTCCTTGGGCGGGAAGCGGTTGGTCAGCTCGCGGCCCACCATCAGCTTGATGATCTCGCCCATGGTCAGGTCCTTGGCGTGGCGGGTGGCCACCCACTGACCGTCGCGCATGATGGTGACCTCGTCGCTGATGCGGAGGATCTCATCCATCTTGTGACTGATATAGATAATGCCGCAGCCGCGCTGGCGCAGCATATTGATGATGCGGAACAGGTGATCCACCTCGGCCTCCGTCAGAGAGGAGGTCGGCTCGTCGAACACGATGACCTTGGCGTTGTAGCTGACGGCCTTGGCGATCTCCACCATCTGCCGCTGGGAGACGGGCAGCGTGGACATGATGGCCTTGGGGTCCACATGCACATCCAGCTCCTCAAAGACCTCCCGCGTGCGCTTACGCATGGTGGACTCGCTGACCATAATGCCGCCCGTCTTGGGGTAGCGGCCCAGCCACAGGTTGTCCATCACGCTGCGGGTCAGCGCCTGATTCAGCTCCTGATGGACCATGGCGACGCCGTTTTCCAGCGCCTCCTTCGAATTTTTGAAATCAACTTCCTTGCCGTCCAAAATGATGGTGCCGCTGTTTTTGGCATAGATGCCAAACAGGCACTTCATCAGCGTGGATTTTCCCGCGCCGTTCTCGCCCATCAACGCATGGACGGTACCGGGCCGGACGGTAAGGGAAACGCCGTCCAGCGCCTTGACACCCGGGAATTCCTTTGTGATATCCCGCATTTCCAGCAATGCCGGCTGCTCCATATGCGTTTTCCTCCTGTCTGCATTATTTCCGCAGCGCTACACAGCGCCGCACAGTCCGCTCCTCTGCGGGTCAAAAGCGGCCCGGTAAACGAACCGCCTGCGATGTAAAGCGGGGCTGTCGAACCGACAGCCCCGCTTTCCTTGGTGCTTCAAATGGGGCGAGAGACTAAGCCTTTGGCTTATTCGCCGGTGTAGGTGGCGTAAGGCACGCGGATCTTGGCAACACCCTCATCGACGTTGAAGGAAGCGGTGTTGTCCATCAGGTTGCCGCCGCCGTTGACGCTGCTGACCAGGTTCAGGATGGTGGAGGCCATGCCCTCAGCGTCCTGCTTGATGGTACCGGTCATCTTGCCATCGTTGATGAGCTGCTTGGCGGAATCGGTAGCATCCACGCCGAAGACGGGGATGGTCTTGCCCTCGCCGTTGTTGTAGCCGGCGCCCTGCAGAGCAGAGACAGCGCCCTCGGCCATGCCGTCGTTGTTGCAGATGATCAGCTCGACCATGTTGCCGTTGGCCTCGGAGTACTCGGGCAGGATGGTGGCCATGTAGTCGTTGGCAGCCTGAGCGGACCACTTGCCGTTCTGGTCGACCAGATACTTATCGGTGGCGGAAGCGTTGTAGTAAACCAGCTCGGGCTTGCCGGCAGCGGTCAGAACAGCGTTGGCATCCTCGACGCCGAACTGGGTGCGGGCCTCGGCCTCAGCGTTGCCCTCCTGGCCCTTGAACATCACGTAGGTGATCTGGCCGTCGCCGTTCAGGTCGACCTCGTCATAGTGAGCCAGCAGGTACTCACCCACCAGCTGACCCTGCATGTGGCCGGCCTCGGGAGCGTTGGTGCCAACAAAGGCGCACTTGTCGTAGCTGCTCACCACTTCGTCAGCAACCTCGCGGTTGAAGAAGATGATGGGGATACCGGCGGTACGGGCAGCCTCAACAGCGTTCTGCGCAGCGTCGGGAGAGGAAGTCTCCACGATGTTGACGATCAGCAGGTTGGCGCCGTTGGCGATGGCGGTGTTGATCTGGTCGGTCTGCTGGGCCTGGTTGCCGGCGCCGTCGAAGTTGGTGTACTTGACGCCCATGGCATCCAGCTGGCTGTTCATGAAGTTGCGGACGCTGGAGATGTACACGTCGGAGAAGTCATAGTAGAACACGCCCACGTTCAGCTCGGAAGCGTCGGTGTTGCCCTGGTCGTTGGTATCGGGCTGCTTCTGCTCGCCGCAGCCGGCCAGCAGGGCCAGCACCATCACGGCGGACAGGAGAATAGCAAGAGTCTTTTTCATCTTAGTTCCTCCTAAAAGATTGTCTGGTCAAGGTGATGCGCTCACCTTGCCAGTATGGCCCTATTGTATCGGCTCTCATTCCAAAAGGCGATAGAAAAAACTTCACTGTTATAGGAAAAATCTCATGAACTTCCGACGGTTCAGCGGAAATTTTCCCAGTTTTTTCCGCCAAGCCCGCATTTTATACCGCGGCGGGCGCGCCGTCCGGGAGCCGTCGGCTTGACAAGGCGGGCGACGTCCGATATA
>OHDW01000285.1_pt1 | contig 12806 bp, 10 predicted proteins | sample 1567131 | NCBI WGS metagenome assembly OHDW01 (sample SAMEA3879508, study PRJEB24766) | human gut metagenome | biome: human-associated habitat; feature: feces | place: USA | collected 1985/1987
TTTACCAGTTCATTGATTGCCTCCTGGATATAGCTTTCATTATCGGTATCAACACTTGCAGTCGCTTCATCCAAAATGACAATCGGTGCGTCCTTCAAAATGCAGCGGGCGATAGAGATTCTTTGCTTTTCGCCACCGGACAGAGTAGCGCCGCCTTCACCGATGACTGTCTGGAATCCATCTGGCAGCGCCATGATAAAATCATAGCAGCGGGCTTTTTTTGCAGCCTCATAGACTTCTTCCTCGGTAGCGTCCGGTTTACCCATGCTGATATTGTTATAAATGGTATCCTGGAACAAGTACACCCTCTGGAAAACCATGCTGATCTGTTCCATCAGTTCGGCGAGAGGCACATCCCGAATATCTGTACCACGGATTGTCACTTTGCCGGATTTCACATCCCACAGCCGCGCCAGAAGGTTCGCAATCGTGGATTTGCCACCGCCAGACGGTCCCACAAGTGCGGTCATGGTATTCTTCTGCATAGAGAAGCTGATGTTGTGCAGGACTTCCTTGTCCTGATAGGCGAAGCCCACATCGCTAAATTGTACTTCTGGCTGATCCGGCTGTGCCTGTGACAGAATATGTTGATTTCCGTTATCGGGAAGTTCGGGCTCGTCCAAAACAGCTTCAATGCGGTCTAATGCGGCATTCATCACGGTCAGTCGGGTTGCTTCTCCATAAAGAGCTTTCAGAGGTCCAAAGAGATCAAAGACAAACAGCAGCACGCCCAAAAGATAAGCCAGGGAGAGTACGCCTTCCTGATGTAAAAAAACGGATAAACCGAAGATAGCGGCAATACCCACGCCATAGAGAATGTTTAAGCCAGTGGTCCACGGTGTCATTTTCTGCTCAAACTTCGTATTGACATCCCTTGATTTTTTGAAGTTTTCCGTTAATTCGTCAGATTTTTCTCCGAGCAGATTGTAACTTTTGATAACCCCAATTCCTTCAGCAAAAGACAAGACCGCATCCGTCAAATTCTCGCTTTGGTTTTGACGCCCGACAGCCTCCTTGAAGGAAACCTTATTCATATATTTTGCAACCAGCGATGCCAGCAAGGTAATGATTACCGCAATCAGCCCAAGTCTCCAATCCAGTACGAACATAAAAACAGCTAAAACCAAAGTAGACAGCATATAGCTCATCATGTTGCCAATGGTACTCATAGAAACTTCCTCAATGAATACCATATCCGTACTGAGAACAGAGCTGATTTTGCCAATATTCCCCGATGTAAAGTAACCCATCGGCATTTTTCTTAAATGATTTCCCAACTCCATCCGTTTATCAGCAAAGATCATAAATCCAGCGGCACTTTGCAGACGGTCGCTCAAATAGTGAACCACTGTCTGAACCACTACAACAGCTAATAATCCAAGTCCGACAAACAGACAGGTCTTTCCAGTCAGCGTATTATCAGCAAACCCGGCCAAGACAATAAACGCCATGAAGATCGGCATTTTGGAGAGAATGGACTCGACAAATGCACATAGAAATGCAGCCTGAATACGGCTTTTATACCTCCCGGAGAGGTTCAGGATTCTTGAAATCAATGCAAACATTTATCTTCCCTCCTTTGCAGTAGATACTTTCCACTCGGCGCTGTCCTGAGCCGCTTTCCACAACTTTTGGTATTCTGGGCAAGCTTGAATCAGCTCCTGATGTTTTCCGGTTGCCACCATCTTTCCGTGATCCATAACGCATATTTGATCTGCGTTCATTATAGCGGGAAGTTTGTGAGCGATAACTACCAAGGTTTTTCCCTTCACCAGCTCCGCAATAGCAGCCTCCATTTTTTCCTCATTTTCTGGATCAGCATAGGCCGTGGCCTCGTCAAGCACTACAATCGGGGCATCCTTCAATATTGCCCGCGCCAGGGAAATTCGCTGGCGCTGCCCCCCGGAAAGCATTTTCCCCGCATCGCCCGCCATGGAGTGAATACCTTGCGGCAGCTTTTCCAGAAACTCCATACACTGGGCTTTCTTCGCCGCCTCCATTACTTCCTCATCGGTAGCATCCAAACGTCCAAGACGGATATTTTCCAGCAGGGAGGTGTTAAACAGGTACTGATCCTGAGCCACATAGGAAATGCGGCTGTTCAATGCCTCCAGGCTCATATCACAAAGTTTCTGCCCACCAATGGAAATGCTCCCTTTCTGCGGGTCATAGTAGTGGATCAACAGTTTTGCAAGGGTGCTCTTGCCAGAACCGGATTCACCAACCAGGGCAGTTTTTTGTCCTGCTTTTGCCACAAGGGTAATATCGTGGAGGACTTCATTTTCCGCTATTATCGGTTTCCCATCTGGGCCAGGCTGTGTCATCTGATACGCAAAGGAAACATGATCGTAAGAAATGTTAAAATCCTGTCCGTGGAAATCATCCTCAGCAGCTTGCAGCGGTGCCGCATTTAACATCTGTTCAAGTGCCGTGATCTTATAATTCAGATTCGGAATCGTCTCCATAAAGCCCAGTGCTTTCAGGAGAGGAATCCCAATGCTGAGGGAAAGGCAGAGGACTAAAATCAAATCAGGTAAAGTGCTTATGCCACAGAGAACAAACCATGCCCCAAGAGGCAAAGTCAGAATAACAGTGCAGGGCAGCAGACTTCCGTATATCGCCATCCAGGGCCAGGCGGCCTTATACCATGCCAAGGTATAATCCCGATAGTCCGTTACATCCTTGCGGAAGTTCTCGTAAGATTCACTCTCCCGGTTGAAAACCTTGACAACCTCCATACCATTGATGTACTCAATGATCGTGTTGTTCATTTTCTGTGCAGACTGATAGTAGGGACCCATGCGCTTCATTCCAACAGAGTACATAATGACCATGGAGAGCAGGCTGATCGGGATAGAGGCCAAAGACATAAGAGCCAGTTTCCAGTCCGCACAAAACATAGCAACATAAATCACCAGCGGAATCAGTAAATTTGCGATACCCTCTGGGACTGAATGAGCAAGGAGCAATTCCAAGCTGTCCACATCATCGACAAACAGCTTTTTGATTGTCCCTGTCCCTTTTTCCTCCACAATGCCAAGGGGAAGTTTCTCAAACTTCTTTTGCAGAGATACCCGCAGCCGGAACAATGTGTTATATGCTGCTTTATGAGAAATTGATAATCCCCATCCATATAAAACCGCCTGCAAAACAAGACAGATCAAAACCCCTATAACACGCAATAAAACAAATTCTGTTTCAACAGAATCGCCCATAACCAATGGCGAAATGACCTGATAGGCCAGCACAAAAGGCAGGATGCCCATAAGAACGCTGACCAGTACGACAACCGTGGCCACATACATATTTTTCTTATATGGCCCTGCGTACTCAAAAATTTTTTTGAACATAAGCCCTCCTTATATTGAGCCGTACTGTCTGTGCTTCAAAAACAAGAGGCCGCCAAAGTAAAGCGGCCTCTTATCATTATCTTTCTGTCCAGTCAAGGCGGCCCTGACATTCATAATTTCTAAAATTCACTGGCGGATTCGGAAAAAATCCAAAACCTTTTTACTGCCGGATTCGTCCAATGGATAGCTTTCTTTTACTTGCCCTTTTTCCATATGGACTACATACGAACATCCCGCCATCACCAACTCCGGATCATGCGTAATAACAAGAAGCGTTTTGCCCTGATCCGCGAGTGACTTCAAACTCCGCGCAACTTCCCGCATATGTTTGAGATCAAGCCCGCTGGTTGGTTCGTCAAACACAATGATCTCCCGGTTACTCACAATGGCAGACGCGATCGCTACCCGCTGTTTTTGCCCGCCGGAAAGAGAAAGCGGGTGCCTGTCTTTATATTCCAGCAGATCAAACTGTTTAAGAATTTTATCCACAACAGTTTCATCCTTGTTGTCCATGCTCAGAAGCACTTCATCCGTCACGCTTTCGGTAAATAGCTGATGGCTGGTATCCTGCATTACCATGTAGCAATGTTTGAGCCGGGCTTTCCAATCAAGGGTTTTCCCGTCAACCTGCAAAAGGCCACACTTCTTTTCCAGTCCGCAAATACAGCGGGCCAGAGTAGATTTTCCAGCGCCATTCAGACCGATAATGGCAATCGTTTCTCCAACAGGCAGTTCTGCACTCGGAATATGGAGGCTTTCCGGTTCCCGCTTTTTATACGCAAAGCAGAAATTTTGAAATTCCATCTGTTTAGCTGTATGCGCCTGATACTGATTCGCAGGCTTCAACTTCGAGAGAGAAAACGGCCGCAGCCCCATTTCTTTTCGAATGCCATCCGATAAGCTGTCAAATTCAGCAGGCGTGTATTCCCGTTCAATCTCCCCATCTTTTACATACAGCACACGATCTGCAAGATCGTGAAGGTAGTAAAGGCGGTGTTCTGCGATCAGAATTGTTTTGCCCTGCTTTTTCCAGAGGCTCAGGACCTGCCGCAGGTCATCAATAGCAGCCATATCCAAATTAGAAGATGGTTCGTCCAGGACCATAATTCCCGGCAGCAATACACTTGATGAAGCACAGGCTATTTTTTGCTTTTCGCCCCCGGACAGAGCAAACACGCTTCGCCCCATCAAATCTTCAATATGATAATCGGAAACTGTCCGGTCAATCCTTTTCAGGATATCCTCCTGAGGATAGCCTAAATTTTCACAGGCAAAGGCTAATTCACTATCCGTATCCACGTTGAAAAACTGACTTTTGGGATTCTGGAATACAGATCCCACCATAGCAGCCAAGTCATAAAGCGGCGTATCTGATACGCTTTTTCCGTCCAGAAGGACATCGCCCTCTAAATTACCCTCGTAATAATGAGGCACCAGCCCGTTTACCAAACGGGTAATCGTTGTTTTCCCACAGCCGGATTCTCCCGTGAGTAAAACAAATTCCCCTGTGTTTATGGTGAGATTGACATTTCTAATCCCTCCGCCGCTGGATTCTTCACCATAAGAAAAAGAAACATTTTGAAAATCTATCATGGCAAAATCCCTCCTGCGGAAATTATCGGGGAAGCAATCGCCCAAAACACTACAAAGCAACAAAACAAGATCAGCACCACATCGGCAAAATTGAATTTAAGCTGGCAAATGTTTGTGCGTTTGACAGGAGCGCCGAGGCCACGGGTAATTGCCGCAGCGGAAAGTTCCTCACCGATTTTCACGGAGCAGGTAATCATCGGGATCAGCTTATACTCCAATATTTTTGAAGATTTTTTCCCTCCAAGTTTAATCCCACGCATTTTCATAGCGTCACTGATTGCTTCTGACTCCTGAAAGACAGTTGGAAAGAAGCGGAACATGACCGTTAAGGGGATCGTCACTTCTTTAGGCATATGGATTCTTTCCATGCCGGAAATCAATTCACTGACCGTTGTTGTTTTCACTGCATAGGCAGCAATCGCAACACTGGGAAGGATTCGGCAGAAGAATCCTGTTGTAAACAGAACGAGGAAATTCAATATTCCCGTAAGGTGCGGCAAAACATAAATTTGAACAGCATAAAAAGCAGAAAACACAGCAATATAGCCCACAGCTTTTGCACATTGTTTCGAGGTAAGCAGCAATATAGCCGGAACCGTACAAAGAACAAGGCGGATCAGCCCCATAGCTTCTCCGCCTGTTCCACCCATGACAAAAATGCTTATGATGAAGATGAGCAACAGTTTTGTACGCGGATCGAGCCGTAACCCTTGTTCTGTTTTTTTGCTGAGCAGAATTTCCCGCGCCATTATGCAATACCGGCACGCTGGAAGTGCTTTTTGCAAATGGCTTTCCCAATCACACCTCCGACAAGGCCAAACACAAAGCAGGCAACCAGCAGAATAGGCGCAATCCACATAGGCATATATGTATTAAGGGTAGCTGCATATTCAGCGCCGTATCCTTCAGTCAACATTACCATATAGCTTTCACGGTTCAGGAAAATGGGAGCAAAGTTGCCAAACACCCAGATGCTGAACACGCCGCAGGAAAGAACTGTGCTCTTTGCACTTTTGTAGTCCGCCTTTTTCAGGATCACGTCGGCCAACAGGCCGCCAACGAGACCAGTTACCATAGTAAGATAGCCGTTGCCGAAGAACACCATGATTAGGCCAATCAGGAAACCCATGATTGCAGTCATCCCGAATTTTTTAGCCTTTGTAACATACAGCATATAGGGGATGCCGCCAATCAAAGGGCACAGCACCGCCATCAGCGGAATAAAAATGGGGATAAAGCCAAGCATCGCCACCAGCATAACAATCACGACATAGATGACGGTGTAGATGCCGATAGTAATTAAATCTTTTCCCTCAAGCCGGGAACTTTTTTTCTGGGAACTCATACCAGTATCCTCCTTATCTCTGAGAAAATGAAAATGTGGTGTGGTTAGCTTCCTCTAATCACACCACATATAATAGCAATTTGCGCCCACGATTCCAACCCAAAACCAATTTTATTCTACCCAAAATCAGTATTTTTGCATTTATCCAATCGTAGCTTCTGCTTTATAGTTTTTCGGATTCACTCCGTATTTCCTTTTGAACGCCGCTGCGAAATTGCTCGCTTTTGAATATCCCACCAGTATAGCCACCTGGCTGACATTCAAATTACTTTCTAACAGCAGGCTTGCCGCCTTTTCTAACCGCTGGTCGATGACATACGCATGAACCGATGTTCCGAACAGGGAGGAAAAGCCCTTCGTCAATTTTGAAGTGCTGATATTGACCTGCCGCGCCAATTCCTCGCAGCTCGGAGCCAGGGCAAGCTGGCTGTCGATGATCCGTTTTGCCTCGGTAATCGAGTCCCTGTCACTTTTGGAAATGCTGATATAGCTCGACGAAAGAATATTGAGTTCCAATACTTCACTCAAATACACAGACAGCAATTCAAAAACTTTGCTTTCCAAGAATAGATACCCTAAACCGCCACGATATTGCGAAAAATCTTTTACCTCCGCAAAAATGTGTTCCATATACGGGGTAACGCTCACTTTTGAAATTTCAGTCAATAACTTTTTCTCATAAGCATCTATCTCACTATCTTCAAAGTAGTCACTCAAAATTTTGTGGAAATAGGGCATGGGAATTTTTATATTTTTGAAAAGGAAATCTGTCTTTCCGGAATAACACAGGTATTCCATCTTACCATGTCCTCGATAAATACAGGATTCGCCCTTCTGTATGCTGACACTTTGACGCGCATCTGCAATATTCCACGATACGCCATCATTGAAGCAAAATAGAAGTTGAATATAATCTTCGCAGCTTACACCCTGCACATTCATATCTGAAAAATAGTTCATTTTCCAGTCGGATACAACAGCACCTTGCTTTGTAACAACCTGTGAAATCTGGCCTGTTCCCATATCAGCCGGAATATCTATTGTCACTGTCTGCGGAGAGTTGGAGAGCAGATCATGGTACAGCTTTGTCATGTATTGATTTGTCATTGTGCGCCCTCCTTTTTAAGTTAGTCGAGACTAAGCATATAATACTTCATATTTGGTAATCAGTCAAGGAGAGCATGGCATAACAAAGAATTATAAAATGTAGGTGCGATACATATCAAATCATTCCATGTGCAAACTATGAAATATAAAATGTATGTGGGTGATGTTGAATGGCAAAAGTTAAAGACTGCCCTGGCTTTGAAACCTTTGGTGCAGATATAAAAGCCGCGCGTGAGGCTTTGAATATGTCTCGCAGAGTGTTGGCAGAGCAGATACATGTTGATCCGCGCTATCTTGCCAATATCGAATTAGAGCAAACGATTCCAAGTTTGCCGGTTATCATTCAGCTTGTAAAAATCTGCGGCTTGCCGATGGAACGATATTTCAATCCAGAGGTCATGCGAGAAGAAAGCAAGCTGCGTCAACGAGTTAGCCACAAGTTGGCACTCTGCCCAGAGAAGTATCTTCCTATTGTGGAAGCAACCATTGATGGGGCAATCAAGATGAACGAATAAGAGTCGCTTTACCAGTTTGTAGAGCGGCTCTTATTTTATGCTCTTTTGCGGGTATTTGGGGACTTCCGAAACGCTTTATAAGTAGGGATAAGATACGGTAGCAAGCACAGCAAGCGAGTACCCGCTTGCGAATTTTGAGATTTTCAGGTCCCTTGCCCGAAAATTCAAAATTGCTTGTTGGGATAGTCCCAAACCCTTATAAAGAACGGAGGCGGCGCATGGCAAACCGAAAGCGGAATATCCAAATGAAATTCTATGTTACGGAGGACGAAAAGCGGCTCATAGACGAAAAAATGAGCCAGTTACCCACACGCAGATATGGTGCCTACCTCCGCAAGATGGCGATTGACGGATATATCATCTATACAGACACCGCAGATATCAAGGCGTTCACCAAAGAGCTTTCCGCTATCGGTCGGAACATCAACCAGATCGCCAAGCGGATCAACGCCGGAGGTCCTGCGTATCAGGCCGACATGGACGAGATACGGGAAAGGCTGGACGAGATATGGCAGTTACAAAGACACATCCTATCAAATCAACGCTGAAAGCGGCCATTGACTATATCTGCAACCCGGAAAAGACAGACGGAAAGCTGCTTGTTTCCTCCTATGGATGCGCCGCCGAAACTGCGGATATCGAATTTGCCTGGACCCGCCGCCATGCCATCGACAAGGGAACAAATCTGGGCCGCCACCTGATCCAAGCCTTTCAGCCTGGGGAGGTTACGCCGGAACAGGCCCATGAAATAGGCATGGAACTTGCAAAAGAAATCTTGGGCGGCAAGTATGAATTTGTGCTGACCACCCACATAGACAAGGAGCACGTCCATAACCATCTGATTTTCAATGCGGTCAGCTTCACGGATCACAAGCACTATCATTCCAACAAGCGGAGTTATCACTATATCCGCCGCACTTCGGACCGGCTTTGCAAGGAACACGGTCTGTCTGTCATCATCCCCGGACAGGACAAGGGCAAGAGCTATATTGAACATCAGGCTGCGCAGAACGGCACCAGCTATAAGGCAAAGTTGAAAGCTGCCATTGACCGACTTCTGCCAGCCTGTTCCGATCTGGAAGAACTGCTTCGTCGCCTGCGGAGAGAAGGTTATGAGATCAAGCGAGGCAAGTATATCTCTGCCAGAGCACCGGATCAGGAACGGTTCATCCGTCTGAAAACCCTGGGTGTGGACTACACCGAAGAAGCCCTTGCCGACCGGATTGCCGGACGCTCCAGACCTTCCCGCCAACCGAAACGGCAGGACGGAAAGATCAGTCTGCTCATTGATATCCAGAATAACATCAAGGCACAGCAGAACGCAGGCTTCACCCATTGGGCGAAGCTGAACAATCTGAAACAGGCCGCCAAGACCATGAATTTCCTGACCGAGCACGGGATAAGCAGTTATGGAGAACTGGAAAGCAAATTGACCGCAATATCCGCACGAAGGGATACCGCTCATGCAGAGATCAAGCGGATAGAAAGTAGAAGTGCCGAACTTGCCCTTGTGATGAAGCATGCCGGAACTTACCGTCAGCTAAAGCCGCTTTATGACCGATACCGTAAATCGAATGATAAAGAAAAGTTCCTGCGGGGGCATGAGAGCGAGATCATCCTTTTTGAAGCCGCCGCCAGAGAATTGAAACGGCTGGGTGCTGTACCGCTGCCGACAACAGAAAGCATGAAAACGGAGCTTGCAAATCTCAGCGCAGAAAAGGAACGCCTTCTTGCCGAGTACAAAACCGCAAGAACCGAAGCCCAGGAATACGAGACCGTCAAGCAAAATGTGGATGCGCTTCTGGCCGTTCCAAAGGAACAGGAACAACAGCGGCGGCATGAACTTGAATAAATTTCTTTGAAAGACGCTGGGCGCAGCTCCCGGCATCCTGTATAATGGAACTGCGGAAGGAGGTTTTACCGATGACAAGAAGCGAAGCAATCAAAGCATTTTTCTTCAAAAGCGTATTGCCCGTAACCGTGGCACTGATCCTGTATTGTATCTTCAAATCCGCCTGCGTGAAGAACGGAGAGCTTGACTATGTATGGCTCTGGATACTCTGCGGGCTGCCGTTTGGCCTCCATCGGATGTGCCTCTGGATCGTGCCGGGCGGCGGCTCCCTGGGTGGAGGGATTGCCCTGTTTGCACTGAACTTCATTATCGGCGGTGTGATTGGTGGTTTCGTTCTGGCATGGCGATTGATCGTGGCAGTGTGGTATGTGCCGCTGACGGTGTACCGGCTGATCGTTGGATGATTTTCTTGCGTCATGGAAATATGGAAAACTGCCGCTCGTGCCGATGGAAAAACCATTCACAACCTGATGGAAAAAGACAAGCCTTTTCCCACAGGCCTGCAAACAGCTTTCCCACAGCCTCGCAATTCTGACAGTTTACGCACATTCCCACAACGCCTACTACGGCGGCTATCCATCCTTTCCTATCCAATCCTAATGAGAAAATACTATGGAAATTCCTTTTCAACGGAGGTACAATTTGTACCCCTGTTCAAACAACAGAACCGTGTTAAAGTAATTTGATGATAGCAAAAAGAAAAAGCGGGAGTACAGCCAATCGGATGAACCGAAAAGCTGTACTCCCGTTTTGTGTATCAGAAAGTGTTTGGAATCGAGCCATTTTCTCTATGTGCCAGCAAGCAGACCGACACATGAGAAATCATAAAGGCTCTCTTTGAAAGTACGGATACAGGGAATTATTCTGCGGTTTTTCTACCCTTATCCTCACAAATTTTAGATCGTTTGGAACTGTAATGCGGACAAGCGACCAGACACGCCCGGAAACTCTGCTTGCAGCCGTGAACACATTTTTTACAGATATGGTTATACTGCCGCCTGCCGTTCTCACCCAGGAAGAACGCCCATTCCAGCCGCCATTTCTTACTTCGACTCATAGGCAGTCATGCTCCGGCACATCACGGCCGGGCTTCTTGCCCTCCGGTGGCTTGTGCTCGGCACACTCCCGTTTTGCGTCCTCCAACCTCTCACGGATGGAAGGCTTCTCCGGCGTTGTCCGCTCTGCATACTCCTGGGATTTTTCCAATTCTTCGCCGCGTCTGCCGTTGTTGATAACGCCGTCGATCATGCCGTAGTCATCCTCCAGCGTCATTTCAGCGGTGCGGAGAGGATTGTCCTTTTCCGGCTGCTCCGCTGCCACGGCAAAGGCCCGTGTACCATTTCCCATGATAAGATACTTTCCATCATCGGAAATATGGTGGACGCCATAACCGGCTGCCTCCATCTGTTCCCGGCTCATAGCCGTCACCTGAAAGCTGCCCCTCGGTGTCTGCACACGCTCGCCAGTTTCAAAACGGTCTGGCAGATAAGCGAGGTCTTGCTTCTCTGCTGGGACAGGAAGAACAACGATATTGCCATTGATCTGCATAAATCGTTCCGGCGTTTTGAACTGTTCCGTGTATTTCTGAATCAGTTCCGGGGACAGGGAGGCAAAATCTTCCTCACCAAGTCCAACCACCAAAAAAGTCCCTGCTACGATATCATAAATTTCTCCATTTTCATCCCGTAGCCCACGGTTCAGATCAAGCCCGATGAGCTTTCCTTCATCATTGCAGACCAGCGCCACCGGGTCAGAATAGGGATAGGTTGCCCCAATATCACCGCCAACCTCTGCCTGCAGGGAATGAAGGTCGGGGTCGATCTCCTTCACATAGGGTTCCTTCATAGGTTCCACTACAAGCACAGTCATCTTTTCCGAGGCAACCTTCTCCGCAGCGGACAGCATTTCATCCGCATGGGACTTCTCCGGATCATCCAAAGCGGCCTTGACCTCCGCCGGATCAAAATCAAGAAATTCCTCATAGCCCGTGGCATCCTTGAATTTTTCGATCTCCGAAGGAAGATAGTCCTCCTGCGTCTGCCCCAGCGCCGCCAGCTTTTCATCCAGTGCGGAAATGCGTCCGGCCATCAGGCTTTCGTAAAGTTCCTCCTTTGCGGCGTGCGCCTCCGGGTGCTCCGCCGCATACTGCGGATCGTTCTGACGGAAAAACTCATCCATGTCAAAGGCGATATCCATAGCCCACTCGGATTTTTCTTCTTCGGGAAGATCGTCCTGAAAGGTCATCACCCGGTACTCGTCGGGGATACTGCCGCGCTCACCGTCGTAATACTCATGGAAACTGTCACCCGTATCACGCACATAGCCCTGATCCGTGAAGGTGCCGTTTTCCTCCAACGCAACGTCCCGGCCGTAGGCCTCATAGTCGATGTAATTCTGCAAATGCTCTGGCACCTGCATAACGTCCAGTTCTTCGATGTAATAGCGGCCCAGATCGTCATAGTCATGGATATCGGGGTAAACCTCATAGCAATCCAGATTCTCGGTGAGGTTGATGATCTCCTGCAGGCTGCCGCAATGGTCGCCCATTTCCATACCGGCCTGAAACTGTGCGTATTCGCTTTCGCTCATTTCATCCAGCTTCGATGCCAGATAATTCAGCTCGTCCAGATTTTCATATTCACCCAGCTTACTGTAAAGACCGTCCACATAGCAGTCATAGTCCGTGATGAACCATTCCTCATAGGGCTGGCCGAAGTCATCCTTCTGGCCGATCCCGATCCGCTTAAACACTTCTTTCAATTCCTCGGCGGTGGTGGGAAACTTCACCCACTCGCCCACAAGCTCGCCCTCATTGTACTTCCCAAGATTGGTGATAAAGGCGGCAAAGGGATAATCCTTGTCGTGATCGTAATATGGCATATCAGCACCTCCTTACAGTTCCGGCGCAGACTTTTCCTTGTGGGGCTGCGCCTTGTTTTTCTCCGCACATTCCTTCTTGCCCTGTTCCAGCCGTTCCCGGATGGAGGGCTTTTTCTCTTTCTCCAGGTTCTTTGCGGAGAACTCCCGGAAGGCCGCCGTGATGA
>OHDW01000291.1_pt1 | contig 12584 bp, 14 predicted proteins | sample 1567131 | NCBI WGS metagenome assembly OHDW01 (sample SAMEA3879508, study PRJEB24766) | human gut metagenome | biome: human-associated habitat; feature: feces | place: USA | collected 1985/1987
AACTTACAAGAGAAAGAGATAGCTGGAAAAGTAAGTTTCAGAAGAAAAAGCAGGAGCACGAGAACACTAAAAAGGAACTGGCAGAAGTTCAGAAGGATTATCAGAAATTATCCGGTGAGAAAGAAATTCTGCAGGGAATTGCAGACAGATATAACCGACTTTTACGCATGTTGGGGAAAGATATGGTAGAACGACTGGTGCAGGACGATATCCGGATGCAGGCGGAACTTGAAGCGAAAAAGCAGAAAGAACAAATGCCGAAAAAAATAAGTGATCGCATACCATGGGCGAAAGAACAAAGTGAAGAATACAATGCACAGATAAAAAAGAACAAAGCAAAATACAGAGGAATGGAGTTGTAAGAATATGAAGAAACAGATTTATGATGAAAAGAACGGACTGAGCTACACATTGCATGGAGATTATTATCTGCCGGATCTGGAAATCAATGAGGAAGAACCTACATATGGGAAATATGGAATAATGCGAAAAAAGTTTCTGAAGGAACACAGGAGTGCAAGGTATCAGTATCTGGTACTTACCGGGAAATTGACGGAGCATTTGAATCAGGTCGATAAAGAAGCGAGAGAAAAAGTTGAAATGCTGGTGGAACAGATGGCTGAGCAGTGGGGCGTGACAGAAAAACTGAAGATGCAGGATCAGATGGAATGGGTTAGGAAAATGAATAATATTCGTAGCAGAGCAGTAGAGATTATAGATGTAGAATTGATTTGTGTTTAGGAGGACAAAGCGGCAGATATAATGTTAAAAGTAGTTGCGTGCGCACGCATATTGTATTATAATACTGGTGGTTAGGAGGAATATATCTATGAAACTATTAAAATGGCTTTCCGTAACAGACCGATTTTACAAAATCTATTTGGACAAGCAACTTGCCCCCTATGGAATCAACAACAGTCAATATATGTTCTTAATCAAAATCTGTCGTTCGCCCGGTATTCTACAAGATTCTTTGTTGAATATGTTCTATGTTCATCCAAGCAATATTGTACGGACGGTTGCGACATTGGAAAAGCAGGGAATGATTACACGTTCTCCCAATGATAAGGATAAGCGGACATGTAAATTGTATCCTACAGAAAGAGCATTGTCTATTATTGACGAGATACAGATGATATGCGAAAAGACAGAAGCTCTTTTATTGCAGGGTATGAGCGAATCCGAGCAGAACCTTTTTATGGATTTCTTAATACAGGCGGGCAGAAATATCACATCGGAACTCCATATAGAGAGAAAGGGGGAGGAGTTCAATGACTGAAAATCCTCTGGGCTATGAAAAAATTTCAAAGCTGTTGAAAAATTTTGCTGTTCCCAGTATTGTGGCGTCTCTTGTCGGCTCAATCTACAATATTGTGGATCAGATTTTTATTGGTCAAGGGGTCGGTTATTTGGGAAATGCAGCAACCAATGTTGCCTACCCGTTTTCTACCATCTGCCTTGCCATTGCACTACTGGTCGGAATTGGCAGTGCTTCCCGTGTTTCCCTCTGTCTTGGACGCAAAGAGCCGAAAGCTGCCGCCAAAGCAGCGGGAAATGGTATTGTTCTGATGGGAATTTTCGGAATTATTTATTTGCTGGTTGGAGAAACTTTTCTGTCTTTGCTCCTAAAGGCATTTGGGGCAACGACAGATGTATTTCCATATGCAAAGCAGTATGCCAGCATAACATTGATTGGAATGCCGTTTCTCATTGTAACGAATGGTATGAGCAATTTGATTCGAGCAGATGGAAAACCAAAGTATTCAATGGTTTGCATGGTTATGGGAGCTATTATCAATACCATTCTTGACCCTATTTTTATTTTTGCTTGCGATTGGGGGATTGCCGGCGCAGCTTGGGCAACAGTTATTGGGCAAATTTTTTCCTTCATACTCGCACTCCGTTATCTATGGCGTTTCCAAACAATCCATTTTGAAAAAGAGTCGTTTTTATTGGACATCAAAGAAAGCATGAAAATTTGCAGCATGGGAATCAGCAGCAGCTCAAACCAGATTGCAGTTACCGTGATTCAAATCATTCAGTACAATTCGTTGACTTATTACGGCGCATTAACAAAATATGGAACAGATATTCCCTTAGCTGCTTGCGGAATCGTTATGAAAACAAATGCCATAATCCTTGCGATTGTTGTAGGAATCTCGCAGGGAACACAGCCGATTATCGGCTTCAACTATGGGGCAAGGCAATACCATCGTGTACGGGAGGCTTACCTGCTTGCGGTAAAATGGAACCTTGTTGTTTCCACAATTGCTTTCATCGCATTTCAATTTTTCCCGCAATCTATCATTTCGCTATTCGGAGATGGGGACGAGCTGTATTTTGAATTTGCTGTTTTGTTCATGCGTACCTATCTTTTCATGGTGTTGGTAAATGGTGTGCAGTTGCTTTCTTCCAGTTTTTTTACCGCAATAGGAAAATCGTTAAAAGGTGCTCTGTTGGCATTAACAAGGCAGACCTTTGTGTTGATTCCGCTTACCCTGCTGCTCCCGCTTCGTTTCGGAATTATGGGAGTATTGCTTGCGGGACCTGTTGCTGATTTTTCAGCGTTTATGCTATCTGTTGTACTGGTGGGTATAGAATTAAAAAAACAAAAAAACTCGCTTATAATTTAAGCCATAGCATATAGCTATTATCCACAGCTACTGAGCAAGTGTTATCAATACCGATAACAAAATGATAACATTAGCTTATATAGGCAGGATAATATGGATATATCAAATAATCAAAGGATTTACATACTCGGCAGAGAATAATTTCTAAACAAAATTAGTTAGGAAAAGTTGAGTAGTGCAATGTGTATTCGTTATCGGGAAATACTTTACGGTTTTCACAATGCTTGATTCAAAAGGGATTTTTTTGCCTTATTCCCGCGTGACATCAAGGGAATCCGGATTGATGACGATGATGGACTTGCCCTTTTTGTGAGCATATCTCACGGTGTTCCCGGTACCGCTGGGGCATCCATTCCATACTGCGAGAATATAATCGGCGTGATCTACCATATACCGATTTCTCTTGTCCATGCAATCAGGCGAATAGTGGCATTGGAGCATGGTTTCCTTGTCGCACTGCGCGGCAATATCATAATAGCGTTCTCGCTGTGCTGCCGACCACTTGACCGCTTGAGTTTCGCAGGGAATGGCACTCTCAAGTGTAATGCTGGGATAACGAGCCTTCAAATCAAGCACGATCTCAGCCGCGTACAAATCAATGCCAAGAGCCATGCCGGTTATAAAGTGCGTGACGTCTTCCTTTTCGATGAGATTGATAATTTGCTCTTTCAGTGTCTCCTTGAGGTCGGTACAGCGTTCGTCATTCTCATTCATTCCGAACGGGAGGTGCTGCGGGCGATGTCCGGTAAAGGCGCAAGTTTTCATGTTTGTTCTCCATCCCCTTCTGCGTATTAGAGATTGTTTCTATGCCTCTAATACATAGTATAGCATGGGGATATGCCGAAATCGGTCGAAAAATCGCAAAAAAATAAGACTGCGTGAAAAAACACGCAGTCCTTGACGAACTTAGCCATTACCCGAGGTCTCCTGCTGAATCATCAGCTCAACCATCTGCAAGATACGTTTCTGTGCTTGTGGAGGCAACGAGTCAAGTTTCTCGGAAAGTTCAGACGCCTTGTAGCTCGTCGAGTGATCCAGAACGTCACAAAAGATCGCGTCAGCCGAAACCTCAAGTCCGTTGAGAAGGATAATCAACTTCTCGCAGCGAGGGAATGACATACCGCGTTCAACCGTGGAAATATAATTTGCTGTCAGCCCTGTCTTTTCCGCAAACTCTTCCTGCGAAAGACCGAGCCGTTCTCTGCATTGCTTTACTCTTTTTCCTATTCGCTTGTCAATCATAGCGCGTACCTACACCTTTTCTATAACGCTCATGATAATTATATGGATTAGAGGCACAGTAATACAGAAACGCTAACAGCGATACTATGGATTAGCGAACGAATATCGCGCGGATTTGCATACAAGATACAAAAAAAGAGCCTCTGCCGACGCCCAAAACGGGCATCGACAGAGGCTCTTGGTTCGTTTTCCGGGCATTCAAACAAGTGCCGAAATCGACACTTATTTACGCGCTAAAGATGAAACCACGCAGGGAATACAATCACTTAGGCTGGTCAATTTGCGCCGCTCTGAGGCTTGCAATCACAGGCTTTTTCGACCCCTAACTGTCTACACCGCGATGCCTTGCGGGAGAAGTGCGGACAGGCGATGAGATCGGCACGGAAACTCTGCTTGCAGCTATGGACGCAGCGGACGCAGAAGCGGTTATACTTCCGGCGTCCGCTGTCCCCGATGAAGAACGACCACTCCTGCCGCCATTTCTGACTTCTGCTCACAGTTCAATCTCTCCTTTGTGCTTTTTGGGAGGGCAGCATTCCTTCTGCTTTTCAGCCTTTGCAGACTTGAGCCTGTCCATGATGGAGGACTTTTCGCCCCTTTCGGGGGCTTTGACCTCTGCGGTCTTGTCCTCCTTCGGACCGTTGTTGATGATCCCATCAATCATGCCGTAGTCATCCTCCATCGACATCTCCGCTGCCTTGAGGTAGTTTTCCTTCTCAAGTGCCGCCATCCAGCTTTCCTTGCTGATACCGAGCATTCCGCCCTTTGCCGCATGATCGGCAATCTCCTTGGCATCCACGCACAAGCCCTCGGTGTTATCGGAATAGAGACGGTAAACCTCGCAGCCCTTCTCCAAAGCCTTCTCAGCCGCCTCCTGACCGGCGGGAAGAACGCCAGCCCATGCGTAGCCGTAGTCCTTCATATCCTGAACGGAGAGCGCGGGATCGGGCATTTCCGGCACTTCCTTGACCTCAAGGTCGAGAAGGCGGAGCGTGTCATCGTCAAAGCCGTTGTAGACATCATCAAGGACGAGCTTGCCGCGCTCATCGACGATGATGCAAGCCGCTTCATCGCCGTAGGTGTCATGCTCCATCAGATAAAAGCTGTGACCGCCGACTTCGTGCTGGTCAATGGTGTGCCACGTCCCGATGTGACCGGCAACCGTCAGACCGGAGGTGTCGGCATTCATCTCAAAGTCCTTCTGCTCGGTAGCTTCCTGCTTCTGCTGCTCCTTCGAGATCATGGGGATCGCCATAATCTTATCGCCCAGCTTTGCAAACTGTTCCGGCACCTTGAAGTGGTCAGAGAACTTCTGCATCTGCTCTACGGTCAGAGAACCGAAGCTGTCATCCGTCAAGCCGACTACCAAGAATGTTCCGGCAACAACGTCGTAGATGTCACCGTCCTCATCACGCAGAGCGCGGTTCAGGGGCAGACCTTCCAGCTTGCCTTCCTCGTTGCAGACTAAGGCAACAGGGTCTTCGTAGGGGTAAATCGCCTCGATGCAGCCGCCGACCTCATGCTGCAAGGACTCCAGACCGGAGTCAATCTCCTTCACATAAGGCTCCTTTCCCGGCTCAACGACGAGAACGGCGATGGTGCTGTCACGCTCGGCGGCTTCCCCTGAGCCGGTAATCCGGTATTCATCGGGAATATCATCAAGCTCCCCGTTAAACTGCCTGTCCCAGCGTTCGCTTGCAACGCGGACATAGCCCTCATCGGTGAAGCGTCCCTGCTCATCCATCGCAATGTCGCGCCCATAGCGTTCATAGTCGATGTAATTTGCCAGAGGACCGAGATCCTTTTCAGAGTAGATACCGGCTTCGTGGGCGTAATAATAGCCGAGGTCGGATTCGTCGTTGATACCGGGCATGATGTCGTAGCAGTCCAGATTGAACGTCAGGTTGATGAGATCGTCGATGTCGCTGACCTCATCGCAGCCAGCCTCCATAATGGCAACGAGCTTTTCCTGATCGCTCAGGGAAAGCTCGTCAATCAAGGCGGCAAGGTAGTTGAGCTTATCAAGGCTCTCGTACTCGCCAAGCATCTTCTGAACGCCATAGATCGGGCATTCGTAGTCGGTGATAAACCACTCTTCGTAGGGCTGACCGAACTCATCCTGCTTGCCGATCCCAATGCGCTCAAAGACCTTCTGCATCTCTTCCTCGGTGGTGGGCAGCTTCACCCACTCACCGACCAGCATACCCTCGTTGTACTTGCCAAGGTTCGTGACGAAGGCTTCAAAATCACCGTCTAATACAGGCATAGGCATCCTCCTTTCAGTCATCCACCATGCCGTCCGGCATGATATACAGTTCCTCAAACTCCGCGTCGCTCATGGCTTCGAGCTTCTGGATGGTCTTATACATCAGCTCTGCGATCTCGCCGTCCACGTCGTTCAGGGCGACGCTCTTCATATCGTCGATCAGCCGCTTCCGGCTGGACGTGTTGAAGCAGCACATCAGGTTGATTTCTTCCACGGTAAAATTCTTCATATCAGAGTTCCATATCCTTTCCTTTGTTTTTCTGCGGCTTCGGTGTGTGGGGCGGCGGGGCTTTCTGCGCGGATTTCAGCTTGTCGCGGATGGATTCACGGGCAGCGGGCTTCTTCGGGATGGTGTCGTAGATGGCTGTTCCGGCATCCTCCACATAGGAGCGGACATACTGGATGCTTTCAGAAAAGCGAATGGGGCGGTTCTTGTCCTCGATATTCGTCAGCCGGACTTCATCGGCGGCAAAATCAACCGCGTCGATTCTGCACTTGATCCCATCCACATTCAGCGTCGCACCGACAGGAATGTAATCTGCGGCTTTGAGTTCCTTGAAGGTCTCGCCGTCCTTGCTGAGAAAGACATCTGCGCCGGACTTCCAGAGCTTGTGAGAACCGGCTACCCATGCGCTTTCACGGAAGCCGGTCACCGGCATGGAGGGCTTGCCGCGTACCTTCTTCTCAAGGAGCTTCGTGCCGAGCAAGGGCGCGGCTTTTTCCGCGTCCTTGCCGTACAGCTCAAAATAGCCATTCTGGGCAAAGCAGACCAGCGCGTCAGGGTGAGCCTTTTTGACCGCTTCGTACTTCCGAAGTTCTGCAACGGACAGAGGCGAAAGAGCCTCTGTCCGTTCTGCATCCGGCAGTCTGTCACGGCGGCTTTTCTGCTTAGACAGCACTTCCGCCAGAGCATCCGCGTCCTTCGGGAGCGTCTGGTGGGTTTTGACGCCGCCATGCTCACCGACCAGAGCCATTGCTGCATCGAAGCTGCTGCGGCAAGAGGCATCCAGTACATAGCCGTCTGCGAAGGTCAGCCGGTCATGATCCGGCGCAACCGAGTTCTGCGCCACATTTGCCGCCTGTTCTCGGTAGTTGATCTCAAAGACATCTCCGAAGACCTTACCGCGCTTAACGGCTTTCGGGATGATGACGCGGGCAATGCACTCGTCGTAGGTCTGCTCCGCGTAAAAACGGAAGGTGTTGTGATCCCGCGTTCCCTGAATAAAGACCTGATTTTCATTGAGGCAGTGCGTTCCATGCGGACGGCAGAACCACATCAGCGTTTTCTCTTCGGGATTCCGGCTTTCGGCAGCGCGGCGGATGATGCGCTTGTCGATGTCGAAGTCTTCCTTGTAGCTGTCTACATGACTGTCCACGAGCTTCTGCAGCTCCGCGATGATGTCAACGTCTGTGTATTTCTTCATGCGTCTCCTTTCTCACAACTCCATGTCGTGTGTTTTGGATTTGACCGGAGACTTCTTCTCCGGCTGCTGTTTTGCGGCAGCTTTGAGCTGATCACGGATGGAGGGCTTTTCCTGCTTCTGCTCCTGCTTGACGTATTCCAGCGTCGGCATCAGCTCACGGTAACAGCCCTGTGTTTTCCGCGCCGCATGACGGCGATGGATTTTGAACAGCGGCTCACCGTTCTGCGTGACCGTGTTGCCCTCAATCCTGACGCCGTTCCGTGCCAGCAGATTGAAGGAATAGTTAGAGGCGCGATAGGACGCCCGCATACCGTCGTTGTTATAGGCAATCTGCCCCTTGAGCGTGTCCATGACGGCGGCTTTGATTTCCTTCTCTTCGGCGGTCAAACGGTGTGCCTTCGGTGCTTTCGCTGCTTCCTCCGGCAAGGGAGCAAAGGGAGACTTGACCTCCACGGTTTTTACCTCAATAGAGGTAATCTCACCGTTCTCCCATGCAACGACCTCCGGGTCTCTTTCCTCTGTTTTCTCAGAAGTGACTTCCTTCTTAGGTTCAGTCTGCTGACGGAACGCATCGACGAAAAGGGCGGTCAGTCCGGGATTGGGTTTATCCACAAGGAAGCGGGAGGCGTTTTCGGGGCAGACATCAACGGTCTTCGCCCATTCCTTGAGGGGCTGGGGAATGCGCCCGTCAAAGTCTTTCTGCTGAATGGTGTTTGCGAGGACATACCGGACGCGCTCCGGAGAGAACTGCTCAAGGACGCTTTTCACGGCAGCATCCGCATCCAGCCGGTTGTCTCCGTAGTTAGAACTGATTGCCGCCTCAATCGCACGGCGGCATTCCACGTTTGCAGCGAGAGAAGCACGATATGACTCCAGCTCACCGGCTTCATAGGCATAATTCGCCGTCTCGCGGTAAATGGGGACTTCCGGCTTTTCCTCCGGAACAGCTTCCTTTACGGGAGCTTCGACTTCCATCTCTGCGGACTGTGCTTTCTCTGCCAGCAGCACCTTGAGCTTGGCGTCAATGCCCTCGATCATCTCAGCCGCCGTCTTGCGGATGGTGTCCAGAGAGCTTTTCAGTTCCTTGGTTTCCTTGCCGGATGACCAACCGGCGATGTAACCGAAGGAGTAGTCCGAGGTTTCAATGCCGTAACGCTGGCAGACGGTGTAGGCAACGCTTTCCGCTTCAACCTCCTTGGTGTGCCGATCCTTCTTATCTTCTGGCGCGGCTTTCTCATCCGGCTTGACGGCGTGGAGCTTTGCGTGGGCGATCTCGTGAATGGCGGTTTTGACCGTCTGGATTTCGCTCATGCCCTCCTGAATGGCAATGCGGCTTTCAACCGGCGAGAAGAATCCCTTTGCACCGCCCGGAATGTCCTCAAAGGAAATAGGGACGGGAGATTCCTGCCTGAGCGCGTCGAAGAACGCCTCGTAGTTTTCGACGGTGCCTTTCAGCTCATCGACGATGATGTCCGGAAGCTCCTTGCCGTCCGTCTGGGAAACATCAAAGACACTCACCACCTTGAAGGCAGGACGCAGGACTTCGACCGTTTCCGTGACAGTTTTTCCATCTGCGCCGATCACCGGCTTCTGCGTCAAAGGATCAATCTTCTCACGCTCTTCCTGCGCCTTGTACGGCGCGGGTGCAAGAATCTTGATGCCCTTTTCGCCCTTCATGACCTGACGGTCAAAGTTGCGCTGCCACGAGGTATAACCGGCAACATAGGTTGCCTCCGGCTTCTGCATCGCAATGAGCAGCGTGTTGTTGAAGGAATAGTTGTAGAACTTGGACATCGTGCGGAGATATTCCTTGAACCGCTCGGATTCAAAAAGCTCCTTGATGCCCTGTTCCAGCTTGTCCGTGATTTCGCGGACTTGCTGTGCATTTTTGTTTTCAGCCATCTCAAACCTCCATTTCTTATTTGCTTTTGGGAGAAGAAAACCCCGTCTGGGATTTGCTCAACAGTCGAGCCTTTACCTCAGACGGGGTTTCTCTGCGTGTCAGCCGACGATGAAAGCTGTTATCCTCGTTCTCCCATTCAATCAGCCGGTCAAACATATCCGGGTGCTTTGTGACCATGTGCAGCAGCTCCGAGTCACTGGCGTTGGGACAGAACCAGCAGCCGTTTCTTCGGCAGTGAGCGTAGATTGGGGAAAGCAGCCCGTGTTCCTGACAGAGCTTGTAGGCGTCCGCCTCGGTCATACCGTATTTGGCAAGCAGACTGACCTTCGTTATTCCATCCAGACGAGCAAGGCGTTTTGGCTCATCCTCCGCGATGCCGACATAGCTCACAGTGTCCGGCGAGAGTGCGGCATTGTACTTGCGGACTGGCGGGATTTTGCAGTCACGATTGACTGCACACATACCAGCCCATGCAAAGCCGCGAACCTCGCCCTTGTGCGGTCCGCGGGTGATGACATGATGGAACACCTCATCGTAGGTCTTGTCTGCATGGAGAATGGTGAACTTGACGCCCAGCTCTTTTTCACAGAAGGGCTTGAGCCGGTCATAGATGAAGTCCCTGTGTTCAGGGATTTCGCCGCTTGTGTCCTTATCAAACATGACCTCGCTGAAAACCGCCTCGTCCAGCGGCTCATTGTGCTGTGCAGCCAGCAGGAGCGTCGCTACGCTGTCTTTGCCTCCGCTGCAAGAGGCAACATATTTCGGGCGGATCATCGGTCAAACTCCATCTTGAAGCTGACGTATTTGCCGCCGCTGTCATCCAGACGGATCACCGCATCATAGAGCTGAGGCTTCTTCGGCGTGTAAAGCCCGGTCACGCGGCACCAGCCCTTATCCAGCAGCTCCTTTGCAATCTTCTTGGTCAGCTTCTTTTTCTTGCTGGAAAAGAACTTGTTGTCTTCCCACAGGCAGAAGGAGCAGTCCTTGTTCGAGCAGTAGAAGTTGCCCTTGCCGACATAGACCGGAGAGCCGCAGCGGGGACATTTGCCGATTTCCTCCTTGCCCGTGCCGAAACGCTGGGCTTCGGCATCGGAGAGAAACGGGTAGGCTTTCACGAGATCCCCGGTCATCTGGACAATGCCGATGAGGAAGGCGTCTGCATCCGCATTGCCGCGCTCAATCTCCATGAGCGTGTTTTCCCATTCCGCAGTCATTGCGGGAGAGGTGATCTGTTCCGGCAGGACGCAGACGAGGTTGCAGCCGTCCTTCGTGGGAATGAGGGATTTGCCTTTACGCTCTGCAAAGCCGGACTTTACCAGCTTTTCAATGATACCGGCGCGTGTCGCGGGAGTGCCAAGACCTTTCTTTTCGGTGTCATCGTCGAACTGATCGTTTCCGGCAGTCTCCATTGCAGACAGGAGCGTGTCTTCCGTGTACTGCTTCGGAGGCGTTGTGAAGTGTTCGGTGACGCTGGCAGACACACCATCCAGAACATCGCCCTCATGGACTTCGGGCAGGGACTTCATGGGATCGTCCTTTTCCTTCGTCTTGAGGGAAGCCTTGAACAGCTCTTCAATGGCTTTCCATCCGTTTTGAACGACGGTCTTCCCCTTGGTTTTGAACTCGTAGCCCTCGCAGGAGAGCGTGATCTGCGTTTCCGCGTAGGTGTGCTTCTCGCCGGTTGCACACAGAAGGCGCATCCCGACAAGATTGAGGATTTTCTGTTCCGACTGAGGAAGCGCGGAAACCTCCTGCTTTTCAAGCTGGACGGTCGGGAGAATGGCGTGGTGATCTGTGACCTTGCTGTTGTCGGTTACGCGGGCAATGTCCGGAGTAATCGAAACGCCGGAGAAAAGCGGAAGCTGGCGGCAGACGATGGAAATGACCTGACGGGCAGTGTCCTCCATATCGTCCGTGATGAACTGACTGTCCGTGCGCGGATAGGTCAGGAGCTTCTTTTCGTAGAGCGTCTGAACGAGATCAAGCGTCTGCTGGGCAGTGAAGCCGTAGTATCGGTTTGCCTCGCGCTGCAAGGTGGTCAGATCATAGAGCTTCGGAGGATTGACGGTTTTCGTCTCCCGCTTGAGAGAAGAAACGACGGCTTGCTTTTTCTCGCAAGCCGCCGCAATTCTTTTTGCTTCCTCTTCGGTTTTGACCTTTTCCAGATCGGCGGTCAGATCGCCCTTGCCGACGTGGACGTTGAAATACTTCTCCTTCTGGAACGTGGAGATTTTCCCGTCACGCTCCACCAGCATTGCAAGGGTCGGCGTCTGGACGCGCCCGACCACCAGCTTCTTGTGATAGAGCGTGGTGAACAGGCGGGTGCCGTTGATACCGACAATCCAGTCTGCCTTCGAGCGGCTGAGTGCCGCTTCATAGAGGCGGTCATATTCCTTGCCGTCCCGGAGATGCTGGAAGCCTTCGCGGATGGCGGAGTCCTCCAACGAGCTGATCCACAGACGCTTGAAGGGCTTGGTGCATCCGGCTTTGTTGTAGACCAGCCGGAAGATCAGCTCACCCTCGCGCCCAGCGTCGCAGGCGTTGACCACCTCTGCCACATCCTCCCGGCGCATCAGCTCCCGCAGAATGTCAAACTGCTTCTGCTTTTCAGAGCGGACGATGAAGCGGAACGAGGTAGGAATGATGGGCAGCGCCGCCAGCGTCCATTTGGCATCATCGGCATTGTAAACGGCGGCGTCGGCCAGCTCTGCCAGATGCCCGAAGCACCACGACACGATGTACCCGCCGCCCTCCAGATACCCGTCATGCCGTGATTTAGCACCCAGCACGGCGGCGATGCTCTGCGCCACGGAGGGTTTTTCGGCGATCACAAGGCGCATGGTGTAGCCTCCATTCTCTTTACGTCACGGTAGCAGAAGTGCTCCTTGGCAGCGTTGGGAGGGCTGTCCTCCCGCGCTGCTTTCGGCTTCTGCATCATCAGGCGTTCCAGCGGATTATTGGTGAAATATCTCATACGTTCGTATCCTCCGTAGTATCCTGTTCCGGTTCGTCCTCATACGGCTCAAACTCGTATTCGTCCTCATCCTCACCGTAGTCATAATCGTCCAGATCGGCGCTGCCCTTGGTCTGCGGCTTGGCCTTTTTCTGCTTGAAAA
>OHDW01000294.1_pt1 | contig 12522 bp, 7 predicted proteins | sample 1567131 | NCBI WGS metagenome assembly OHDW01 (sample SAMEA3879508, study PRJEB24766) | human gut metagenome | biome: human-associated habitat; feature: feces | place: USA | collected 1985/1987
CAAAGAAGCATACAAAGCATCTCTGCGCGCTGCGGAATATGACACTACCGGTATTGTAGCTCCCGATTGGCTGATTCCATATGTTATGCCCAAAGCACGTTATTATAAGAATACTCTTGGCTATATTCCATGTGACCGTGAGAATGAATCGGTGGCGAAAGCATTGGAGTATGCGTATGATGACTGGTGTATCTCCGTGCTGGCAGACAGCTTGGGAGATACTGAAACCAAGGAGAAGTATGCCCGTTTTGCAGATGCTTACGAATTTTATTTTGATCCTGCCACCCGTTTCATGCGTGGATTGGATAGTAAAGGTGAATGGCGTACTCCGTTCAATCCCCGTTCTTCCAATCACCGTAATGATGATTATTGCGAGGGTACTGCATGGCAATGGACTTGGTTTGTTCCGCATGATATCCCGGGACTGGTGAATTTGATGGGTGGGGAGGATGCTTTCGTAGGAAAGCTGGACTCCTTGTTTACGGTTTCTTCCCAGTTGGAAGGGGAGGCTACCTCTGCTGATATCACAGGACTGATAGGCCAGTATGCGCATGGCAATGAGCCTAGTCATCACATTACTCATATGTATAACTATGTAAACCGTCCATGGCGTACTCAGGAATTGGTTGACAGTGTGCTGTATAACCAGTATTTCAATGCTCCTGACGGCTTGTCGGGTAATGAAGATTGCGGTCAGATGTCTGCCTGGTATATTTTGAATTCCATGGGCTTCTATCAGGTATGTCCCGGTAAGCCGGTTTATTCTATCGGACGTCCGTTGTTTGAGGAGGTGACGATTAATTTACCCGACCGCAAGACTTTCGTTATCCGTACCCACAATAATTCGAAGACCAATAAGTATATTGAGTCGGTTTTGTTGAACGGAAAACCGCTGGATGTTCCTTTCTTTACCCATGATGATCTGGTACGTGGAGGAACGATGGAGATTACCATGAGTCCCGTACCGACGGAATGGGGAAAACAGGTGAAGAATTAAAAGTATAACTTAACCCAAATAGCAATATCATGAAAAAACTATTTCTATCAGTTGTAGCGCTGTGTGTCACGCTGTTTGTACAGGCAAAGGATTATGCAGACTATGTGAGTCCGTTGGTAGGTACACAGTCTTCCTTTGAACTCTCTACAGGAAATACTTATCCTGCCATATCCCGCCCGTGGGGTATGAATTTCTGGACTCCCCAGACAGGAAAGATGGGGGACGGATGGCAGTATGTTTATACGGCTAATAAAATCCGTGGTTTCAAACAAACCCATCAGCCCAGTCCGTGGATTAATGACTATGGTCAATTTTCCATCATGCCCGTAACAGGAAAACCGGAATTTGAAGAGGACAAGCGTGCAAGCTGGTTCTCTCATAAAGCTGAAATTGCAAAACCTTATTATTATAAGGTTTATTTGGCAGAACATGATGTCGTAACCGAAATGGTTCCTACGGAGCGTGCCGTAATGTTCCGTTTCACTTTTCCTGAGAATGATTCATATGTAGTGGTGGATGCTTTTGATCGTGGTTCGTCTGTCAAGGTGATTCCCGGAGAAAACAAAATCGTGGGCTATACTACCCGTAACAGTGGTGGTGTTCCTGCCAACTTCAAGAATTATTTCGTTATTGAGTTTGATAAGCCGTTTACTTATGAGGCTACGTTCTCTAATGATGTACAGCCTGAAAAACCGGATGGCAGTGTTCCTGTAACCTTGAAAGAAGGTAAACTGGAGCAGACTGATTTCCATACCGGAGCCGTTATCGGTTTCAAGACAAAGAAAGGTGAAGTAGTTCATGCCCGTGTGGCCTCTTCATTCATCAGTCCTGAACAAGCAATTCGGAACCTGAAGGAATTGGGTGGTGACAGTTTTGAAGTATTGGTACAGAAAGGTAAAGAGGCTTGGAATGAGGCCTTAGGTAAAGTAGAGGTGGAAGGTGGAACATTGGATCAATACCGCACTTTCTATTCCTGCTTGTACCGTTCCTTGTTGTTTCCGCGTAAATTCTATGAACTGGATGCCAACGGACAACCTGTTCATTACAGTCCTTACAATGGCGAAACGCTGCCGGGATATATGTATACGGATACAGGTTTCTGGGATACATTCCGTTGCTTGTTCCCTTTCTTGAACCTGATGTATCCTTCGGTAAATAAGGAGATACAGGAAGGTTTGGTTAATACTTATAAGGAAAGCGGTTTCTTCCCCGAATGGGCCAGCCCCGGTCATCGTGGTTGCATGGTCGGCAATAATTCAGCTTCTATCTTGGTCGATGCTTATCTGAAAGGAGTACGTGTGGAAGATGTGGAAACATTATACAAAGGACTGATTCATGGAACGGAAGCCGTACATCCTGAAGTTTCTTCTACCGGACGTCTGGGATATGAATATTATAACAAGCTGGGCTATGTGCCTTGTGATGTGAAGATTCATGAGAATGCAGCCCGTACATTGGAATATGCATACGATGACTGGTGTATTTATCAGCTGGCGAAAGAGTTGAAGCGTCCGAAGAAGGAAATCGCACTTTTTGCCAAACGTGCCATGAACTATAAGAACCTGTTTGATTCGGAAAGTAAATTGATGCGTGGCAAGCAGAAGGACGGCAAGTTCGCTCCTGAATTCTCGCCGTTGAAATGGGGAGGTGACTTTACGGAAGGAAACAGCTGGCATTATTCCTGGTCTGTATTCCATGACCCTCAGGGATTGATTGATTTGATGGGAGGTAAGGAAATGTTCGTTACCATGCTTGATTCTGTCTTTTCGGTTCCCCCCATCTTTGATGATAGCTATTACGGACAGGTAATTCATGAGATTCGTGAAATGACAGTCATGAACATGGGTAACTATGCACATGGAAACCAGCCCATCCAGCACATGATTTATCTGTATGACTATGCAGGCCAGCCTTGGAAAGCGCAATATTGGTTGCGTGAGGTGATGAACCGTATGTATACAGCCGGTCCGGACGGATATTGCGGTGATGAAGACAATGGTCAGACTTCGGCATGGTATGTATTCTCCGCATTAGGGTTCTATCCGGTATGTCCCGGTACGGATGAGTATATTCTGGGTGCTCCGTTGTTCAAGAAGGCGACACTTCATTTTGAAAACGGAAAGAACTTGGTAATAACCGCATCGGATAACAGCGATACCAACCGATATGTAGATGAAATGCGTGTAAACGGTACTGTTTATACCAAGAATTATTTGAAGCATAACGAATTGTTACAAGGCGGTACTATTGACTTCAAGATGACCGACCGTCCGAATATGCAGCGTGGAACACAAGAAAGTGATTTGCCTTATTCATTTTCAAAAGACGAAAAAGTAAAATAAAAGTTTCACCATGCACTTCTCTCTTATAAAGAGAGGTTGGAGGGGGATGTTCTCTTTTGGCAGCATTGCAAGAGTACATCCCCTTTTTCTTTTTAAGTATTTCTTCTATACGTCAAAGTCCGATGATATTACTACTTTTGCCTTTCCTCTGCTTTTTTCTGGAAAATTTAGAAAAAAGAACAAGATTGAGTAAGTGTTTTCTTTTAGCTGCCTGTTTTTATTCTCGAAAGGGGAATGAGAACCCCTTCACTGGAGAAAAACAAGTCAGTGTTAACGAATTTATAAATTATGAAAGGCAATCAATTAATGAGAAAGCCCAAATTACTCAGGGCGCTTTTGATTCTTTTGTTTGTGGCTGCACCCATACAATGGACCCGCGCGCAAATCGTTCTTTCAACTCCCAAGACAACGCTTGGAGCAGTGATCAAGAACATTAAATCACAGTCTAACTATCAGTTTTTCTATGATGACAAGCTGGCTGAAATGCCGGTGAATGCCATTGATGTGAAGAACGGTTCATTACAGTCTGTACTTGATGCGGCTTTGCAAGGCAAAGGAATTACGTATAAGATAGAGGATAATATTGTCTATCTTTCAGCATCCGGAGAGCCTCAGACACCTCAACAGACAGGACAGGAACATACAGTGACCGGAACAGTGGTTGATGCGACAGGCGAAGCCTTGATTGGTGTAAACGTACAAGTGAAAGGAAATCCCACAGCCGGTACGATTACAGACTTTGAAGGTAACTATTCTTTGTCCGTTCCCGGAAATGGTGAGATTGTGTTCTCATACATTGGTTACCGTTCGGAAACATTGAAGCCCGATGGCAAGAATGTACTGAATGTAACCATGCAGGAAGATACACAGCAGATTGGCGAAGTGGTGGTAACCGCTTTGGGGATCAAACGTGAGAAGAAAATGTTGGGTTATGCGGTTCAGGAACTGAAGAGCGATGAACTGAACAAGACAGGTGATCCGTCTGTGACCAGTGCTTTGCAGGGTAAAGTGGCAGGCCTTCAGATGAATACTTCAGCTACAGGTCTGGGGGGCTCTACGAAGATTACCATCCGTGGAAACTCTTCTCTGACAGACAATAACCAGCCGTTGTGGATTGTGGATGGCGTTCCTTTCAGCGACACTAGCACTTCAAGCGCATCCCGCTATGATGGTGTAGACCGTGGTAGCGCTTCCATGGACATTAATCCGGATGATATCGAGAGTATTTCTGTTTTGAAGGGTCCGAATGCGGCTGCTCTTTACGGTTCACGTGCAGGTAATGGCGTTATCTTGATTACGACAAAGAAAGGTAGTAAGAAGGATGGCTTCGGAATCCGTTATAGTGGTAATTTTACTTGGACAGCTATCGGCGAGACATTGGATATGCAACGCCGTTACGGACAAGGACATATTGATACAAAAGATGCCAAGACTGCGGTGTATGACAAAACGGATAGCGGAAGCTGGGGTCCGGTATTGGATGGAAGCATGAAAGAGGCTTGGAACGGAGAAACTTACGCTTACTCTAACTATGGGGATAAGTTGAAAGATTATTTTGATACCGGTTTCTCGCATACGCATAACGTATCTATCAGCAACGGTACAGAGAAATCACATTTTCGTACTTCTTTCGGATACTCCGACAATGACGGTGTATTCCCCACTGAAAGTTTGAGCCGTGTGAATGCCGATCTGAATGCAGGAACGGAATTGAACAAATGGGTGTCTATGGACGGAAAAATTTCTCTTTCACGTACAAAAGCCGATAACCGTCCACTGTATGGAGATTACGGTGCTATTTCCCAGTTGATGAGAATCCCTAACAACGTCCGTCTGGATGACTTGAAACAATATTCTGATGAAACTCATGCGCATGTGAATTGGACAGGGCCTACTGCCAGTATCCGTAATCCTTATTATGTATTGCATCAGCGTCAGAATTCGGATGAACGTTGGCGTGCTTTCGGATATTATAGCATGAAAATCAATTTCACTGATTGGCTGCATCTATCTGCCAAATACGCTTTTGACTACTACCGCACCAGAGTGCAAAGCACCAATGCGGGGGATGGTATCAATGGAGAAGCCAATACTTCCATGATTACGAATGATTCAATGGACCGTAGTGAAGAAAACTTCTTCGAGTCAAATGCTGAAGTCATTTTGATGGGTGACCGTCAGTTGACTGATAACTTCCGTCTGGGCTTCAATGTCGGTGGTAACTTTATGTACCAGCGTTCGGAAACTTTGGGCGTGGGCGTAGGTAATATGGTGGACAAAGGTAACTGGATGCTGAATGCGGCCAATTTGTTGAGAACCGGTAGTGAGGATGGCTACAAGCGTGCCATGAACTCGGTGTTCGGCTCTGTACAGATGGCGTGGAAGGAATATCTGTCTTTGGATTTGACAGCCCGTAACGACTGGTCATCCACTCTTCCGTCAGGTAACAATTCTTTCTTCTATCCGTCTGCCAACCTCAGTTTCGTAGTGTCGGACTTCTTGCGCTCTATCGACAAACCGTTGCCAAGCTGGGTGACATTTGCCAAGGCACGTCTGTCTGCCGCACAGGTAGGTAAGGATACAAGTCCTTATCAGTTATACAACACCTACTCTTTCAAATTCGATAATGGTGTATTGACCCCGACCAAAGACAATGTGAAGATGAACGACCAGTTGAAGCCTGAAATCGCGACTTCTTACGAAGCGGGTCTGGATATGAAGTTCTTGAACAATCGCCTGGGATTTGATTTTACTTATTATTACAGCAAGACAAAGAACCAGATTATGAAAGTACCCGCAGCAGCTCCCTGGAGTGGAGGACAATGGGTAAATGCAGGTATGGTAACCAATCAAGGCGTGGAACTGATGTTGTATTCCACTCTGGTAGAAACAAAGGATTTCGCTTTTGACTTGAATGTGAATATGGCTCACAACGTATCGAAGGTGAAAGAACTGGCTCCGGAAGAAAATGTGAACTATATGTTCTTTAACGGTGACGGAAACTTCCCTGTAAAAGTAGGTACACGCGCCGGACACAAATTAGGCGAGATTTATGCTACGTCGCTTTATAAGCGCAATGAAAACGGTGATATTATCGTAAATGAAAATGGGTTGCCCATGACTGTGACCAATGAGTCCGAATATGTGAACAAACCTATCGGTAATATCCAGCCAAAGCTGACCATGTCTGTATCTCCTACCTTTACTTATAAGGGGATTACACTGTCCGCACTGTTTGATATGAAATTCGGTGGTGATATCTTCTCTTATTCCGAGATGCTGGCTACCGGAAACGGTTTGGCTAAACGTACCTTGAACCGTGGTGAGGAAAACAACTATATGATGGTATTCCCCGGTGTGACAGAGTCAGGCGAGGTGAATACAAAACAGGTGTCCGCTTCAGAATACTATGGTGCATTGCAGGCTGAGGATTTCATCTACGATGCTTCTTTCATTAAGCTGAAAGAATTGTCAATCGGCTATTCATTCCCCTCATCTATGCTGAAGAAGACTCCTGTCAACTCGCTGAATGTTTCATTTGTAGCACGTAACTTGTGCTATCTGATGAAGCACACACCGGGTACAAGCCCCGAAGGTGGCTATGACACTACGATGTTCTCACAAGCCATTGACTATGCATCGTTGCCGTTTACACGTACTTTCGGTATTTCTATCAACTTAGGTTTCTAATTAATTAAAAGGAAAAACTGATTATGAAAATCAAATTATATAAATCCGTAGCCTTATGTTCGTTGCTGGCTTTGGCCGGATGCCATGATTTTGAGGAATTGAATACAAATCCTTACGCACCGATTTACGACCCGACTGTGGAGAATGTATCGGCCGACGGTATAGATATTGATTATACTTTGACGGAACATGCCATGGCAAGTTTGAAAGGGATGGAAGGTGCTATCGGAAGTATTTTTGCCAATTTCACCTACGAAGGTCCTTACAATGATTATCAGACAACAACCAATCTGACTCATGATATCTATGCCGGTTATTGGGGAAACAATGTCAGCGGCTTTGTGAATCAGGCGCCTACCTATTCTTATACGGATGGATGGTCGGCCAGCCGCTGGAAGCATTTCTATGATGACCGCAGCACTTCGGAATACAGCCAGTTGGTCAAGACATTCTATTTCTGCAATAAGGATTATTACCATACGGCATTCTATATCACCCGTATTTATTATGCTTTCTTGTTGTCCATGCAGACGGACACTTACGGAGATATTCCTGTAGCCTACTATGTGAAGGGAGCCATGCCACCGGAAGAAAATGTGACCTATACACCTCAAAAGGAAGTTTATAATATCCTTTTCCAGCTGTTGGATCAGGCAATAACAGAGTTGCATCAGGAAAATCTTCCTGCTGTCAGTCAGTATGATTTAGGTGACAATGACAAATGTTATGGGGGTGATGTGGACAAATGGCGTCGTTTTGCCAATACACTGCGTTTGCGCCTTGCTTTGCGTGTATCCAATGTAGACCCGGCTTTGGCCCAGACTCAGGCAAAGGCGGCTTTGACAGACCCTGCCGGTTTGATGCAAAGTCAGGATGACAATATGAAGCAGACTCCGAAACGTCAGTATATCGCCGGCGGTAATGAAAATATCTACGCGTTGTTGTTCAGTTGGACCGGCAATGCTGTATTGTCGAAAGAAATGGAACGGGCTTATAAGAATCAGGCTTTGAAAGAAGGTGCGGCAGCCGATGCCGTTACTTTCAATGAGAATTCTGAGAACTGTTATCTCGACCCTCGTTGTGAAGTTTTATGGTTCCGTCCTACTCCGTTTGATTCGTTGACTACCAGTCCGCTTCCCACAGAGAATCTGAAGAGAGATTTCAACGGAGTGATGAATGGAGAAACCAATGTAGGCGGTTCTTATCTGAACAGATATTCTGCCAACCGCTGTATTCTGTCATCTGATGCCATGAACAAGGATTATTGGTGGAATCTGGCTCGTGAAATTGTCTGGATGGGTTATGCTGAAAGCTTGTTCCTGAAAGCGGAAGCGGCATTGCGCTGGCCGTCATTGGTGGATGAAACAGCCGAAGCCCTTTATTTGAAAGGTATCAAGGCATCTATGGATTATTATGAAATTGATGCGGACAAGGCCAATGAATACATCAGTCATCTGGATGGCGTAAAAGCATTTGCCGGTGGTAGCAAGGAAGAACAGTTGGAACAGATTATTACTCAGAAGTGGATTGCCGTTTTCCCGAATGGAAATGAAGGATGGGCGGAAGTGCGCCGTACCGACTATCCGCGTTATCTGCTGGCTCCGGTCAATGGAAACAATTCCAATGGAGAAGTGGCGTCCGGCAAGCTTATCAAACGCATCAACTATCCTAACAGCGAGTCCCGTAACCCCAATAAACCGGGCAATGTGAACCAGGGTAGCCGTGTATGGTGGGATGTGACCGATACGATGAATGATAGAGGTCAGTGGCATACTCCGAATAATTTCCGCTAGAAATTGCTATCTTTGTATCCTAGGGAACATAAAAAGAAACAAAATGAAGCAAATTCTATTTTTATTGGCAGCCGTCCTGTTATTGGGCGGCTGTGCGGAAGAGAAGAAGACCGACGTTCGTTGGGCTACTTTCAATATCCGTTACGACAATCCGCAGGACAGTTTGAACAATTGGCAATATCGGAAAGACCGTGTGTGCCAGTTTATTAAGGACCATGAGCTGGATATTGTCGGTATGCAGGAAGTCTTGCATAACCAGTTTCAGGATCTTCGCGCAGGCTTGCCCGAATACGATGGTATCGGTGTGGGACGTGATGACGGGAAGACAGCAGGTGAATATGCGCCGCTTTTCTATCGTAAGGACAAATATGAGGTGTTGGACTCCAATACTTTCTGGTTGGCCGAAAATCCCGATAGCGTAGGAATGATGGGATGGGATGCGGTTTGTGTCCGTATCGCCACTTGGGCAAAATTTAAGGACAAGGCTACCGGAAAGATATTCATGGCTGTCAATACTCATTTTGACCATGTGGGTGAAGAGGCCCGCCGTCAAAGCGCATTGCTCATTATCCGTAAGATAAAAGAGATCGTAGGCGAACGTCCCGCAGTGGTTACGGGCGACTTTAATGTGACCGATGCGAGCGATGCATACGAAACAATCACCACCAACGAGTTTGTGATGAAGGATGCTTATAAGACGGCTGCCCGTGTGACCGGCGTTGATTATACTTTTCATGATTTTGCCCGTATCCTGGCCGAGGATTGTGAAAAGATTGATTTCATCTTTGTCACTCCGCAAGTTCTGGTGAAGAGTTGTGAAATACCGGCTGAAGTACCGGAAGCTTTACTTTCCGACCATAATCCTCAGTTGGCTGACTTGGAATTCTGATTTTTTAAATAGGTGAACTTACGCCGGTAGAGTCTTTAAAAGGGCTTTATCGGCGTTTGTTATTTTATTCTGTTGATACTTCTCATTATATGTAATCTTCTCCCATTTAAAATAATTTTCCTCCTTCGATAAGTGTGATACCTTACTTAATTGTTCTATATTTGTATCATTAATCCAATTTAATAGTATGAAGACATACAGTTACTATGTATTATTTTTGTTAGTTGTGTTTTGCGGATGTTCCCGTCCCACGGAATTAACATCGCCGGATGGCAATATAAAATTAGTATTCAACCTGAATGAGGCAGGAGCGATGACCTATGGAGTTTCTGTAGGAGGAAAACCGTTCATCACTCCTTCTGTTATGGGCTTTGAAGGCCGTGACGGGCTCAATCTCTCCAAAGATTTTCAGATAGAAAATACTGAGTTTACCACAAAGGATGAAACCTGGACCCAGCCTTGGGGGGAGAATAAATCTATCCGGAACCATTATAACGAGATGGCTGTGCGCCTGAAAGATCCGGCGAATACACGGCTGACCCTCCGTTTCCGCGTGTTCGACGACGGTCTGGGCTTTCGTTATGAATATCAAGTACCCCAAGTGGACAGTGTGTTCGTGATGGACGAGCTCACTTCATTCAATCTGGCGCAGGATGGTCTATTCCCGCCAGTTTTGAAACCTACGAGTTGCTGTATCGTACCCTGCCCGTCAGCAAGGTGGATAATGCCAACACCCCGATGACTTTCAAAACAGATAACGGGGTATATGCCAGTATTCACGAAGCGGCTTTGACCGATTTCCCCGAAATGACTTTGAAGCATACCGAAGGTTGTCACTTCAAATCGGAACTGGCCTCCTGGCCCGATGGGGTAAAAGCCCGTTTTGCCGGAGGAACTTTCGTTACTCCGTGGCGCAGTATCCAGATAGCTCCCAAAGCGGTAGGTCTGATAAACTCCGGCCTGATACTGAATCTGAATGAACCTTGTGCGCTGGAGGGTGATTTGAGCTGGATACGTCCTATGAAATACGTAGGTATCTGGTGGGGAATGCATCTGGGGGTTGAAACGTGGACGATGGATGAACGCCACGGCGCTACCACCGCTAATGCCAAACGATATATAGATTTTGCTGCTGCCAATAACATAGAAGCGGTGATGTTCGAGGGCTGGAATGAAGGCTGGGAAAGTTGGGGCGGTATGCAGACTTTTGATTATACCAAGCCTTATGCCGATTTCGATATGGCAGAGGTGGCACGTTATGCCAAGGAGAAAGGGATTGAAATAATCGGTCACCACGAAACGGGTGGCAATATCTTTAATTACGAACGCCAGCTGGACAATGCTTACAAATGGTATGCAGACCTGGGAGTGCACAGCGTGAAGACCGGTTATGCCGGAGGACTGCCGGGCGGTCACAGCCATCATGGACAGTTCAATGTACGCCATTACCGCAAGGTGGTGCAGACTGCCGCCGGTTATCATACAACCGTTAATGTCCACGAACCTATCAAAGATACAGGAATTCGTCGTACTTACCCCAATATGATGACGCGCGAAGGCGCCCGCGGCATGGAGTGGAACGGATGGAGTGAAGGTAATCCCCCCGAACATCACGAGTTATTGCCGTTTACCCGCTTGCTGTCCGGTCCAATGGACTACACTCCGGGAACTTTTGATATTTTGTTCCAGCAAACCAAAGACTCTCCCCGTCGTCGGAAATGGAATGACCAGGATAAGGGGAACAGCCGTGTCAACACAACATTGGCGAAGCAGATTGCCAATTGGGTGATTCTATATTCTCCCTTGCAAATGGCTTCTGATATGATTGAGCATTATGAAGGACATCCTGCTTTCCGGTTCTTCCGCGATTTCGACCCGGATTGTGACGAATCCAAGGCATTGGCAGGAGAACCGGGAGAGTTTGTAGCTGTTGTACGTAAAGCGAAAAATAATTATTTCTTCGGAGCAGCTACCAATGAGGCTCCCCGAACACTGGAAATAAAACTGGACTTCCTGAAACCGGGCAAACAATATAAAGCTGTTATCTATGCCGACGGTGAGAAGGCGGACTGGAAAACGAATCCGGCAGATTATCAGATTACGGAACAAACTGTCACAGCTGAAAATACGCTGACTGTACGTATGGCTGCCGGAGGAGGACAGGCTATTTCGTTCATACAACTTTAAGAAAAAATAGGTTAAGATTTAATAGAGGTTTATTGTGTTAGGGATAGGTTTGGTTTTAAGGTAAAAGATTGTTGAATGATGATAGATTAAGGAAATAAAGTTGGTTAGGTTAGAAAAAACGGTGAACAAGCACAGGGGTTTGTTCACCGTTTTTATTTATCTTGTCTTTTGTATACGAAAAAGATCTTATCCTTTTGCTTCCTGATACATGAAACGTTTGATTGATTTCTTCGCTGTCTTTTCAAATTCCTCGAAATGGATTTTAATTTTGCTGATCTGGCAGTAGTTAGGCAATTGTTGATTCAGTTCGACACGATTGACTTCCATAGCTTTCTGGATATCGTTTTGCTGCAATCCGTGAGCAAATGCATCGTCAAAATCCGGATAGATAAGCGCCACCAGTTTGTCGTGTTGCAATACGATTAATGATTCCGCCACATACGGCATATTATTCAGTTTGCTTTCTATCTCTTCCGGATAGATATTCTGTCCGCTGGAAGTGAGAAGCATATTCTTGCTACGTCCGCGAACAGTTACATAACCTTCTTCATCCATAACGCCCAGATCTCCTGTATGCAACCACCCGTTTACATCAATGATTTGTGCGGTAGCTTCCGGATTCTT
>OHDW01000296.1_pt1 | contig 12514 bp, 8 predicted proteins | sample 1567131 | NCBI WGS metagenome assembly OHDW01 (sample SAMEA3879508, study PRJEB24766) | human gut metagenome | biome: human-associated habitat; feature: feces | place: USA | collected 1985/1987
ATTATTTCTGTGAATATCTGAAATCCAATGGAGTACCCGTCTCCGAAGGCCCCGCCGACATCCGTCTCGGCCGCGTCCGCTCCAACCTCTCTTCCAATGAATATGCCCCCTACGCCTCCAGAGTGGATGACCTGAATATGCTCGGTCAGACATATTCCCCGTCCCTTAAGCGCATAGCCCGTGAGACGAACCTGAAAAGCGACAACTTCTACGCCGAGACCCTTTTCCGGACCCTTGGCCGGAGGTTTCATCATTCCGCCTCCTACGATTCCTCTTATGTGGCTGTGAATGAGGTGATGAAGAACATCGGTGTCAGCGCCGATGATGTCCGTATAGTTGACGGTAGCGGCCTCGCCCGCCACAACTACATCTCCCCGTCCTTCTTTGTGCGTTTCCTTTCCGCTATGATGGACAGTCCGTCCTTCGCTGACTACATCCAGACCATAGGCCAGCCAGGAAACCGTCATTATGAATCCCGCCTGAAGGATGCCCCGGCCACCGTCAAGTCCCGTGTCCACCTGAAGAGCGGCTCGATGAACGGTGTCCGTTGCTTCAGCGGCTACATCGAACCCTCCACCGGCTCCAAGTCCGACACCATCATCTTCTCCATAATGACCAACAACTCCCTCGCCCCCGCCTCCCGCATCGACCCCCTGATCGACCGCGTAATCACCCTCCTCGCCGCCGACAACTGATCCGCCCTCATAGCCCGATCTCAGTGACCTGACAGTGAACGTACCTTAACTGTCTGGTGTTTAGTGAGATCTGAAATCCTGCCGGTCATTTCAAGAGGCCAGGATTCCATAATATGTTGGAACATAGTCAGTGAAGCTTCACAGTCTGAACCTCAGTACTTTGTGGAATCCTGCCAGTCATTTTTGGAGACCAGGAATCCGTAATTGGTTGGAACAGAGAGTGTGAAACCCCACAGACTGAATTTCAGTACGTTATGAGATCCTGCCCTCTATTTTAGGAGACCAGGAATCCGTAATTGGTTGGAACAGAGAACGTGAAGCTCCACGGCTTGAGTCTCAGTACGTTATGAGATCCTGCCCTCTATTTTAGGAGACCAGAAATCCATAATTAATTGGAACAGAGTGTGTGACGTTCCACAGGTTGAAGGTCAGTGCATTATGAAGTTCTGCTCTCTGGAATTGACTACCAGTAATTTATAAGTAACGAACCCATGATGTTTTACGGTCCACACTCTTGCTAATCATAGATTAATTTCCCATATTTGTGAAGCATCGTTCTCTGGTCTGGAATCAACCAGTCCACCTGAAAGAATGATGTGGGTTAACTATGTAAAACTTTTAAAGAGGGGAAGGCTATGAGGCGTCGAAAGTTTCTGTCCGGTTCACCGAACCACATTTATCAACGGTCACAGAACGGTTCTGTGATATTTTACAGTCTGGAGGATTGTCTGGTTTATTTCACTGTGTTCTGCACCTGCGCCAAACGGTACGGAGTGACAGTTCTGGGTCTGTGCGAGATGTACGATCATATTCATCAATTGGTTGAGGCTCCGGATTTACCTACGCTCAGCGGGTTCGAAAGAATGGTGAATATGACGTTCTCTTATGAATATTACGGTGACTTGAAGCGGGGGGCTGAGGGCTTTGTGTCGGATAGGAACATCACTTCCGGTTCTGTAAGCGTCACGATCCCGAACATTGGCCATCTGTTTCAGTCTCCATTCGGAAGCGCTCCGAAAATCGGAAACAAAAAGATAAGGACCAGCATTGCCTACCTTTATAACAATCCGGTTGAGAGGAATATCCATCAGGAGGCGATCAAGTGGCGATGGAACTTTCTGGCCTACGCGTTTTCCGATCATCCGTTTTCGGAAAAGCTGTCGCGTAGAGTGGCCTCGACCAAGATGCGTAAAAACCTCAAGGAGATTGAAGGATGTTGTTCACGGGGCAGCTACCTGAGGTACCCTCAACTTCACAGGATGTTTGATGGCCTATCACCTGAAGAGAAAAACCAACTTATCGATTTCATTGTCATTACCTATAATGTTATTGAATATGACAGGCTCTCTTCCTATTATGGAAGTCCGGAAAAGATGTTGCTTGCCATCAACTCCAACACCGGCAGTGAATATGACATCAGGGAGGAACGGCATCATAATCCGGACACCTCCTACGGTCAGATGATGAATTATGTTGTCAGGTATGACTACGTCACCAGGGCCAAGGATGTCATCCTACTGCCCATCAAGGAGAAAAACGTCCTTATGCGGATTCTGGTCCGTGACACGATGGCCGATGAGTGGCAGGCCCTGAAGTTCCTCGGAATGGATCTCCCTTCAAGGTAGTTCAACGGTTGGGGCTTGTTTTGGGACTCCACTCAAGATGGCGCTACGGTAGAAAATGATAACCGTGCACTTAATTGTCTGGCGTTTAGAAAGATCTGAAGCCCTGCTGGTCATTTTAAGAGGCCAGGAGTCCATAATTGGTTGGAACTTGGAGTGTGGTGCCCCATGGCTTGAAGGTCAGCGCGTTATGAAGCCCTGCCATCCATTTGGGGAGACCAGAAATCCGTAATTTATTAATATGTATCGTAAAAAGAGTTCGCCCACCATACATATTCTGGGATGAGATATGAGACCTGTTGAGCATAGATTGCCACGATTTGCGGAAAATGAAATTGCCGTTGAATGTCGCTTGTTAATTCAACGAGCCTAGAGACGAGTTGATTAACAGGTGATGAACTTGCTGAATCAACGGGCTGCGTAAGGTGGAGATGATTCCGGAGCCATTGGCGTCTATGTGACCGACAATGCGGGTGTCGCTTACGGGCTGTGACCGCACTAATTCCGCGGAAAGTAGAACGGGCTGCGTAAGGTGGAGATGATTCCGGAGCCATCAGCGTCAATGTGGCCGACGATGCGGCGGGCGCGGACAGGCTTGCGGTTGTAGAAATCGGCAGCGCTGGAATCCAATGAGTTGACACGCACGACCTGGGCGGAGTGGATGAACTTGCCGTCACCGATGTACATCCCCACGTGCGTGATCCGCTCCCTGGTGGTGTCGGTCGCGGCCTTGCCCCAGAACAGAAGGTCGCCAGGAAGCAGACCGCTCCAGTCAACATCCCCGTTGTCCTTGAATATTCCCACATCCTCTCCGATCCTTGCCTGTTGGGAGGCGTTGCGCGGAAGGAGCACTCCGTTGGCGAAATATACGCTGCGGGTGAATCCGCTGCAGTCCACGTTCTTGATGGACGTGCCGCCCCACATGTACGGTACGCCGAGGAACCTGTAACCCGTGGTCAGAAGATCCTGCCTGAAATCATTCCCGGCCGTGGTTCTGTCCTTGCGGTCTTTGGCCCATTTGTAGAACACCGCGACATCTTTAGCGGGAACATAACCGGTCTTGCCTGACGGCAGCACGACTCCGACAAACTTCTTCTTCAGAACCGCCTGCCCCTCCTCATAGCCTTTGTAACGTCCTCCGGCATGCGTCCTGACACTGTACATGATTCTCACGATGTCTCCGAGCACGAAATCGGAGACAATCCTGGAATCCATCGAAGGCTCCTCGTAAATGTGTGAGAAAGCCGCTGTGCAGATGTATTTCGGAGCCTCAAGGTAGTCCTGAAGCTCTTCCTCGCTCATCGGCACGAGCCCCATCTCGTTGACCCAGGCCGTGTAAGGCTCCGGACTCTTTATCTTGACCCAGTAGCTTGACTTATCCAGGACCTCGACCACCGTCCCCATCAGCGCCTGGTCTCCAAGCTCGGCGGCGTAGTCCGGTGCCTCGCGCATAAAGTTGGCGGAAAACTCAACCACAGCCCATTTCTTAGGGGCTTCCTGCGCTGAGGCGGCACAATTGAATGACAGAGCGACCGCGGCCGCCGAAGACAAAATTTTCAGGAATATGTTCATATCGACATCTGTTTATAATCAATTAACTGTTCTGCTTGAAATGCCCTTTCGTGGTTCAAACCAATCAAAAACCTTCTCTTTCCGGAACCAATGACGGATCCAACTTGTAAAAATATTCACAATTCATTAGTTTTGCAAGGAATATGTCGTACTTTTCGGTGGCACGTGTCGGGAAAAGGGGATAGGGCAATCACATCCGGACGTGGAACAGGAGTTCTCCTTAATGGATTTCTTTGAAAACCGAATGCCCGGAATAGGACAATCACAATTGAACGTGGAACTGAAGAGGACGCGAAGGAAAGGTGAATCGGAAGAAGGAGTGACGGCTGCATTATGTTTGGTTTTTCAGAAGGGAAAAGATACAATTCGTTCGTGGGTTATTACCGCCGCAGGTACGGTGAGCGGCTCCAGAAACTTGTTCTGGACGCAGGGTTCTCGTGCCCTAACCGGGACGGAACCGTGGGGCGGGGAGGGTGTACCTACTGCGACAACGCCGCTTTCCATCCTGGTTACAGTACTCCGGGGAAGCCGCTTCTGACACAGATTGACGAAGGAATAGAGTTCCAAAAGGTGCGATATCCGAGGGCGAGGCACTACCTGGCATATTTCCAGGCATATTCAAACACATACGGTCCGTTGGATCGGTTGAAGGCTCTTTATGAGGAGGTCCTGAGCCATCCGGAGGTGGTGGGGATCGTGATCGGCACGCGTCCGGATTGTGTCGATGAGAAGAAGCTGGACTATCTGGCTGGCTTGGCGTCGGGGCGTGTCCTTTCAGGGTGGCAAAGATCCCTTCGGCAGGCTCCGGGACCGACTGTCCAGGCCCCGGTTCCGGATACCCTCACCGCCCCCATAGTGGTGGTAGAGTACGGCATCGAGTCCTGCCACGACAGCACCCTGCGCCACATCAACCGCGGCCACAGCTTCGAGTGCGCCCGCAAAGCCGTGGAAATGACTGCCGAAAGAGGCATCGACACCGGAGCCCACTTCATTCTCGGCCTCCCCGGCGAGACCAGAGAGATGCTCCTCGACCAATGCGGCCTTATCTCCTCCCTCCCGCTGCGCTCCGTCAAATTCCACCAGCTCCAGATCGTCAGAGGCACAGTGATGGAAAAGGAATATGCCGCCGACCCCTCAGCCTTCTACCGTCCCGGCCTTGATGAATATCTTGACTTTGTCATCGACATCCTCGAACGCCTGCGCCCCGACCTTTACATCGAACGGGTCGCCGGCGAGGTCCCGCCCCGCTTCGTGAACGACACCCCTTGGGGACTCGTCCGAAACTTTGAGATCCTCCGCCTTCTGGACAAACGTCTTGAGGAACGGGACACGTGGCAAGGCCGTTTATATTCAAAGCCTTGATTAATCGGCTGGCACAACTTTCGCTTGCCGGAAGGTCGGCTGTCGGGCCGGAAGCCGAATTTTTTGAGGCCATAGAGGCAGAACAACCCTCCGGCCAAGCCAACTATTGCGTGAAAATTCTTATATTTGTCAAATTTATTTGATTACAATGGCGAAGTTTGTAAACCGAGAGATTCCTGAAGGCCTCACCTTCGATGACGTTTTGCTGGTTCCGGCACATTCCGATGTACTTCCTCGTGACGTGGATGTCACAACAAATTTCACGACTGACATCAAGCTCCACACCCCGATCGTGTCGGCCGCGATGGACACAGTCACAGAAGCCGATCTTGCCATAGCGATGGCGAGGGCCGGTGGTATCGGTGTGATTCACAAGAATATGACCATCGAGCAGCAGTGCGAGCAGGTGCGTCACGTGAAGAGGGCTGAGAACGGAATGATCTACGATCCTGTGACGATCAGCCCGGACGCGAATGTCGGCAACGCCCTCGCGATGATGAAGAAGCATCACATCGGCGGCATTCCTGTCGTGGACGCCAACGGCTTCCTCATCGGAATCGTCACTAACCGTGACTTGAGGTTCCAGGAGGATATGCAGCTGCCGATTTCCGAGGTTATGACAAAGGAGAACCTCGTGACCGCGCCTAAGGGCATCACCCTGGCCGACGCCACGAAGATCCTCCAGCACAGCAAGGTCGAGAAGCTTCCTGTTGTTGATAATGACGGCAAGCTCGTCGGCCTGATCACCTACAAGGACCTTATGAAGATCAAGGACAACCCTATCGCCTCCAAGGACAGCAAGGGCCGCCTCCTCGTCGCCGCCGCCGCCGGAATCAAGTCCGACACGCTCGACAGGATCGGTCTTCTGATCGACGCCGGAGCCGACGCTGTTGTCCTCGACACCGCCCACGGACACTCCGAAGGTGTGCTCAGGATGATCAAGAAGGCCTGCGACGCCTATAAGGATTTCCAGATCATAGCCGGAAACGTCGCCACCGCCGCCGGTGCCAAGGCTCTCGCCGATGCCGGAGTCAAGGCCGTGAAGGTCGGAATCGGCCCGGGCTCGATCTGCACCACGAGAATCATCGCCGGAATCGGCGTGCCGCAGCTGACGGCCGTAATGGAGGCCGCGTATGCCCTCAAGGGAACGGGCGTGCCTGTGATCGCTGACGGCGGTATAAGATATTCAGGAGACATCGTCAAGGCGCTTGCCGCTGGTGCCAGCACCATCATGGCAGGCTCCCTGCTCGCCGGAACGGAGGAATCCCCAGGACATGGAGTCCGACATCAAGAAGCTCGTACCAGAAGGAATCGTGGCCCAGGTGCCTTACAAGGGAACCGTCTCAGAGGTTGTCTATCAGCTTGTCGGCGGACTCAGGGCCGGAATGGGCTACTGCGGAGCGCATACTGTCGAGGAACTCAGGAACGCCCAGTTCGTACGCATCACCAACGCCGGCTTCCTTGAGAGCCACCCACACGATGTGACCATCACCAAGGAAGCCCCTAACTATTCCCGCTAATCAATGATGCTCAAGAGGTTCCGCATATTCATGATGGCCGTCGCCGTTGCCGCCCTTCCGTCCTGCAAGGCAATATCCTCGCTGATTCACGACGGGGAGGTTGTCGCCAGGCTGGGAGACCATAAACTCTATCGCTCGGAACTGGACGATGTGATCCCCAAGGGCACGTCTCCGGAGGACAGCGTGAACCTTGCGAACCTCTACATCAACTCGTGGGTGAAGGACAAGGCTTTCCTCGACATAGCCCAGCAGCGTCTCTCCAAGGAGGAAAAGGATGTCTCGAAGGAGCTTGAGGCCTACCGCCAGTCGCTTCTGCGGTACCGCTACGAGCAGCGCTACATCAACGAGCGCCTCGACACCACCGTCTCAAAAAAGCAGATTGATGAATATTATGGCTCCCACAAAGAGTCCTTCAAGCTGGAGCGGCCGATCCTCAAAGCCCGTTTTATGAATATTCCGAAAGATTCTCCGAATCTTCAGAAGATCAAGAAGCTGATGTCTTCGGACAAGGTTGAGGACGTGGTGGCCGCTGACAGCATCGCCTTCAATTCGACCCAGCGTTACCATGACTATTCCAATGGCTGGATAGACGCGGTGAAACTGGCCGCCGAGTTCGGTGTGGACTATGTTCAGATGCTCTCACAGCGTAGCGGCAACTTCATAGAGATGCCGGACGGGGATGCCAACATCTCTGTCGCGTTCATAGTGGATTACCGGAGGGCCGGGGAGATCGCTCCGGTGGAATACTGTGAGGACAGGATAAAGGACATCATCATCAGCGGAAGAAAGCACGAGCTCCTGGCCGGTTTGGAACGGGACTTGATAGAAGACGCCAAGGTTAAGGAGAATTTTGAAATATATTCGAAATGATAAAGAAAACAGCAATCACCATCTTCGCCCTCGCAGCGACCTGCGCGATGGCTTCTGCCCAGAAATACAAGTACGTTGACAAGACCGTCGCCGTTGTCGGCAACGAGGCGATCATGATCTCCGACATCGAAGGGGCGGTCAAGGAGCGCCCAGGGCTTTTCATCAGACAGGAATGTCCGCTGCGAGGTGCTGGAATCGATTCTCGAATCGAAGATATTCCTGATGCAGGCCAGGATCGACTCTCTCACGGTCAATCAGGACATGGTTGAGGGAAGCCTTTCCCAGCAGGCGGACAGGATGCTGACCTACCTCGGCGGCGAGGACAAGGTTGAGGAATATTTCGGCAAGCCTCTCTACCGCCTCCGTCAGGAATGGCGCAAGCAGTACGAGGACATGAGCCTCACACAGCAGGCCCAGCAGGAGATCATGAAGAAGATCCCGGAGATGACACCTTATGATGTAAAGGAATATCTTGACACGGTTGACACCAAGAACCTTCCGATAGTTCCTATCAAGTACCAGCTCAGTCAGATCTGCCGTTATCCGGACCGCGAGGCCGCGAACATGGCCGTGCGCGAGAAGTTGCTGGACCTCCGCGAGAGGATCATCAACGGAGAGAAGTTCTCCACTCTTGCTCGAATATATTCGGAGGATCTGGGTAGCGCCCGTAAGGGTGGCGAGCTTGGAATGGCCTCGAAGTCAATCTTCTGGCCTGTGTTTTCAGACGCCGCTATGGCTTTGAAGCCGGGTGTTATCTCGCAGATTGTCGAGACTCCTGACGGATTCCACATCATCGAGGTCATCGAGAAGAAAGGCGACATGTTCAACGCCCGCCACATTCTGATGAAGCCTAAATACACTGATGACGACAGGGATAAGGCGTTCAAGACTCTGGACAGCCTCCGTACCGAGATCAACAATAACGCCGTGACGTTCCAGATGGCGGCGAACTTCTACTCACAGGATCCGGCCACCAGGACCAACGGCGGTCAGATGTCCGATCCGAACACCGGCTCGGCATATTTCGAGATTGACCAGCTCAAGCCGGAGGACTATCTGGCTATCAAGGACTTGAAGGAGGGCGAGATCTCCGAGCCTGTGGAGTCCACTGACAATGATGGCCGTCAGGATCAGGTCAAAGACTATGTCGTTGGGAAGACCATCTACAAGATCATCCGTGTTGACAAGATCATTCCGGCCCACACTGCGTCGTTTGAGGAGGATTTCAGCCAGCTTCAGGAGCAAGTCCGTCAAGACAAGCAGATGAAGGCCATCGATGACTTCCTCGCCGGCAAGATCAAGGAGACCCACATTGTCATCGACCCGATGTTCAAGGACTGCGAGTTCCGTCGTCCGGGTTGGGCTTCAAAGTTCTCTGAAGACTGATGCTTGCGAGACGTCTGGCATATTCATTAATCCTTCTGCTGGTTTCGTTCGGCCTTTTCGCCCAGAACACCGAGCAGAAGGACAGTCTTGTGCGCCTGCTGGGATGTGATGAGCTTCAGCAGGTCGAGGAATATGGCCAGAGCTACAGGAAGGCTTTGGGACATGCCAGATTCGAGCACAATTCAACTCTTCTGATCTGCGACACCGCCTTGTGGAATGTCAACCAGAATGTTATAAACGCTTTCGGCAACGTCCAGATCATTCAGAACAACACAGTGCTCAGCAGCGAGAGCCTCGACTATCTCATCGACCAGAACCTCGCTCAGTTCAGAGGCGCGCTGGTCCAGCTTAGGGACAAGGACGGGAACACCCTGCGTACCACTGACCTGGACTATAACACCAAGGACAGTGTGGCCGTGTTCAGGAACGGCGGTGCCTTGCGCGACAAGGACGGCCAGATCATCGAGAGCGATGACGGCCATTACTATTCCAAGCTCAAGACGTTCAGTTTCACGAACAACGTCAACATGTACACTGACTCGATATTCGTGAAGACTGATGATCTGGACTACAACACAGGCACGAACGTAGCCACTTTCGGAACCGGCACCAACGCATGGAGGGACAACAACATGCTTTCTTCTCAGGCCGGTTTTTACGAGCGGACTTTGGAAAAGTTCACGTTCTTCAGGAACGTGCATATTCTTACCGAGAACCAGGAGGCATGGGCTGACACCTTGGTATATTACCGGGTTCCGAACAATGTGGAGATGTTTGGCCATGTGGAACTGCTTGACACGACTCGCAATGTGGCCGCGGTGGCCGGTTATGTGCAGTATATAGATTCCTTGTCATTCATAAAGTTGACCCGTGAGCCGGCTGTGATAGCGATCAGCGAGCAAGGGGAAAAGAGAGATACAGCTTACATCGGTGCGGACACATTGATTCTGCGCTCCATACCGAAATGTGATGTGGATTCATCGGAGATTTCCAATTCGGCAAGCCGTCTGAAAGAGATAAACGTGGATCCTGTCACGGAGTACCGTCGCAAGGCCTACGAGGCAGCCAAGGCCGCGGCCGAAGAGGCCCACAAGAAGCGGGAAGAGGAAGACCCTAACGCCGCCGGAGCCTCCGACAGAGGCGCCTCCGCTGTCAAGCCAGGTGGAAAACCGACCAGGAAACCGGCTGGCAAGGCAACTGGAACGGCTACAGGAAAGACGGCGGGAACAACGGCTGGAAAGACAGGTGATAATTCAGGAGGAAAGGCGATCTCGAAATCCGGGAAACTGTCAGGTGACGCGATGGTCGGCGATCCTGTGACGAAAGGCCATCAAGGCCTTCCCGCTCCATGGGATGATGTCATTGAATATGCTCCTCCACGGTTCCAATTGCCGGACACCCTGAAAACGTCGCCCGACACTGTACGTGTTCCAAGCGACAGTCTGGCGGCGAAGACCCTTTCCGCGGTCACTGAACCTGTTTCGGTCACTGAGCCTGCCGAAGTGACCAATCCGCAATCACCGGATTCCCTTACCGTCCCTACGGATTCTCTGACCGTCCCTACGGATTCCCTTACCGTCCCTACGGATTCCCTGCATGTTCCCACTGACTCTTTGTCTTTGGCCCCCGAGGATTCCACGAAGATCAGTTTCATCTATGGCATACGTAACGTCAAGGTGTTCCGTAACGACATGCAGGTCGCATGCGACTCTCTTGCCTACACGGATCTTGACTCTTTGATAAGGTTGTATGAAAACCCGATTGTCTGGAATGAGATCAAGCGGCAGTACAGTGCCGACAGTATAACCGTCATTGTCAAGAACCGGTCCATTGACCGCGCCAGCTTGATGTCCAATGCCTTTATAATAGTGCAGGAGGACACCTTGTCCTATGACCAGATCCGTGGAACAGAGATGATGGCATACTTTGACAGTACCGGTGCGTTGAGGCGGTTCGACTCGATGGGTGGCGCGTCCGGAGTCTTCTACATCGAGGAGAACGGAAGTCTGGCCACCGTCAACAAATTCGAGTCAAAGATGTTGACCGCGACATTGAAGGACGGTAATATTCAGGACTTGAACTACTTCGATGCCGTGAAGACAGATGCCTACCCGGTCGTCCAGATGAAAAAGGACGAGAAGATTCTGAAGGGATTCGACTGGCAGCCGGACAAACGTCCCAAGGGACCGGAGGACATCACGCCATATAAGCCGCGAGAGTCCCAGAGGAAAGTCTATGAGAATGTGCCGAGAGCCGAATTCGCGCAGACGGACATCTACTTCCCGGGCCACATGAACAGCGTCTATAAGATGCTGGCCAGACAGGATTCCTTGAAACGGGTCCGTAACGCTGAGCGCAGAAGGCTTGAGGCCGAGCGCAAGGCTGAGGCTGCCAGGATTGCCGACAGCCTTAGGATCGTTGCCGCCGCCGACAGCCTTGCTTTGGCGGACAGCCTTGCCCGTGCCGACAGTCTGGCTCTGAGAGACAGCCTTGCCAGCCGTGATTCTTTGGCGCGACAGGACAGCCTTGTGGTTTCAGATTCGTTGTCGGTCAGCAAGGCCGATTCATTGGCCAATGATCCTTCGGCCATAAAGAAGGCTGAGCAAGAACGCAAAAAGGCTGAGAGAGAGAAGGCGCGAAAAGATCGTCAGGCGGCCAAGGAGGCCAGATGGGCTGAACTTGACGCCCGTGATGCCGCCAAGGCTAAGGCCAAGGAGGAGAAAGCGTTGAAGAAGAAGCGTCAGAGGACCCTCAAGACATTGAAGGCGATGGAGAAACGTCGTGCTAAGGAAGAGAGGATGCTTGAACGCTACAAGGCTCGTTACGAAAAACAGAAAGCCAGAAAAGCCGCACGGAAAGCCGGTAAAAAATAAGGACTGACCTGAAGGCCAGTCCTTGATCCTTTATAATAGAATCCTTTTTTAGAGAAGTTTCTTCTTGAGGGCGTCGATCATGTCCACGGTCATGGTCTCCAGATCATAGGACGGTGTCCATCCCCACTCCTCGCGGGCGCAGGAATCATCCATCTTGTCCGGCCAAGAGTCAGCGATCGCCTGACGTACCGGATCCACCTCATAGCGCATCTTGAATCCAGGAATATGTTCCTGAATCTTGTGGTAGATAATCTCCGGATCAAAGCTCATGGAGGCGATGTTGAACGAGTTGCGGTGTTTCAGCTTGGAAGGATCCGCGTTCATGATGTCCACGGCGGCCTTCAGCGCGTCAGGCATGTACATCATGTCCATGAATGTCCCGGCCGCGATAGGGCAGACAAACTCTTCGCCTTTTACTGCCGCATAGTAGATCTCAACGGCATAGTCTGTCGTGCCGCCTCCAGGAAGTGTCACATTGGAGATAAGTCCAGGGAACCTTACCGAACGGGTGTCCACACCGTATTTGGTGTGATAATAGTCACTCAGCAACTCGGTGGCCACCTTGGTCACGCCGTACATCGTACGAGGGCGCTGGATAGTGTCCTGAGGAGTTC
>OHDW01000297.1_pt1 | contig 12484 bp, 5 predicted proteins | sample 1567131 | NCBI WGS metagenome assembly OHDW01 (sample SAMEA3879508, study PRJEB24766) | human gut metagenome | biome: human-associated habitat; feature: feces | place: USA | collected 1985/1987
ACAGCTCCATCATTGATGGCCGGAGACGGCGAGGCAGATTTGTCCTTATTTTCCGGGCAAGAGAGACTTAACACTGCATCTACAGTGGAAAATACCCTAAGAATCAGTGGTACCTTTTTGGACGAGATTTCGCACGACATCCCCCACCAGAACTGGGGTGAGAAAGAGTGGGAGCAGGATTTCCGCCACATGCGCGCCATTGGCATAGACACGGTCATCATGATCCGTTCAGGCTATCGCAAATTTATCACCTATCCTTCCATGCATCTATTAGGAAAAGGCTGCTACTATCCCTCCATAGACCTACTGGATATGTTCCTTCGCCTAGCGGACAAGTACAGCATGAAGTTCTACTTCGGCCTCTATGATTCGGGGCGTTACTGGGACACGGGCGACCTTTCTTGGGAGATAGAGGACAACAAGTACGTGATAGATGAGGTCTGGCAGAACTATGGCAGTAAATACAAGAGTTTTGGAGGTTGGTATATCAGCGGCGAGATAAGCCGTGCCACCAAGGGAGCTATCGATGCTTTCCATGCCATGGGCAAACAATGTAAGGACGTTTCCGGAGGGCTGCCCACTTTCATCTCGCCGTGGATTGACGGAAAAAAAGCCGTGATGGCTAACGGCAGCTCGCTGACGAAGGCCGATGCCGTGTCAGTGGATGAACACGAGCGCGAATGGAACGAGATATTCGACGGCATACACGACGTAGTGGATGCCTGCGCCTTTCAGGACGGACACATCGACTACGACGAACTGGATGCCTTCTTCGCAGTGAACAAGAAACTGGCAGACAAGTATGGCATGCAATGCTGGACCAACGCCGAAAGTTTCGACCGCGACATGCCCATCAAATTTCTTCCTATCAAATGGGACAAGCTACGCATGAAGCTGGAGGCCGCCGGACGTGCTGGCTACGACAAGGCCATCACTTTTGAATTCTCCCATTTCATGAGTCCACAGTCCGCCTACCTGCAGGCAGGGCATCTGTACAACCGTTATAAGGAGTATTTCCACATCAAGTAAGTATGTTAAATATACAATAACCATGAATTCTACAGTAAATCTCCATTATCTGATATTCCTCTCTATGGTGGCTGCTCTGGGTGGTTTCCTCTTTGGTTATGATGCTGCGGTCATCTCAGGCACTATCTCGCAAGTGACATCACGCTTTTCACTTGATGAAATACAAGTGGGCTGGTTTGTCGGCTGTGCATTGATAGGTTCTATCATCGGCGTATTGATGGCAGGTAAGCTGAGTGACCACTGGGGACGCAAGGTGACGATGCTCGTGGCCGCCGTCTTTTTCTCCGTGTCCGGTATCGTTTGTGCATCTGTCAATTCGTTCGACCAGTTGGTGATGGCACGTATTCTAGGAGGTGTCGGTATCGGTGTAGTTTCCATCGTTTCACCGCTCTATATCTCCGAGGTTTCTATCGCAAAATATCGCGGTCGTCTGGTTTCCCTTTACCAACTTGCTGTCACTATCGGTTTTCTGGGGGCTTACCTCACTAATTTCCAGTTGCTTCATTTCTCACAGAGTGGTACCGTGCTGAATAACGAATGGATGAGTCGTATTTTCGTGTCCGAAGTGTGGCGGGGGATGTTGGGAGTCTCCGGAATCCCATCCGTGCTCTTCTTTTGCATCATCTTCTTTATTCCCGAGAGTCCCCGCTGGCTTATTCTGAAGGGGCGTGACGAATGTGCCGTCCGCATTTTCCGAAAGATATACCTCTCCGAGGTGGAAGTGGACACGCAGTTGCAGGATACCAAGTCCGTGGTGCAGTCCGAAACCAAGTCCGACTGGAAGTTCCTGCTGCAGCCGGGCATCTTCAAAGCCGTGCTGATAGGTGCCGCCATAGCCATCCTGGGCCAGTTCATGGGCGTGAATGCCGTGCTCTACTACGGCCCCACGATATTCGAGGAAGCCGGTCTGTCGGGCGGTGATGCCCTGTTCAGCCAGGTGCTGGTGGGCATTGTCAACGTGGTGACTACCATCATCGCCGTGTTCATCATCGACAAGGTGGGCCGCAAGAAGCTGGTCTACTACGGCGTGTCCGGCATGGTGCTCTCCCTGCTGCTCATCGGCTTCTACTTCCACTTCAGCGAAAACATGGGCCTGCCCAACTCTTTCCTGCTGTTCTTCTTCCTTTTCTATGTCTTCTGTTGTGCCATCTCCATCAGTGCGGTCATCTTCGTGCTGCTGTCCGAGATGTACCCCACGCGCATCCGCGGCATGGCCATGTCCATCGCCGGCTTTGCCCTGTGGATAGGCACCTACCTTGTGGGCCAGCTCACCCCCTGGATGCTCCAGAACCTTACCCCCACCGGCACATTCCTGCTGTTCGCCCTCATGTGCATGCCCTATATGCTCATTGTCTGGAAGCTGATTCCCGAAACCACCGGCAAGTCGCTGGAGGAGATAGAACGCTACTGGATGAAGAAGAGATAAAATCGACCTGACACTATATATAAGGAATACTCAACTAAATACATAAACTATGGATTTTAAAAAATTAGCAGAACAGTACAAAAGCGAGTTGTTTGACAATGTGCTTCCTTTCTGGTTGCAACATTCTCAAGACCTCGAATGCGGAGGCTACTACACCTGCCTGGACCGCGACGGACAGGTGTTCGACACGGACAAGTTCATCTGGCTGCAAGGCCGCGAGGTGTGGCTGTTCTCCATGCTCTACAACAAGGTGGAGAAACGCCGGGAGTGGCTCGACTGTGCCATCCGGGGCGGTGAGTTCCTGAAGAAGTACGGCCACGACGGCAACTACAACTGGTACTTCTCCCTCGACCGCCGGGGCACCCCCCTGGTGGAACCCTACAACATCTTCTCCTACACCTTTGCCACCATGGCGTTCGGCCAGCTCAGCCTCGCCACCGGCAACCGGGAGTATGCCGAGATTGCCAAGAAGACGTTCGACATCGTCCTCTCCAAGGCAGACAACCCCAAAGGCAAGTGGAACAAGCTGCATCCCGGCACGCGCAACTTGAAAGGCTTCGCCCTGCCCATGATTCTCTGCAACCTGGCACTGGAGATAGAGCACCTGCTGGACGAGGATTTCATGGTGAAGACCATGGATACCTGCATCCACGAGGTGATGGAAGTGTTCCTCCGTTCCGAGCTGGGCGGACTCATCGTCGAGACCCTGAACGCGGACAACTCGTTGGTGGATTGCTTCGAGGGCCGTCACATGAATCCCGGCCACGCCATCGAGGCCATGTGGTTCATCATGGACCTGGGCAAGCGCCTCAACCGCCCCGAACTGGTGGTGAAAGCCAAGGACACGGCACTGAAGATGCTGGAATACGGCTGGGACAAAGAGTATGGAGGCATCTTCTACTTCATGGATCGCAACGGCTGTCCGCCCCAGGAGCTGGAGTGGGACCAGAAGCTGTGGTGGGTACACATCGAGACCCTCATCTCCACGATAAAGGGCTACCGCCTGACCGGCGACCCGAAGTGCCTGGAGTGGTTCGAGCGCATCCACGACTACACCTGGAGCCACTTCAAGGACACCGAGCATCCCGAATGGTTCGGCTACCTCAACCGCCGCGGCGAAGTGCTTCTCCCGCTGAAGGGCGGTAAGTGGAAAGGCTGTTTCCACCTCCCCAGAGGCCTCTACCAATGCTGGCAGGTGCTGGAAGAACTCAGTAAATAACGGAAAATGGAAAGTTGAAAATTGAAAATTATTTTCCATTTTCCACTTTCCATTTCATAAGAATTTTATTAACTCAAAACCAAAACAAAATGAGAAAAGAAACTCATGCTAAGAAAAACACCCGATGGATGAAAGCCGTGCTGCTTTCGTTCTTCGCGCTGTTGCTATGCTCCGTGAGTGGTTATGCCCAGAACATAACCGTTACGGGTAAGGTATCTGATGCCATGGGCACGTTGCCCGGTGTCAGTGTTGCCATCAAGGGTACCACTAACGGTACGGTGACCGATGTGGACGGAAAATACTCGCTGAATGTAGCAAAGAACGCCACGTTGGTATTCTCTTTCGTAGGTATGAAGTCACAGGAAGTGACTGTCAATGGCCGCAAGGTGATAGATGTTACCATGACGAACGACACGGAGTTGCTGGACGAAGTGGTGGTGGTAGGTTACGGTACGATGAAGAAATCCGACCTGACCGGTTCCGTTACTTCTGTAAATGCAGAGGAGATGATGAAACGTAATCCGGTGAACTTGGGACAAGGTCTGCAGGGAGCTGCCGCCGGTGTTTCCGTCATCCGTTCCTCCGGTTCGCCCGACGGGGGATTCAACATCCGTATTCGTGGTGTAGCCACCGTAAACGGTAGTTCCGACCCTCTTTATGTAGTGGATGGAGTGCAGGTCGGTACTTCCATTGACTTTCTTAATCCAAACGATGTGGAGAGCATTGAAATCCTGAAAGATGCCTCTGCTACTGCCATTTATGGAACGCGCGGTGCCAATGGTGTTATCATGATTACCACTAAAAACGGAAGCAAGGGCAAGGCACAAGTCAACTTCTCTGCCAACTATTCTCTTCAATTCAACAACAACAAGATAGACGTGGCCGATGCAGATCTCTTTGCCAAGGCAGTGCGCGAATCTTGCCGTAACGGTTCGGTCATGACCAATCTGGCTTTTGGCGAAGAGTACATTGGCAAATTGAATAGCATTGACTGGCAGGATGAAATGTCACGTACAGCGTTGCAGCAGAACTATAATCTCTCCGCTTCGGGTGGTACGGAAGCCACGCAAGCCAACCTTTCGGTGGGATATCTGAATAATGAAGGTGTTGTCATTGAATCTTATTTCAAACGTCTGACAGCCCGTGCCAATATCACTCATAAAGTGAAAGATTTCATTCATGTGGGATTGAACTTGAACTATACACATGCCCAGCATCACTTCAGTGGCAATATGCGTAGTTATGCGCAAGCCATTCCTACGATGGACTATGTAGAGAATGGAGTCTTTTATTCTATGCCTATCGTTTTGCCCGACGGTTCATGGGGACATTATAAACAAGAGTCTGATGGTGACATCAACAAGGGGGCCGACAACCTGGTGGCTGCAGCCAAGACCAGAACCGACCAGATTTCCAAATGGGACCGTTTGGTGGCCAGTGCATTCCTGCAATTGGACATTGCAAAGGGATTGACTTTTAAAACCATCGGTAGCTACAACTATTTCACAAAAGGTTATGATGGATATACCCCTTATAATCCTCGTACATTTGGTTCGAAAGACCGTAAGGACAGTTATTCTATCAATCAGAATCAGAACTCGGAGATTGCCTTAGAATCGTTTGTCAACTATGACTGGTCGAATGCCCATCATCGTGTAAGCGCTATGGCAGGTTTCTCTATCAGCGATACGGACGGTGTCTGGCTGAATACCAGTGCCAGTGATTTCCCGGCTGACAACATTCGCCAGATTTCTTTGACAAACGACCCCAGCTCCAAGAATACAAATGGGGGACGTGACTTGAAGACCCGTTATCAATCTTATTTCGGACGTCTGACCTACAGTCTGAATGACCGTTATATACTGACGGCTACAGTACGCCGCGACGGTTCTTCCAACTTCGGTTCGGGCAACCGGTACGGTACTTTCCCTTCCGCTTCTTTGGCATGGCGCTTGTCAGAGGAGAACTTCATCAAGAATCTGAATCTTTTCAGCAACCTGAAGATACGTGCAGGTTGGGGGCAGACCGGTAATGCGGGTAGCGGAACCAGTCTTTCTGTCCCTCAGCTCTCTTCTTTGGATTGTATGTATTATGTCATGGCCGGGGGCGGCATGATGAATGCAGCCGGTATCGCACAGCAAAAGGAAATTGACACCAACCTGAAGTGGGAGACCAACGAGCAGACCAACATCGGTCTGGACATGGCCTTTATGAACAACGAGCTTTCATTCTCGGTGGACTACTTTATCCGTGACTCGAAAGATTTGCTTATTTATCGTCAGATCCGTCCTTCTACCGGTTTTACGTCTGTCTATACCAATGCCGGACATATCCGTAACAAAGGTTTTGAGGTTAGTGCTGCGTGGAATAAAAGTTTCGGTGATTGGAATGTAGGAGTACGTGTAAATGGTTCTACCTTGAAAAATGAGGCGGTAGAGGTGGGTGACCCTATTTTCTATAAAAACAACAGTTATGGTACGCAGGATGGTGATGACTGGGACAATCACTCCATCACACAGAACGGTTATGCCGTAGGTTCTTATTATGGCTGGAAAGTGGCCGGTATTTTTCAGAACCAGCAGGAGATTGATGCCTTGAATGCTCAATCGCCTACAGGCAAGTACCAGGATGGTGACACCGCTCCGGGTGACTTCAAGTATATCGACCTGAATGGCGACGGCCAGATTACAGACGAAGACCGTACGGTTATCGGTAATGGTTTCCCGACTCTTTCCTACGGTTTGAACCTTACTGCCTCTTACAAGAATTTCGACTTTTCAATGAATATGTATGGGGTAGCCGGAATGGATGTCTATTCTTACAGCGCTGCCCGTCTGACTTCTATGTATGGTCCTGACGGCGGTTACCAGAACGTTCTGGCAGAATATGTGAAGAATGCCTGGACTCTTGAGAATCCCAATGGCAAATATCCGCGTATCACCAAGGGCGACCACAATAAGAATCACCGTTCCAGTGACGCTTTCATTAAGAAAGGCGATTATTTGAAGATTTCGAACATTCAGTTTGGCTATACTTTCCCGAAGAATTTGGTAAAGCACGCGAAGATGGAGAATGCCCGCATGTTTGTCAGTGCAGACAACATATTGACGCTTTCTTCGTATAACAAATGGGGTGATCCGGAAGTCGGTTCGGACAGAGTGCTGCTGACAGGTTTCGATGGCGGACGCTATCCGTTCCCGTTATCCGTCTCTTTCGGTGTGAGTGTACAATTCTAATCTAATACTTAACAGATAAACAAATCATATTATGAGAAAAAGTTTTTACCATATATTGTTGTTGGGTGCTCTCACCTTGGGTACTACCAGTTCTTGTGATGACTATTTGGAAGTCGATCATTACGATATTCTGCCCGAAGATTTCATGTACCGGAATGAGGCAAATATAAAGTCGGGGCTTTATGGTATTTATGATACTTTTTATACCTATCAAGGCAGTGATAATAGTGGCGATGATACGACATGGGGATTTAAGCCCAATGTATTTATTGCCGGACACAGTACGATGGATTGCCAGGCGTCCGGCTGGGATGCCGAATGGCAACGTCATGCGGTATTAGCCAATAAAGGTTCGCTGGATACGGCTTGGCGTATGAGCTATAAGGGTATTGACCGTGCCAACCGTTTTCTGGCCGGATTGCAGAATGTGGACGTTTCCGTGCTTTCTGCCGAAAAGAAAGTGCAGTTTGAAGCCGAGGCGCGTGCCATTCGTGCATACAATTACTTGTATTTGTCAAAAGTCTTTGGCCCTGTCCCCATGTTGCTTACGGGTGAGACTTATACAACCAGTGCAGGAAAGGCGCGTCCTGAAAATCTGGAAGGCACTTATCAGGTTATTGAGGAAGACCTTAAGTTTGCCATGGAAAAGCTGGATTGGGAACCTGCCGATGGAGAATACGGTCGTATTACGAAAGGTTTCTGCAAGGCATTTTTGGCAGAACTCTATATGTATCAGAAGAAATTTACTGAAGCCAAGAAGGAATTGAATGACATTATTACCAGTAATACCTATGCATTGGAGCCGTGCTATGCCAATCTTCATGCCTGGGACAACCATTGGACAAAAGAATCCATTTTTGAGGTGGCTTATCATATTCACGGCAATATGAATTGGGGAGGCAACAGCCACGATGACGGCAAGATATGGTATGGCTATATGTGTGCCGCTCCCGAGTATGGCGGTTGGGGGTCCTTGGCTCTGTCTTGGGAGTATTATCGCTCTTTTGAGCAGGGAGACAAGCGCAAGGAGTATACTTGTGTAGGTACGGGTGACGTACATCCTATTACCAATGAAAAACTGGGTACCAATCCCTCTTACAGCGGATATGTACAAGGCTCTGAAAATGTACCTTGTGTATATTCACTGAAGTATTGGAGAAAGCAACCGGGTAAGGACGGGTTTGTGTATTGCCCGATTTCATTGACTTTCAAACGTTATGCAGGCGTATTGCTGGATTATGCCGAATGTTGTTTCGAGACGGGCGAGGAAGCAACCGGTTGGGAGATGATCAGGCAAGTGCGTAATCGTGCGTGGGGGAACTTGGAAATTGGTGTACAAGCCATTGATTTTCCGCAATCTATGTTGAGTACAACTATTGTCGATGTGCCCGATGCAAAGACTGTCTATGCCGAATATAAGACGCGGAAAGGGTATACAAGTGATGTATGGAAAGTGGCTTTGACACAAGAGCGCCGTCACGAACTCAATGCAGAGTTCTCTTTATATTTCGACCTTTGCCGCATGGGGCTGGCAGAAGAATGGTTCAGATGCGAATATCCGAAAACGAAAGCCAATTCTACACCGGAGGAGTGCTGGGAAACTGGCGATTCTTTCCGTTATTTTGAGCATCAGAAATATCAGGAGATTTTCCCAATACCTACTAATGAGATTCTTAATAATCCTCTCATCAATTCGGAGGACCAGAATGAGGGATATTGATGACTCTAAAATTGTGCTAAGAATAGACAATTATATTGTTCTGTTATTCTGAACGAAGTGAAGAATCTCTTCTACAGAAAAGAGATTCTTCACTATGTTTGGGGTATGTATTCCTGAATGAGCAAATCAGATGATTAAGTGTCCACAATTTAAACTTGTAGTTAAGTATGGCAAGAAAAACATTTTGTTTCCTTCTATTTATATGTATGGGCGTGTGTGCATGTACTGTTCGGCATAATTCGTTACGGTCGACATTGTGTGCGGAAATTGTTGCCAATGTCCGGGACAGTGTACTGCCATTTTGGATGGATTATGCAGTGGCGCCTGACGGCGGTTTTTATGGGACTGTATTGCGGAATGGTACTCCGGTGGTAGATGCTCCCAGAGGAGGAGTGTTGAATGCCCGGATTCTGTGGAGTTTTTCTGCTGCATACCGTACATTTGGAGATGAATCTTATCTGAAACTTGCCAACAAGTCTCAGCGCTATTTTATCGATACATTTATTGATAAGAAGAACGGTGGGGTATATTGGCTGGTCAATCCCGATGGTGAGATAGTGAATGCTTCTAAATATACTTATGCCATGACCTATGCCATCTATGGACTGGCAGAGCACTATCTGGCGACGGGTAACGACGAAAGTCTGAAAACTGCTATTAGTTTGTATCATGTCTTGGAAGAAAAAGGTCGCGAACCGCAATATGACGGTTATGTGGAATCCTTTACCGAAAATTGGAAGAAATTGGAGCGATATGACAATAATGCTCCCAAGACCATGAATGCCCATCTGCATGTGTTGGAAGCTTATACCCTTCTATATCAGTGCTGGAAAGACAATGGCTTGAAGAAAAGGCTTGAGTTTTGCGTCGATTTGTTCATGAACCGCATTTACGACCCGTCAAGGAAGCATTTCAATCTGTTCTTTGATAATGAGTGGAACAGTCTGGTCGAAATGGATTCTTACGGACATGATGTTGAGACCGGATGGTTGCTTTGTGAGGCTGCCCGTACGCTGGAAAATCAGGACTTGATAGAACAGACAAATCAGCTTGCATTGGATGTGACGGAAGCTTGTCTGGCTGAAGGAATGAGTGATAAAGGCTATATGATTTACGAGAAGAAAGGTGACAGAAAAACCAAGCATGCCTCATGGTGGGGCCAGATTGAAACGGTGATAGCTTGTGTCAATGCTTGGCAAATCAGCGGGAGTGACGTTTATCTACAATCGGTTGATACGGTCTGGACTTTTGTCAAAGACCATATGGTGGACAAGGAATACGGGGAATGGTATAGCGACTGTTTCGACGGAGAGCCTAAAAAGGAGGCTCCCAAAGTAAGTATGTGGCGTTGTCCATATCATACGGTACGCTTGGGAGTGGAAATGTATAATCGTTTAAAATAATACGTATGAAGAAATTGATAATAGGTGCGGCATCACTGATGCTTTGTGCAGGTTTGCAAGCCCAGGACTTCAAGATTAACCCGTCGGGGTATTTTGAAAACCACGGGGCCAATGTGATGGTTTTCAGTGATGTCTATCCTGAAGGACACCAAGGGGGTGTCACCTTGGTTTTGAATGGAGACCGCAGGGCCGCAGGCGGTGATGTGCGTTTCGAGATTTCGCAGGGGCAGTGGCAGGGATTGCCCAAGATGAGGAAACGGGTGGTGGATGAGGCTGCTAACGAAATCCGTGTCACACTGAGCTATCCTGACTCGGCCAAGCATATGGCGGGGTTCAATCCGATGCTCTATCCGGATTTTGCTTTCGGCTATACTATCAAGGTGAAAGGGGAAAAGGACTATCTGGTATTGACTGTTGATTTGGACCGGCCGGTTCCGGAGCGCTTTGCCGGGAAACTCGGTTTCAATCTGGAGCTGGTGCCTTCTACCTTGTTGGGCAAGCCCTGGATTATGGATAACCGGACGGGTGTTTTCCCTCATCAGGCGATGGGGCCCACCATGAAGCAGACCTCCAATATGGAGCATATCGGAGACTTCAATCCTAAGGGGAAAGCCAGCCTGGACCAGTTGCTTCTGGACCGGAAGACTTATAATCCGATGATTGCCGATGATATTGTCTCTGCCCCTCTTGCCGCGGGAAAAAAGTTTGTGCTCAATCCGCAGGATGAGTTGGCAAAGATTACGATTGAGAGTGAGAAGGGAGATTTGATGCTGTATGACGGACGGATAAACCATAATAACGGTTGGTTTGTGCTTCGTTCGGAATTTCCGGCAGGAACGAAAGGGAATGCGGTGAGATGGATTATCCGTCCCACAGTTACCAAGGAGTGGCGCTATGCACCGGTGGTACAGGCCTCTCAAGTGGGTTATCATCCCGGACAGAAGAAAGTGGCTGTCATCGAATTGGACAAACGGGATACAGATTTCCGGCAACCTGCCCTCTACCGTATTGCGGCCGACGGCAGGAAACTGGTGAAACAGCAGGCTGCCAAGGATTGGGGAGATTTCCAGCGTTACCATTATTTGCAGTTCGACTTTACGGAAATTACGGAAGAGGGACTTTATCAGGTGATGTACGGTGATGCGGCTTCTCCGGTGTTCCGTATTGCAAAGGATGTTTGGGATAAAGGAATCTGGCAGGCGGAGGTGGAATATTTCCTGCCGGTACAGATGTGTCACATGCGTGTCAACGAGAAGTATCGTGTATGGCATGACTTCTGTCACCAGGACGATGCCCGAATGGCCCAAACGAATATCAATCACATTGACGGATATAGCCAGGGACCTTCTACTCTGTGTAAATATCAGCCGGGCGATCTTGTTCCGGGATTGAACGTAGGCGGTTGGCACGATGCAGGCGATTATGACCTGCGTGTGGAGTCGCAGGCAGGTGAAGCCTATATCCTCGCTATGGCTTGTGAGAATTTCGGTGCCTACTGGGACGAGACTTCCATTGATTTCGAAAAACGGATTGTAGAGATACACCAGCCTGACGGGAAAAACGACTTGTTACAGCAAGTGGAAAACGGGGCTTTGACCGTAGTAGCCGGTTGGAAGGCATTGGGACGCCTCTATAGAGGAATTTTGTGTCCTACTGTACGGCAATATGCACACTTGGGAGATGCTTCGGCCCATACTGATCATGTCAGTGGAACGGCTGATGACCGTTGGGTGTTTACGGAAGACAATCCGGGACGTGAGTTACAGGTGGCCGCTTGGCTGGCAGGTATTTCACGCGTGCTGAAGGGACATAATGATACTCTGGCGGCAGATTGTCTGGAAATAGCCCGTGAGCTGTTTAAGATTACACGTTGTGATAACAATTGGATACTGACAACGAAAGTACATGCCGCCGTAGAGCTTTATCTGGCAACGAAGGAAGCCGGGTACCGCGATTTCGTTTTGCAGCAGCAGGATTTCATCTGCAAGAATATCCGTCAGACGGGCTGGTTCATCGGACGGTTCGACCAGGCTGTGGGCAATGTCCGTTTCAGCAAGGCTATTCGTAAGGCATTGCCGGAGTTACAGGCCATGTATCAGGAGTATAGCAGTAAAACCCCGTATGGAGTGCCACACGACAGAGGTAACCGTTCTTCCGGTTCATGGGAGCCTCAGCATTTGGGCTATAACTACTGTTATTTACATGCTGCTTATCCTGACTTATTTACACCGGACTACATTTTTAATGCCGTCCAGTATCTGCTGGGTATGCATCCGGGACGTAACCAGGCAGCTTTTGTAACGGGGGTTGGTGCCGAAACGATGAAGGCCGCCTATGGTGTCAATCGTGCTGATTGGTCTTATATCCCGGGTGGAGTTTCTCCGGGTACTAATCTGATTCGTCCCGATCTACCGGAACTGCTTCATTTTCCGTTCTTGAGGCAGGAAGGTG
>OHDW01000305.1_pt1 | contig 12351 bp, 10 predicted proteins | sample 1567131 | NCBI WGS metagenome assembly OHDW01 (sample SAMEA3879508, study PRJEB24766) | human gut metagenome | biome: human-associated habitat; feature: feces | place: USA | collected 1985/1987
ATTTCCGCATGATAGTGATCGGACGTGAGCATACCGATGAGGAATTAACGGCATACAACAAGCGCAAGGAATTTACGTTTCCTCTCTACCCGGATCCCAAACGGGAAGTCACGAATAAATTTGCCAGTCAGTACATTCCCAGAAGTTACCTGATTAACAAAGAAGGGAAAGTGATATCCGCTACTGTCGGTTACCAAAAAGAGGAAATGGACAAGTTGATGAAGGAAATAGACAAAGCATTGAAATAACAAAAAAATGAGACTGTCCTCAAAAAAAAGATTTGAAGACAGCCTCCTATATTCTCAGTTTCCTGACTGATTATTCAGCTTTCAAAGTGAAACGCTTGAAGTCAACGATTTTCAGTTCAGGATCAGCTGCTGCCAACACTTCTCTTACTGTCTTCTTAGCGTCCATGATATCTTCCTGATTCAACAGGCAAACTTCTTTCAAGAACTTACCCAGACGGCCTTTAGCAATGTTCTGAATCATTTGTTCAGGCAGATGTGCAGCCTTTTCAGCAGAAACGGTAGCAATGATTTCTTTTGCCTTCGCTACATCTTCAGCAGTAATCCAGCCTTTAGCCATGTTGCTTTCCATGTGTTCTTCGCTGTCCACATGAGCCGGGTTGATGTTAGCTTTCTTCAGAGCTGCTTCTACAGCCTTCTGTACCTGTTCTGCTTTTGTCTTCTCAATGGCAACTTCGATTTCTTTCTGTTTTACTTCTTCAGAAACGCCATCTTCATCAATGGCAATCGGATTCATGGCAGCAATCTGCATAGCTACTTGTTTAGCCAACTGATCGTTAACTTCCTTGTTGAAAGCAACAATAGTGCAAAGACCATTTCTGTTCATGTGGTTGTAAACAGCAGTGCATACACCTTCTACAGTCATGTAACCATCAAGTTCCATTTTTTCACCAGTGATACCGCTACGGTCAACTACTGCATCCTGTACAGTACCGTTACCCATCGGCAATGCTTTTACTTCCTCCAAAGTCTTGCATTTGTTAGCCACAGCAAGATCAAGAATATCCTGAGTCAGCTTCACGTAATCTGCATTCTGAGCCACAAAGTCAGTTTCACACTTCAAAGCAATGATAACAGCACGGTCACCGGTAGTCTTAGCCAAAACGCAACCTTCAGCAGCTTCACGTTCTGAACGCTTAGCAGCAACAGCATGCCCTTTCTTACGGATAATTTCCATTGCCTTATCGAAATCGCCATTAGCCTCTTCCAAAGCTTTCTTACAGTCCATCATTCCCGCACCGCTCATTTTACGCAAGTGAGAGATATCAGCCATTGTTACTGCCATAATCTTATTCTTTCTTTAATTATATTATTCTTCTTCTTTAGCGAACTTACCAGCGATGTTAGCGTTCAATGCTTCGTCATCTTCTTTCTTAGTACGCTCTTTCTTTGCAGCCTTAGCCTTACGATCCTTCTTAGGAGCAGCTTCACCAGCAGCTTCAGCATCAACCTTTTCTGCTTTACGTTCCTGCAAGCCTTCATTCATAGCTTCGCAGATAGCACCTAAGATAACCTCTACAGACTTCGTAGCATCATCGTTAGCTGGGATTACGTAATCAATATTTGAAGGATCAGAGTTTGTATCCACCATACCGATAACAGGAATACCCAAACGGTTTGCTTCACGAACTGCAATATGTTCTTTCATTACATCAACAACGAACAAAGCAGATGGCAGACGAGTCAAATCTACGATAGAACCCAAAGTCTTTTCCAACTTAGCACGCTGGCGAGTAATCTGTAATTTTTCTCTCTTTGACAAATTATCAAATGTACCATCATTCGTCATCTTATCGATAGAAGCCATCTTTTTGATAGCTTTACGGATTGTCGGGAAGTTTGTCAACATACCACCCGGCCAACGTTCGATAACATAAGGCATACCGATAGAAGAAGCCTTATCAGCAACGACTTGTTTAGCTTGTTTTTTAGTAGCAACGAACAGAACTTTCTTGCCTTGTTTAGCTAAGTTCTTCATAATTTCCGCTGCTTCATCTACTTTAGCAACTGTTTTATATAAATCAATGATATGAATACCATTGCGCTCCATGAAGATGTAAGGAGCCATTGCTGGGTTCCATTTTCTCTTTAAGTGTCCGAAGTGAACGCCAGCTTCTAATAATTGATCAAAATTTACTCTTGACATTGTTTTTTTTCTTAATTTCGTTTACTTTCTTTTGTTTAACTCAATCATCCGGTAGTCATTCCACAAATCAACTTGCAAAATGAATCCAGACAATTTAGATACTAAACGCATCCTTTCAGTTATCAGTTTTTTGAGTTTCAAGCTCTGAGCAAAATAAGCTCCACTTGCCAATCAATGAACTTACAAACCCAAAATTAACGTTTACTGAACTGGAATCTCTTACGAGCTTTTGGACGACCCGGCTTCTTACGTTCAACTGAACGAGAATCACGAGTGACGAAACCTTCTGCACGAAGAGCTGACTTATCTTCTGGATTAACTTTAACAAGCGCACGAGCAATACCCAAACGAGCTGCTTCAGCCTGACCTTTGAAGCCACCGCCTACCAAGTTAATTTTAATATCATATTGTTCTGCAACATTCAATGTTGTCAAAGGCTGCTTTACAACGAACTGAAGGATAGAAGAAGGAAAGTATTGAACCAATTCACGACCATTAATTGTAATCTTTCCTGAGCCTTCGCTAACGTATACGCGAGCAACCGCTGCTTTACGTCTACCTATTGCGTTTACTACTTCCATTTTTATTATTTATAAGAGTTTATATCTATTGACTTTGGCTGCTGAGCTTCGTGTTTGTGCTCTGTACCTGCATATACATACAAGTTACTTAATAATTTCGCACCTAAACGATTCTTTGGCAACATACCCTTTACTACTTTTCTGTACAGATGACTCGGGCCTTTCTTCAAAAGGTCTGCCGGAGTATATTCAATCTGTCCACCAGGATAACCTGTATATCTCAAATATACACGGTCTGTCCATTTTTTACCTGTCAAATTAACTTTCTCTGCATTGATGATAATTACGTTATCACCACAGTCAACGTGCGGAGTAAAATTGGGTTTATACTTGCCACGCAAAAGCTTTGCTACTTTTGCACAAAGGCGTCCCAAAGACTGGCCTTCAGCGTCAACGATGACCCACTCTTTGTTTACAGTTGCTTTGTTTGCAGAAATGGTCTTAAAACTTAAAGTATCCACTGCTTAATGTTGTTTAATAAATTAATAAATTAAAAACGCCTTAGCCCTTTGCCATACCGGACACATGATATAACAAAGTTCTAAGAACTAAACTTTTAGTACAATTTGATAATAATCGGCTTGCAAAATTACTCAGAATAATTGAATAATAAAACTTTCCACTCTTTTTTTTCAAAATATTTTCTTTACAGTACTTATTTACGAAAAAAATAACCCACTGAAAAGGTTACATTATTTTGGAATAACATTGACTCGTCTTTACGTTTCACTGTTCTTCGGTCCAACACTCCTGCCACATTATTTATAGAGAAAAAGAAACGGCTATACTCCACACTTAACCCTACATTTATACCTAAATCTATCGTCCGGAGGTTAGGTTCTTCCTTCTTGCCAAACTCTATATCTGATTCGACACCAGTTTCTTCCGTTTTCATCTTTCCGGCCAAAGACACATCCAATGTCGGTCCTGCAAAAACGGATAACCTTACATCTGAAATATTAAATGTATATGCCAAATCTAGCGGAACCTGTAAAGAATAATACTTATACATATTATGGGTTGTCATTCCTTCATCTGTCGGATATGAATAATAGTCACCACCTTGATATATCAATCCGACTTCCGGAACGAAAGACAAGCCTTTATATATAGGTAACTGCATCAATCCTGCCACACTAAATCCTATTCTACCTCCGGATTCATACGTCTTGTCCAAACGTTGAACCAGTGATGAATATGCACCACCCAAACGGACACCAAACTCTACCTGAGCAAATACTGAAACAATGCTTGCCAGCAAACCCAATGCGAATATAACTGTTCTTCTCATATACATTTCATTCATTATTTCCACAAATATAGAACAAATTATCGAAAAATATCATAATTATCAGAAAAAAGGAATTATTCCAGACTTGCTATCTTAATCTTGGTGTAATTTATACATTTGGACGGCCTTGCGGATAGAATGCAATCCAAAGTTTTCAGGAGAAAGCTCCATAGGTTTTTGTATGATTATTTCTGCTGCATCATCAGCAGCATGTGCTTTTACCATTTCATCCACAAAACATTCAAAGAACAAATCAACGGTATGCACTTCAAAGCCTTCGTATGGATAGACGTTGGGGAGAGAGAATAAATATCGGCAATCATGTATTTCCAATCCGGTCTCCTCCATCACTTCCCTATACACAGCCTCCTCCGCACATTCATATCTATCCATGAATCCGCCGGGCAAATCCAAAGTCCCTTTACCTGGCTCCTTCGCCCTGCGCACCAACAAAAGCTCCCCATTTCTATTCCGAATAAAACAAGCGACAGCTGCGGAAGGATTGAAATAATAGACAAAGCCACACTGAGTACATCTTTTGGATTTCTCATCATTTTCAACAAAAGACTTTTGTCCGCAAACAGGACAATAAACAAACCTTTGTAACGGATGAATATTCATTTATACTTATATTTAAAGAAAAAAGCACATCGGAATAGCTTATGACTACTCCAACGTGCCCTTATGACAAATTAACTCTTATCAAGCCTCTTTGGCTTCCCAACCCAAAGCACTTGCGCCCAAAACGGCAGCATCACTTTCTTTCAATTGAGAGAACATCAGTTTGACTTTACCCTGATATATCTTCAACAGATTCTTTTCCATTGAACGTTTAACCGGATTCATAATCAAATCACCAGCTTTTGTCAAGCCTCCAAACAAAATAATAGCTTCCGGACTTGAGAATGCAACAAAGTCAGCAAACGCTTCACCTAACAAGTTGCCTGTGAATTCAAAGATTTCCAAAGCCATCTTGTCATTTTTCATTGCAGCCTCGTAAACATCCTTTGAAGTAATTACATCTGGATCCAAATCTCGTAACAAACTTTCATCCTTGCGGATTTCCAAGAATTCACGAGCAGTACGGGCTACACCTGTTGCTGAAGTATAAGCCTCCAAACAACCTTGACGACCGCAGCCACAAACACGACCGTTATTGTGACGAACTATTACGTGACCCAATTCTCCGGCGAAACCATCGTGGCCATACACCAAGTTTCCACCTATAACAATACCGCTACCTACACCTGTTCCCAATGTAATAACGATGAAGTCTTTCATTCCTCGAGCTGCACCATAAGTCATCTCTCCAATAGCAGCAGCATTTGCATCGTTTGTCAAAGCAACAGGAATACCACCAATGTATTCACTAACCATTTGCGCCAATGGCACTACACCTTTCCACGGCAAATTAGGAGCAAATTCTATGCATCCATTGAAATAGTTTCCATTCGGCGCACCGATACCAACACCTTTAATCTTATCAGGACCTCCGGCTTGTTCGATTATGCCTTTCAAACCATCTCCCAAAGCTGAAACATACTCATTGATATCTGTATATTTTCCAGTTTTGATTGAACTACTATATAAAATTGTTCCGCGTGCGTCAACAACGCCAAAAACTGTATTTGTACCGCCTATATCGATACCTACCACATAAGGCTTCTCCATGATTTTATGTTTAGGATTAATAATGAATTTCTATTTCTACGACAAATATAATTGCTTTATGAAAAAGCAACAATAGATTTATCTAAAAATTTTCACTTTTTGTTACTTTTTCCCTAATGGCTGTAAACACTCGCCAAGTCATTTCCTGTCATATAATGAACACCATTTCAGGAACAGATAACCGTTCAAACTAGCAGTTCAGCTTCCGCATGCCAAAGTCTCAAACGTTTTAATACTCATTAAAGAAAAAGCGATTGCCGTAAACAACCGCTTTTCGTGTTTTCAAAAAGATATTAATTTATCAGGAACAACGAAGTGAACGACCCAACTTTAAAATAGTTGTTCGTTCTATTCCGTTTAATTCACATAATTTAGAAACGGATATACCATAGCGCTTAGCAATTGCACCCAAAGTATCACCGGATTTTATTTTATGATAAATAATTTCACCATCTTGAGGTGTTTGAACTTCTTTTACAGAAGCTACAATCTCTTGTCGAGTTTCCGTTTTAACTTTTTCCTTCACCTGTTGGCTACTGTAGCTAACATTTCCACTTGAAGAACAACGTAAAGCTTGACCTATCCGGAGGATAGTTGTCGATTTGATTCCATTCAAGCGACATAATTCTCCAACTGTCGTGCCGTACATTCTTGCTATTTTCCCTAAAGTGTCACCAGATTTAACCCGATGATAAACCAATTGGTCATCCGATGAAGTATAAATATTACTTTTACGACCATTGATGCGGATATTACGGAACACATATTCATCCTGAATAGGTACACCGTTTTCAAAATCTATAATTTCAGCAGGATTGATAGCCTTTCCTAAGAAGCGAGTTTCAAAATGGAGGTGAGAGCCTGTAGAACGGCCTGTATTTCCGCCTAATCCGATAGGATCTCCGGCATGAACAATATCATTCACATTGACTAATTGTTTGGACAAATGACCATAAACTGTTTCTAGGCCATTCGGATGGCGAATTACGATATAATATCCATACCCACGACGTTCAAAATTCCGAATTCTCACTTTTCCATCAAATGCAGCACGAATGGTATCGCCTTTGTAGACTTTTAAATCTATGCCTCGATGCATACGACGCCTGCGAGGACCATATTTTGATGTGATACGAACAACTGAATCTATTGGGTAATAGAAAGAGGAGCAATCAATCACACATGAATCTGGGAAGGTAATATTTTTTTCCCCTCTGTAAGGGTCTACCCATTGAGTATTCCAATTGGAGCCATATAATTCATCGGCAGGGAAAAGTAAAGATTCGCGAGCTTCTTCAGCTTTAATTGTTGCTTCAGACAGTTTGCTCATGCCAATATCTTTCCTGAAGCCGACACGGTCAGCCATTAACTCTGATACATTCTGTTCCATTACAGTATTGGCACGTTCAACAGTCACTGTAGTTTTCGCCTTCTTTACTTGGGCATCAGCATTTATTGAAGGGAACATCAACAGACCGAAACATACTGATAATATTGATTTAATTGTCATCTTATTTGAATTCAAGCTTACATTTTATCAAAAAGAGTATTATTCCTTGACAATCCTCAAGAAATCCGAACCTTTCAAAGTTCGGAATTTTCATTTTTCCCTCAAAATAAATTCGAAAAAAAATGCATCTCGTAATTAAACTATTCTTAAAACCATAAGCTAATAAACTACAATTCAACATTTTAATAACAATATGTTTTACAACATGTTTAGCTTATAATTCCCCAGTTCAATTTGTTTTCGTACAATATCTTCAGCCTTTTGTTCAAAATCTGGTTACTTTCGGACAATAAGTCGGGATCACAATCTAACACTTCAATCGCCATATCTCTGGCAAATTGTAAAATTTGCCCATCGGATGCTAAGTTAGCAATTTTCAAGTTCAATCCTTCACCGCTCTGACGAGTTCCTTCCAAGTCCCCTTGCCCTCTCAAACGCAAATCAGCCTCGGCAATCTCAAAGCCATTGCTACTATTAACCATTATCTCTAACCTTTTTCGCATATCAGTACTTAATTTATAGGATGAAACCAATACGCAGAAGGATTGTTCAGCACCTCTTCCTACTCGTCCACGCAATTGATGGAGTTGGGATAACCCGAAGCGCTCCGCACTCTCAATAACCATCACTGATGCATTAGGGACGTTTACCCCGACCTCAATTACTGTAGTAGCCAACAAGATTTGTGTTTCACCGGAAACAAACTGCTGCATGGCTAAATCTTTCTCGGCAGCCTTCATCTTCCCATGAACCATACATACTTTATATTCGCTGAATACATCTTGGAAAACATCAAAACCATCTTCTAAACTTTTATAATCCAGCTTTTCATTTCCTTCTATCAATGGATAAACAACATACACCTGCCTTCCTTTACGTATTTCGCTACGCAAAAAGTCAAAGAGATCGGCTTTCCTATTATCATAAAGATGTATGGTCTTGATTGGTTTCCTGCCTGGAGGCAACTCATCAATAACGGAGACATCCAAATCTCCATAAAGGGTCATCGCAAGCGTTCTCGGAATCGGAGTGGCAGTCATTACTAACACATGCGGTACGACCTGCGTGTTTTTCCGCCACAATTTGGAACGTTGTTCCACACCGAAACGATGCTGTTCGTCTATAATGGCCAATCCCAAAGATGAGAAGACAACCGTGTCTTCTATCAGTGCATGCGTGCCTATCACTATTTGTATCTCACCATTTGCAATAGCGGGTAATATCTTGTCCCTTTCTCTCTTCTTCGTCGCCCCTGTCAACAATGCAACTTTCACATCCATATCTTTGAGGAAAGATTTGACTGTGGCATAATGCTGGTTCGCCAATATTTCCGTAGGAGCCATCATACAAGCTTGACAATGGTTGTCTAAAGCCAACAGCATGGATAACAAGCCAACCAATGTTTTACCACTTCCAACATCCCCTTGCAACAAACGGTTCATCTGTTTGCCACTTTTCATATCCATTCGTATTTCACGAACCACCCGCTTTTGAGCATTCGTCAATTCAAACGGCAAATACTCTTTATAAAAGGTATTAAAATAATCTCCAACTATAGTGAATACGATTCCCTGCAACGACCTTGAACGCTGGTTGGCAGAACGAAGCATTTTTAATTGGATATAAAACAGTTCGTCAAACTTCAAACGAAGTTGCGCATTTCTCAAAGAGTTGATATTACTTGGAAAATGGATATTCCTCAATGCCTCAGCTAAAGGCATTAAATGCGTCTTTTCAACCAAATAAGGAGGCAAAATTTCAGGGATTTGCCAATTAATATTACTAAGGAGCGTGTATTGTAAGTTTTGGATTGCCCTCGAATTCAGAAAAGCTCTTTTCATCTTTTCGGTTGTATTATAAAGAGGGGTAAAGCCAGAAGCTATTTGGTCTGCGTCTTCAAGGGAATCAACGTCAGGATGCACGATGTTATAAGTCCGTCCAAATTCGGTTGGTTTCCCAAAAACAATGTACTCTTCATTCGTCTTTAATTTCGACAACACAAAGCTCAATCCTTTGAACCATACTAAATCAACAGTCCCGGTTCCATCCGAAAATTTGCCTATCAATCGTTTGGCAGAACCCTCCCCCAGATGTTCAAAAGATAGAATTCTCCCTTTTAATTGGATGTAAGGCATAGCACCTGAAATCTCAGATACATTGTAGAAACGGCTTCTATCCATGTATTTGTATGGGAAATAGTACAACAAATCTTCATAAGAAACAATGCTTGCCTCTTTTTGTAGGACTTCCGCTTTCCGCGGACCCACACCGGGAAGATAAGTAACTGCTCTTTTATTAAGATCCAACGCCATACGACTTTGCTTTGAAACAATTAAATCTTCATTAAATTCAGATTTATACAAGTCAAACGAAGACTTTCCATTTTACATTCCTAAATAGACTATTTACAAAGATAATTCATTATTCCTGTTTTCTTGGCTCTTTACTATTATTTATTTACGAATAAACGGGTATAGACGACAAAAGGAGAAAAACTTTTCAGTCTTTCCCCTTTTGTTGCGGAAGCGGGGGGATTCGAACCCCCGGTACGGTTACCCGTACGTCAGTTTAGCAAACTGGTGGTTTCAGCCACTCACCCACACTTCCAAAGTGCGTCATTTCTTAAATGCACTGCAAAGGTACTAATATTTTTTATTCCTGCAAATTTTACGGGACAAAATTTACATAATTCCCGTTTTAGAGCATAAAAAAGGCGTGCTTAAATGAAACACGCCTTTTATAATGATTAGGACAATTATTAATCTAACACTTTGATTCGAAGATTACGGAACCAAACGTTGTCTCCATGGTCTTGCAAACCGATGAAACCTTCCTTGTTCTCACCACCGCAGTTTATCAACAATTCGTAAGCCAAAGGCCATTTATCTTTGCTGAACTTACTGTTATCCAACATTTCTTTCCATGCTGGAGTCCACAAATGGTATTCAACAACTGGGCTATCACCATTCAAATAGTGTACAACAGTTCCTTTGTAAACCATAATCTTACCTTTATTCCATTCACCATAAGGTTTAGCAGTCTGAGGTTTAGCTGGAATCATGTCATACAAAGATGCAGATTGACGGTTACCGTCCTTACCCAATTTAGCGTCTGGATGGTTTTCGTTATCCAAGACCTGATATTCTGGAGCTGAAATATAAGCAGGCTGACCTTCTACTTCTTGAATCATATAGAAAACACCAGAGTTTGAACCCTTGTCAACTTTCCATTCAAATTCAAATTCGAAGTTAGAGAACTTGTGTGCGAACACCAAGTCGCCACCATCTTTAGCACCAGCTTCACCGTTACCAGAACCTTTGATATGGATAGCACCATCATCAACGACCCAAGCAGCAGGAACATCTTCACGGTCATAACCACGCCATCCGTTGAATGTCTTACCGTCAAACATGGTAATCCAACCATCTTTGTCTTTCGGGAAAGTAGACAAATCTACTGTTGGCAAATCTAACACTTTGTATGCAGGAGCTGCAGCTTCAGCCGCAATTTCTTCTGCATCTGTTGCAGGAGCTTCTGCTTTCTTACCACCACATGATGCCAAACACATCATAAAAGCAGCCATTCCAGCAAATAATACTGACTTTTTCATTTTTGTTGCTATTTATTTTTAACTGATTATCTCGGCATATCAGGCAATTTCCAACCGTCACGATAGTTATGCTTAATCAATTCAGCAGCGAACTGTTTAGCATTAATCGGATCAGTATAGATTTTGTTGAATTTCGGGTCACCATCCACAATCTTGAAGTCATCTTTCTTCAAAATACGGATAGTTTCATTATCGCTAATGTTAGTGAAACGCATATTAGCACCGTCCCACAACAATTCTTTGTTCAATGTCTGCAAACGTACAGCCAACACACCCATTACAACCATTTCATTGAACGGACCTGCTACTGCGAAGTTTGACTTAGTTTCTATGCGGTTTGCAGCACTTTCCTTACAAGCACGAATCCAGTCTTGTTCGTGACCTCCACCCATTGCATTAGCCACACGGCGGATAACTTTCGGAGCGTTAGGAACACGACCAGACAACAATCTTGGATTCTGTCCGTAACAACCGCAAACCAATGTGTCTTTTGTACCGTGGAAGATTGTGATACCACCACCTTCACTCATCATATCGAAACCTTCTGGCATTCCTTCTGGACGATCTGGCAACAAGCCTCCATCGTACCAATGAACTTCAACTTCCGGCATAGCTACCTTCGGCATGTTATCACGAGCCGGGAAAATCATTCTTACATGCTGTGCAGTTGGAGCACAATCCTGTAACAACATAGTTGATGAACCTTGAACTTTTGTCGGATAACCCAAGTTCAATGCCTTAAACGGCTGGTGCAAAATATGGCAAGCCATATCACCCAATGCACCTGTACCGAATCTCCACCATCCACGCCAGTTCCAAGGATGATAAATAGAATTGTAAGGTATTACTTCCTGAGGACCACAGAACAAATCCCAGTTCAATGTCTTCGGAACTTTGTCAACTTTTTCAGGAGCGTTCAAACCTTGCGGCCAAATCGGACGGTTAGTAGCACATTCTACTTTTCTTACTTCACCAATTTCACCATTCCAAATCCATTCGCAAGCCAAGTCTGTTCCTTCCAAAGAAGAACCTTGATTACCCATCTGGGTAGCTACTTTATATTCTTTAGCCAAGTTTGTCAACAAACGAGATTCGTAAACTGAGTGAGTCAATGGTTTCTGAGTATAAACGTGTTTACCCATAGTCATTGCGTCAGCTGTGATGATAGCGTGAGTATGGTCAGCTGTTGCAATCATAACAGCATCGAAAGACTTACCCATTTCATCATACATCTTACGATAGTCGTAATACTTCTTTGCATTCGGATGACGGTCGAATACAGGCTTTGCATATCTCCAGTCAACATCACACAACGCTACGATGTTGTCTGTCTTTTCCATGTTTTTCAAGTTAGCATTACCCATACCACCAATACCTACAGCTGCAATGTTCAATTTGTCTGTCGGAGCTGTATATCCATGGCTTTTGCCCAAAATAGTGTTAGGGGCAATTGTAAAAGCAGCGGCTGCTGCAGCACCTCTTTGAAGGAATGATCTTCTAGTTAATGTCATAATTA
>OHDW01000309.1_pt1 | contig 12297 bp, 8 predicted proteins | sample 1567131 | NCBI WGS metagenome assembly OHDW01 (sample SAMEA3879508, study PRJEB24766) | human gut metagenome | biome: human-associated habitat; feature: feces | place: USA | collected 1985/1987
TGCCTCCTCCGTACTCAGGACCGGTTCCGCCATAGACCCAGACATTCGAGACAGTGTAGGTCGGGACATCCTCGATCATCGCACCCAACGACAGTGTGGCCCCGGCGCCAAGAGACAGATTCTCGGCGGTGTAATGTGAGATGACTGTCTCTCCGTCAGACAAGGACAGCGAGCAGTCCCCAAGATGTCCGGCGGCGAGGGTGAAACAGTACGTCTCCCCTCTCTGAAAGTCTCCGCTGAGAGTGACTTCGGTCGCTGCGGCGGTGACGACAGGAATCGAGCCGGAAAAGTCAACGCTGATGTCTCCGGCCACAGGAACGGATGACTTGAGGGTGACCTTCTTCACTCCGTCCATCTCCACCTCAAAGCCCAGACGCCCGGTAAGATTGTTGAAGAACAGGACCGAGGAGGATGACTTCGCCACACGTGATGAGTAATTTCCTTCCACCGTCTGATCCACGGGGACAGAGGCGTTCACGGTTGTCCCGTCGATTCTGACATCTTCCGAATAAGGATAGTAGGCCACGAATCCGGTGGCCCCGTCGGTGACATTCATTGAATACTGTCCCACCTGGCCTTCGAAGGCATTCTTCGAAGCCTGGCTCTTGGTTCCGTCGTAAATCAGGATCTCATCACCCTGGGTCCATGTCTGCGTGGTTCCGTCGGCGAGGTCCTCGATTGTGGCCGAGAATGTGACATCTCCGGAGAATCTGAATTCCTCCTCCTTCGCAGGATCATCCTTTCCTGACGGTTCCACATCCGGAATCTCAGTCAGATCACCGCAGGCGGCGAAAAAGAACATCAGGAAAAGCAAGTTTTTGATTGTCTTCATATTGCGCATACTTTTTTATCTTCTAAAAGACCTGTTGTACGAAAAGAGCCAGCTGCTCTCTCCAAAACTGCCATTGGTGGCCGTACCCGGAACTGTCAAAAGTGTGACGGATGCCACGCCTGGTAAGGTCGGCGTCAAAAGCCTGATGACCATTCCAACGTGTGTCCAATGTTCCGCAGGAGACCCATAGCAGGTTCAACGAATCATTGATCTTCACAGAATCCGGGTCAATGCCGTACTTTTCGTAGTCGAACGGTTCACTGAGAAGGCCTGACGAGAACTCTCCGATGGCCGAAAACTTGTCAAGGTTTCTGAGGCCGATCACGAAAGACTGGCCTCCGCCCATCGACAGCCCGGCGATGGCTCTGTGCCGGCGGTCTTTCTTGACACGGTACCGGGACTCAACCAGCGGGATGACATCCGAGAGCAGTTCCGTCTCCAGGGTTTTCATGCCTTCCGGAGAGCTGCCACCGGCCCAGGATCCGTCTGTAAGGCCGTTCGTCATCACGACAATCATCGGATCGGCCTTGCCCGCGGCTATGAGGTTGTCCATGATGGCGTCGGCGTTGGCGCTTCTCACCCAGCTGCTCTCGTCATCCCCGCCGCCATGCCGAAGGTACAAAACAGGGAATTTCTTGTTTTTGTTCCGGAAATATGCCTCCGGGACATAAACCCAGATTCTGCGGTACCTGCCCAAGGATGATGACCTGTAGCTAAGAATATCCACCTGGCTGCCGGTCAGGACACGCTGATCGACACGAGGCTCGGCCCCGGTCACCTCAACCGTGTTCGCATAGATCTCCGTGCCGAACTTCACAGAAGGGTTCTTCATGTCAAGGACGACATTGCCGTCCACAACGAATTTATATTCATAGACTCCTGGTTTCACGCCAGAGACGGTGGTCTCCCATATTCCGTCCTGGCCGCGCGACATTTCCTGCCTCAGGATGGTCCACTCATCGAAGAGGAGAGTCACTTTCCTCGCTTCCGGCGCCTCAAGACGGAAGGTGATGGAGCCGTTCTCAACCAAAGGGTAAGTCTTTCCCGCCGGCTCCCACCAGCCTTGGGTCGAGAAATTATTCTGCGCGTTGAGACCCACGGCCAGCAGCAATGGAGCCAACGCGGTAACTATCAATCTTTTCATATCATTTCCAAATATAAGTGCCAACGGCGCCACTCTCCAAGGTGAAAGGAGCATACATGCCGTTGTATTGAACATTAAAGGTAACCGCCGAGGATGAGGTGTTGGACACAATCAGCACAAGGCGCCCGTCCGGCGTGGAATAGGCGACGTTCGGAAGCACGCCGGAACGGTCATAATGATTCACACGGATCACTTCAGGATGCTGCTCGTCCTCTGACAGCATCATCGCGGGGTCTTCCGGAGCCGTGGAGGCGATCCGAAGCGACCCTGACGGCACAAAGGCCGAGGCATGGGCGATAGTGTAATACGCGATGTTCCTGGAAACCTTGTCACCGTCAATCGTGATAGCTCCATGGCAGAACGGACAGCCACCGTTACCGGTGTGAGGGCCGGCCTCGGGGTCAGCGGCAAGATTCCACAGAATCACGTTCCGGCTCCAATTCCTCGGAATGTCGATAAGCATGCGCTTCACGTTCGGGGCGATGTTCCTTGAAACGGAGCCACCCCTGTCCACAATCATCTGTTCAGTGAAATAGATATCCTTGTCCGGACGGGCCGAATGCACCTGCGACATCGCGGAGACATCTCCCATATAGTGATGGAAGGCCACTCCGGAGGCGTACATCGCCGCTTCAGGGTCGGACAGGATGGCCAGAGGATAGTCCGGACGGTCACAGTTATGGTCGAACAGGATTATCCTTGTGTCAATGTCTTCGGAGAGGAAATGCGGCCCAAGATAATCCCGGATGAACTCGGTCTGATCCTGCGGATCCCATGGCATGCTCGGAGTGTTGCGATTGTTTAGGGGCTCATTCTGAATGGTAAGCGCGTCAATCCTGATGCCTTGCTTTGCCATCTCCTGAATATACTTGACGAAGTAACGGGCATAGACATCGTAGCAGTCCCTGCGAAGCTTCGGTCCACGGACATCATATTCCTCCTTCATCCAGGCCGGGGCGGACCAAGGCGAGGCCATTATCTTGATGTCCGGATTTATCTCCAGAATCTCCTTCATGACCGGCACGACATCACCCAGGTCATTCGCCAGCGAGAAATGTTTGAGTGTGAAGTCCGTCTTGCCCTCCGGCATGTCATCATAGGAGAACACGGTACCGTTCATGTCGGAAGCTCCGACCGTCAGGCGGATGTAACTGATTCCCAAGGAATCCCGGGAGAAAAGTTCATTCAGGATGTTTTTTCTGGCCTTCGGTGTCATCTTCATCAGAAGCTCGGCGCTGCCGCCAGTAAGGGCATATCCGAAGCCATCCATCCGCTGATATGTCTGTCTGGGATCAACCACTATCGGGGCCTGACGTCCTTCCGGTCTTGCACGGAACTCCGTGGATTGTCCTTTCTCAAGAAGCATCTCTCCGTCCGCCGTCGTTATCCATGAGTCCACGGTCTGCGCTCCGACCGAGGACACGATCAGGGCGAAAGATAATGATATAAGAAAATGTTTCATGACTGTTTTATCTGATCAGGTAAAGAGCCTCTCCGAGTTTCTGAACGGAACACGGGATGACAACGGAACCTTCCGCACTTTTTGACGGAATCCTGGAGAAGTCAAGGGCTCCAAAGTCAAATGCCGACACTTTGCCTTTTCCGGCGTTGACGGTGACCGATGTCACCGGTTTGTCCGAAGGGTTGTACACATACACGTAAGTCTTCCTTCCACATTTGAGCGCGAAGGCCTCGCCTCCGTCACAGACAGCCTCCACAGTCTCGAATTTCCCGCCGCTTTCGGCAAGCATCATGTCGGAGACCTTGCGGACAGCCTTGAAATAAGGGACCATGTTCCTGTTCTCGAAATATTCCCACCACCAGCTCATCGGAGTGACAGGAGTCGGAGAGAATATCCCGTACCACAGGCCTCTGCGGAAGTCAGCGTCCATCTCGTCCGCGAAATCATCGAAATTCTTCGACCAGTCCCATTCGCGGCCGAACTCGCCGATGACGTAAGGTTTTCCAAAACGGGCCTCATAATCGGAGATAGTCCCAGGGATGACCGACGTGGCGTTGTAGATGTGCTTCTGGTTGATGTCCAGATCCGGAACCGAGTTCAGACCTGCAAGATCACGGTGTGAGATGGAAGTCGTGACGATGTGGTGGAACGGGTCGATTGACTTCAGATACCCGGCCATCTCCGTGTGCCACCCTACGATGTCCTCGGCCGGAATCGGATTGTTCCTGTCACGGAACTGGATGTTGTCAATCTCGTTGAAAAACTCCCACATTCCGATGGCCGGACTGTAGCCCCAGCGCGCCACGATGTAGCGCAGACGGTTTCTGAACCGGGTCTTCGCTTCCTCGGAGACGAAGAAATTCCGGTCAGTGGCCACATCTCCCGCACCCATGCAGAGCATGAACTTGATGTCCAGACTCTCAGCCAAAGTGATGACATCGTCAAGACGCTTGACGGCGCTGGCGTTCATGTAGCCGGTCGTCTCAGTGTAACGGGAATTGTTGAAAGCCCGTTGCCTGTCGATAGGGAAGTTCCACGAACACATCCAGACACGCACGAAATTGCCACCGTTCGCGGCGAAGTCCGGAAGCATCACGTCATAATTGAACCGGTCCGCCTGCTCATGCAGCTTACTGAAAAACTTCGAGTCATCATTATCCCGTGACTCCCAGCAGATGTTCTCAGCGATGCCACGGAACAACGTCCCGTCATCATGCCTCAACGTCCAGTTGTCGTTGGTGTGCAATATTCCATGGCCTTTTCCGGGCTTAACATTCAAGGATGCGGGAGCGGATTCCGAGACGATTCCTCCGCATTCCGACAGACGGAATGTATATGAATATATTCCTGTCTCCTGAGCCGTGAAACGTGCTTTCCATTCACTGGGTCTCATAATAGCAAGGAAGCACAAGCGTCTTTCCCGACGGAGAAGTCAGGACCATGTCAAGGGCCACCTGCTCCTGAAGGTACGGATTCTCCCATTTCCCTTTCAAGGAAACAGTGAATTCCGTTTTTGAATATTTCCGAGCTGATGCCAGAGCGTCCACCGAGATGATCTGAGCGTCCGCCACTGTGGCCATAAGCGCCAGCGAGATGATTGTCAATAAAAATCGTTTCATATTCACAAGTATTTCTTGAGGGAGTCAACATCAATGACAACGACCACCGACGTCGCCTTGGAGGACAGTTTGTAGGCAGACGGGTCGGCAAGTCTGAGAGCCAGCACACATGTTCCGCCGTTTTCCATGACAAACTCCTTGTGGAGGACGAGACTGAATGTGCCGGAATTCCTGCCCGACGCCACATTCACGACAGACGGCAGCTCATAGGCTGACGATGGCAGGACAGTGGCGCCAAGAGCGGCCGCGGCGGAGATGGAGGCCTCGCTGTCCTCGACAATGTTCACGCTGAATCCCGAACCAGCCTTCTTTCCGGAAAGCATGACTCCGAGATAAATGTCCACATCCGTTTCGGTAGTTCCGAAATTAAGGGTGTTCTCGGCTCCGCCTGAAGGCACGTTATAATAGTTGTCGATGCCGGCGCTGACTGTAGCCTGAGGAATATATATGAGCGAGTTGCCGTAGTCTGCCTCTCCGTCCCCTTTCTGACAGGAGACCGCCAGCATGGCCGACATCGCCGCGATGACTGAAAGTATTATGTTTCTCATTGTGATTGTCTGCTAATAGTTTGGATTCTGTTGAAGTGTCCCGTTTGAATTCTCCACCTCAGAGCGGCTGAAAGGCAGATAGTAGTTACGCTCGTTGAACGTGCGGGATGCCACCGTGACAGTACGGTAAACATAGTCCTCACCGCTTCTTCTGACAGAAACGCCCTTGACAGGCTCATTCAGGACAGTGGAGGCATCCTTCCAGCGAAGCAGATCCCAGTACCGATGGTCCTCGAACGCGAGTTCGACCTGACGTTCGTGCTTGACAGCCTGCCTGAACGACTCGATCGTGCCGGCCTTGATCTCAGGGAGGCTGACGCTGGCCCTGTCGCGTACCTTCATCAGGGCCTCCTTTGCCGACATCACAAACCCGGCAGGAACCACTGACGGGCCATAGGCCTCGTTGACAGCCTCCGCATAGTTCAGCAGAACCTCGGCATAACGGAACATCACCCAGTTATGCTGGGCGGTCTGCCCTTGTGTCAGGTTCAACTCATCCGTTAGGAATTTCCTCAGATAGTACCCTGTCCTGCTGGCGTTGGCCTTGGACATGTCATCCGTCTCACCCGGAGCCTCGGCTATCGTCCTTCCGTTCCAGGTACAGGTGTTATAGACGATCGAAGCGTAGAATCTCGGATCCCTGTTGGCATAAGGATCATTCTCGTTAGGTGTCCCGACATATTCATAGGCGTCCACAAGGTTCTGGGTCGGGCAGACTCCGCTCTTTCCGCCTTGGGTGGCGATAGGATAATTCGCTTTCTCCAAGGTGTTCGACGCTTCCCTGCGCACGGCATAGATGGTTTCCGGGCTTGTCAGTGACGTGGCACCGCTGAAATAGCCTTCGTAGTCACTGTCAAGGGAATAGTTGATGTCAGAGTTCGAGAGGAACTCATTGGCGGCCTTGGCGGCCCTGATCCACTTGCCCGTGTCGTTTGAAGGGTTGTGGAGAGGACTGGCGGCGTAAAGCAGCACCCTGGTCTTGAGAGCAAGGGCGGCGCCAAGGGTGAGACGCCCCTCGCGCTCGGCGAAATCATTCCTGTCGCAGGCCAGCCGGTCTTTCCACCCGTCAATCTCACCCACGATGTAGTCGATGACTTCCTCGTAAGTCGAACGAGGCACAAAAGAGCCTCCGCTCTTGTCCATTGTGGATTCCACGATAGGCACACCACCGTACATCTTGGCCAGTTCGGCGTAGTAGTACGCGCGAAGGATGTGGACCTCCGCGGTGTACCATTCAAGGGATTGGAGATCCCTCTTGTAGTTGACGGCGTCATTGACAAGGTTTCGCCGCCGATGAGCGCGCAACCGGACTGCACACAGCCCTCGGCCACGCCGGAAACGAGCGTCGCGACCTTCTCCGGCTCGTTCTTGCCGATGGCGATGTAGTCGAGGAAGAAGTTCACGGCGCGGATCCCCTCATAGCAGTTGTTGTAGAGGTTCGAGATCGGGTTCACGCTCGCGTTCACGATTCCTTTGTTGAAATAGATCACATCCGAAGCCGCGGATGTCTGCTGAGCCTCATCGGAAGCTGTCGCGAAAAGATTTCCGTCAATGACGGAATAACCGTTGATGATTGGGGAATAGCATGCGTTGGCGAAATACCAGATGCTGTTCCTGTCTGTAAGGATGGTCTCTCCGGTACGGTTCGTGTCAAGACTCGTGTCCAGGAACGAGCACCCCTGCGCGGCCGCGAGAAGGGCCGTCGCCAATATTCCGAATTTTATTGTTTTCATGATCGTCATTCCTCTGTTTTAGAAAGTTATGGCAACTCCGGCGGTCCACGTCCTCATGACCGGGTAGAGACCTTTAAGGTTCTCCGGATCCAAGTCGTAGTCCTTGAGAAGCGGGCTGACCGTGAAGAGATTATGGCCACTGAGATAGACCCTGAGATTCGAGATTCCCGATTTCTTCACCTTGCCGGAGGCGAAATTGTAGCCGATCTCGATGTTGCGGAGCTTGAGGAAAGACGCGTCCTTGATCCACAATGAGCTTGTACGGTAGTTGTTCTCGTTGCTCTGGGTCGTCAGGCGAGGATAGGTGGCGTTCGCGCGGTTGTCGATTCCCTCGGTCGGGTAATACGCCCACGCTCCCTTTGCGACATTGTAGGCATTGCCGTTGTCCACGAAAGCAACCATCTGGTTCCAGTTGTCAAGAAGGTTGGCGGACACTCCGGCGACACCCTGGAAGAGGACCTGCATGTCAAACCCCTTGTACCCGAACCTGCCGCCGAAACTGAAGTACCACTCCGGATAGGCCGAACGTCCTATCCTGGTGACATCGTTCTGATCCACGACTCCGTTCCTGTCAAGGTCAAGGTACTTCACGTCACCTGGCTGCACGCTGCCGAACGCCGGGACAGGTAGATCCGCCAGAAGGGTCCCGTCTTCGTTGAAATCTTCAATACCGTAGAACCCGTCGGCGACAAGACCGATATAGGTGCCGACAGGACGGCCGGTCTGGGCACTGAAAGCGTTGGCCGGAGCGACCTCGTTCATGTTGTCTATCCTGTTGCGGCTGAACGTCACCTGACCGTTGAGGGCATATTCAAAATCACCGGATTTTCCGCTCCAGCCGGCGGCGACCTCGAATCCTTTGTTGGTCATGCTTCCGGAGTTGGTGAAGAGGAACTGCTTTCCGTAGTAGCCCATTAGGGAGTTATCCAACGTGAGGATGTCAGTCCTCTTGTCAAGGAAGAAATCAGCCGTGATGTTGAGATTCCGCGCTATTGTCGCGTCGAATCCAAGATTGTACTTCATGCTCTTTTCGGCGTGCGCGTCCTCGTTCTTGATGAACATAGGGACAAGGCTGTTCTGCCACACACCGGAAGTCTTTCCTGTGTAGAACGAACCCACATAGCTGTACGTATAGTAGTCCTTGAACAGGTAGCGTCCATTGGAGCTGTAGCCGGACAGAACCGATGTGGCTCCGGAATCGGACGCTCCGGAAAGTCCAGCCGAGGCACGCAGCTTGAAGAAATTCAGTACATCGTCGCCCTTGAGGAAGTTCTCGTTGGAGACGATCCAGGCCACCGATCCGGCAGGATACGCCGCCCATCTGTGGCCGGGAGCATAGGCATCGTTCCCGAAATATGAGAAGCCAAGCTCAGCGATGTAGCGGTTGTCATATTCATAGTGAGCGAAGCCATTGAGATTCATCGTGTTGTACTTATAGGAGAAGTAGCCGTCACCTTTGTAGGCTGAAAGGTGGAAGTTTACGGCGGCGGAGACAGTGCTTTTGCCTGACACCCTGTCATAGCTGGCCGTCACCACGCCTTGCTTCCAATCCTGCATTCCGTTGGAGCCGTAGCCGGTGGCGGTGATGGTGGTGGTCTCGTCGGTCGTCGTCGTGACGCCTTCGTTCCACCTCGCGTAGTTCTTCGTCTTTCCGTACTGGCTCAAGGTGTAACTGTAGAAAGAGATTGACTCCTGTAGATAGAGTCCCTTGGTGATGTCGTCCAGCCTTTCCTTCACGGAGAAGTTGCCCTGAAGACTCCTGGACTTGTAAGACATCCAGCCGAGGCCGTTGACCGAAGCGTAAGGGTTGTTCGGGTAGAGGGCCGTGCCTGAATAATGGGACTCATCCGCGTCATCATACACATTATAGATGTTCGATGGATATGTGGCGATGTCGTTGAACAACTGAGCCACACCGTAATTCGGCCTCTTGAGCATCTCGATGCGGCCACCGAAATCCACCTTCACCTCGAAAATCTTGAGGATGTTGAAGTCAAGATTAGCGCGGAGATTGAACTTCTGGTAGCCAAGGTTCTTGGTCTGGTCAGTGTTGGAGGTGTTCAGGATGCCGCTGTTGTTGAGATAGTCAAGATTCACGTTGTAGCGGGCGTTTCTGGCGCCTCCGTTCAGGACTATCCCACCATCGGCGTACTGGCCGAAACCCTTGAGGGCCGCGTCGTACCAGTCCACATCCGGAGCGGTGCCGTTCCTGTAGGCGGAGAGCTGATCCTCTGAATATACAGGCGACCACACCATGCCGTTGTCATTCGAGACCGCCTGGTTGTAAAGACAGGCGAAATCATACGAGCCGAGAGGCTTGTTGGTGATGTCCGGGGTCTGGACACCGTATCTCATCCTGGCCGTCACCGTGGCGCTTCCTATCCGGCCTCTCTTTGTCGTGATCCTTATCACTCCGTTCGCTCCCCTCTCGCCATAAAGCGCAAGGGCGGCGCCGTCCTTAAGGACCTCTACGGATTCCACTTCCGAAGCCGAAAGGCCGGTAAGGTATTCAGAATTGACCTCAAAGCCATCCACGAATATCTTTGCGGTGTTCCAATCGCTTACCGCATAGCTACCGATGCCTCGTACAAGCCATTTAGCCTTGTTGTCCTCATAGGAGCCGGTTCCCTGCATCACAGTCAGACTGGGGATGCCGATGAGGGTGTTCGTGAAATTCGACGCGGGAGTCTTGTACAAGGACTCTCCGGAGACCTTTGACACAGCGGAGGTGGAATTTGTCTCCACTTTCTCCAAAACCTCCTCCCCGTCATAGACCTAGTAGTCCTGGGCCCGCAAGTTTCCCGCGGCAAGCGCTGACACCGCAGCCAGAACCACACACTTTCTTATGTTGAGTATATTCATTGTGATATTCATTAATTTGTTGGCCATTGACTATCAATATCCAGGATTCTGTGTTGTCGTGCCTTTGTTGATCTCGGTCTGCGGAAACGGCTCAAGGTACATCGCCGGGCTCCAGAACGCCGTATAGGCCACGGCGTCCCAATAGGATGTCACCCATTTCGCGGCGTATGGCCAGGTCGCGTCATCGGTGTCCTCGATGTTGAACTGGAGCATGCGCATGTCACCTCCGCAGATCCCGTTGGCGATGTCGGCACGTTTCCAATGCTTGACAGACCAATATTTATGGTTCTCCTGGAAGAACTCAATCATGTCCTCCCTCTGGATGATGGCCCGCAGCCTGGCCTGGTCGGTCTCGTTGATCGAAGGAAGACCGGCGCGGTTGTGGACTGCGTTGAGATATTCAAGGGCCTTGGTCTGGTTGCCATATTCATTGTACGCCTCCGCAAGGTAGAGATAGGTCTCCGCAAGCCGGAAGAGAGGAATCTCGCACCAGATGCGAGTGCCCGCCTTGTAGTAGAACTTCGTGCGCTCACCGCACCCCTTGTCTCCGTCTATGGCGTTAGGGAAAACATCCCCCTTGCCTTTGTCAGCGGCGTAACCGCCACGGTTCCAGCCGGCGTTGGACCAGTTCCAGTCTCCGGGGTTGTTCATAGAATCGAAACCGCCCATCTTTATGTCCGCGAGAGCCCTTGGCTCAAGATTGGCCACATTGTCACGGTAATCCGCGCCGGAACGGGCGCTGGCCTCGCCTATTTTCGGCCAGCTAAGCTCCGAACCGTCCTTCGCATAGTAATTCTCGAGGTGGTTCGTGAGAACTCCGCTGCAATCCGTGTCGTAACGGTTTGTGGTCTGGTTTGGAGAGCAGTTTATGTAATTGGCTATGGAGCAGAACTCGTCACGTTTGTAGGCGAGTATGACCTCCCTGCTGGATGGTCGGGAAGACGCTGTCGCATAGTCCTCGAAAGCGTTCGGATTAGGCTTCCCGACTCCGGCGCCTCCGGTGTTGATGAGCGTCACGCCATTCTCGGCGGCCCATTTGAGCACTTCCTCGTTGGCCTTGATGGCATCGTTCCAGCGTTCCTTGTCGTAATCGCCGAAGCAGATGAGGGCGTTGTTCTCACCGTTGTCAAGATAAGGGGTCGCGCTGTTGAACAGAGGACGGGCGGCGTACTGGAGAGTCCTGGCCTTGATCGCCAGCACCGCTCCCTTCGTCATGCGGCCGGTGTTGGCCGCGTCCCATTTCTCCGGAAGCCTTTCGTACGCCTCGTCGCACAGTCCACAAATATATTCAAGCATCTCCTTCAAGGTCGCGCGCCCGGCCGTGAGGTCATCGCTGGCCTCGAAGGATTTTGTCACGATTGGCACACCACCGTAACGGTAGAACATTCCCATATACCTGTAGGCGATTAGAGCAGTCGCCTCTGCCTTGATGGTCTCCTTGGTCGCATCATCCATGTCACCGACCTTGTCGATGTTCTCCTTCACGATGAAACATTGTCTGATGAAACGCCAGTTGTCACCATAGTTATCGGCTCCGGCGTCAGAGCCATCCGTACCATTCACAGAAAGACCTGCCTGGACGATGTTGTAGCTGCCGTGCCAGTTGTAACCGCGGCCGACCTCTCCGGAAATGGCCCCGTAGGTGCAGTGCCCGATGCCCATGCCACCTGGAAGCCCGTGCTGAAGAACATTGCGGTAGCAGGACATCAATGTGGCCTGGGCGTTCTTCGTCGTGCTGAAAACCGCGTCCAGATCGACCGTACCGGTGGTGTCCGGCTTCTCAAGGAACATGCTGCAAGAGCAAAGCGCCGAAAGGCCGACAGCCGCTGTAAGAATCTTTGATAATATATTCATACTTAATTCTCCTTTAATTTTAGAAACGAAGGCTGACGCCCAATGTGAACACCTTGGTGAGAGGATAGACATAAGTGCTGCCGTCCGTGGTCTCAGGGTCGATGCCGTAAGGTGTGAGCTTGTTCTTGAAGGTATAGACGTTGTTGGCGTTGAAGTAGAGCCTCAGAGCCTGGACAACATTCTGGTTCGCGATCTTGGTCATGTCGAACGTGTAGCCAATCTCGACATTCTTCAGTTTTATGT
>OHDW01000317.1_pt1 | contig 12145 bp, 6 predicted proteins | sample 1567131 | NCBI WGS metagenome assembly OHDW01 (sample SAMEA3879508, study PRJEB24766) | human gut metagenome | biome: human-associated habitat; feature: feces | place: USA | collected 1985/1987
CTCGCATGGGGGGAAGGAATATCTCCTCATGATGCAGCAGAGGGAAACCGAACGCACAGGAATCAGCTCATTGAAAATAGGTTACAACAATGTTTTCGGCTACTATATCGAGGTCCGCAATGCCCATAAGGACAAGGTGCCGGAGGATTGGATACGCAAGCAGACATTGGTCAATGCCGAGAGGTATATCACGCAGGAATTGAAAGACTATGAGGAGCAGATTCTTTCCGCCGAGGATAAGATTTATGCTCTTGAATCTTCGATATATGGTGCCCTGATTGCCGAAATCCAGAAATCTATCCGCACTATCCAGAGGAATTCAATGGTGATTGCCAAGCTGGACATACTCGTCGGGTTTGCCGAACTGGCATTGGAAAACCATTATTGCCGCCCGGAAGTCGGTGACGGACTGGAACTTGAAATCAAGGCAGGCAGGCATCCTGTCATCGAAACATTGATGAAGCCGGGCGAAGAATATGTGCCGAACGACATTTATCTGGACAGGAACAAACAACAGATCATAATACTTACCGGCCCGAACATGTCCGGTAAATCGGCATTGCTCCGCCAGACGGCACTGATAGTGCTGCTGGCCCAGATCGGGTCTTTCGTGCCGGCGACATCTGCGAAAATCGGCTACTTCGACAAGATTTTCACGCGCGTAGGTGCGTCTGACAATATCTCCAGAGGCGAATCCACGTTCATGGTGGAAATGTTGGAAACGTCAATGATCCTTCATAATCTTTCCGAACGTTCATTGGTCCTGCTGGATGAAATCGGCCGCGGAACATCGACCTATGACGGCATGTCCATTGCGAGGGCCATCGTGGAATACATCCATGAACATGGAAAGGGCGCCAAAACATTGTTCGCTACACATTATCACGAGCTGAATGATTTGGAAGGGATATATCCGAGGGTGAAGAATTTTCACGTGACCGTGAAGGAGGTGGGCAAGGAAGTGGTGTTCCTGCGAAAAATCAAGGAAGGCGGCACGGCGCACAGTTTCGGTATCCACGTGGCGCGCATGGCCGGAATGCCTAGGGAAGTGCTGGTGTCTGCTGAAAAGACATTGTCTGCGCTTGAGTCGGGAGGTCCTGGCAGTATAAGTAGAAATGAGGAGATTCGCGGTGCTGGAATAAACAAGCCTTATAATACAAAGGAGGGCAGGGTAGAGAGTGACGGCTCGATACAGTTGTCGCTATTTCAACTGGACGACCCTACATTATCCTCAATGAGAGATACTTTGAAGGCTGCCGATCTCAACAATATGACTCCGATGCAGGCTTTCGATCTTCTTCGTGACATGAAAAAAGAACTTGGAATATAATAACGGGAACTTATAATTTAAATTAATTGAAATTATCATGACACTAAAAACTTTTATGGCGACCGCGGCATTGACATTGGCCTTGCCTTTGATGGCTGCCGCTGGTGACGGGTCCTACCGGGTGGTTTCTCCGGACGGACATTTGAGCGCTGCCGTTGTGGTAGGTAAGGAAATTTCCTACACGGTGGCGATGGATGAAATGCAGATTCTGAACCCTTCAAGGGTGTCTATGACAATGTCGGACGGTACGGTTTTCGGAGCGGATGACAAGGTGAAGAAAGTCCGCAGGGCGAGCGTCGACCAGATTCTGAAGCCGGTGCTGTACAAGAAATCCGAAGTTCGGGACAACTATAATGAAATGGCTCTCGATTTCAAGGAGTTCTCATTGGTTTTCCGCGCTTATGACGACGGTGTCGCATACAGGTTTGTGAGTAAGCTTAAAGGAGACTTCATCGTTTCCGGTGAACAGGCTGAATTCGCTTTCTGCAAGGATTGGAATGCTTTCGTCCCTTATGTGAAGCAGCATACGCAAACGCTTGAAAGCCAGTATTATAACTCATTTGAAAATACTTATGAGCGTCATGCCGTCTCCAAGTGGGACAAGGGACGTCTTGCCTTTTTGCCGGTGGCCGTGGAGGCTGACAACGGTGTGAAAGTCCTCGTGACGGAGTCTGATTTGAGACACTATCCTGGAATGTTCCTTTACAATGAGGGAAATGCTTCTACGCTCAACGGCCGTTTCGCTCCTTATCCTAAGGAAATCGAGCAGGGCGATCACAATATGTTGCAGGGTGTAGTCAAGACAAGAGAAGATTATATCGCGAAATGTTCTGACAATGAGGCGTTTCCGTGGAGAATCATCATGGTGACCGACAACGATGCCCATTTGGCTGTCAATGACCTCGTGTGGCTTCTCGGAAAGCCTGCCGATCCTGCAGAAGACTACAGCTGGGTGCGTCCGGGCAAGGTGGCTTGGGACTGGTGGAACGATTGGAATTTGGAAGGAGTTGACTTCCGCACAGGAGTAAACGATGCAACCTATAAGTTCTATATCGACTTCGCATCCAAACACGGCATTGAATACGTCATCTTGGACGAAGGCTGGGCTGTAAACAAGAAAGCCGACATGATGCAAATCGTACCGGAAATCCACATGAAGGAGTTGGTTGATTATGCAAAAGGCAAAGGAGTAGGCATCATCCTTTGGGCGGGTTATCATGCGTTTAACCGTGACATGGACAATATATGCAAATATTACTCCGAAATGGGTGTGAAGGGATTCAAAGTGGACTTCATGGATCGTGACGACCAAGAGATGGTTGACTTCAACAATCGTGCAGCAGCGACTTGTGCGAAGTATAAAATGATGCTTGACCTCCACGGAATGTACAAACCTTCCGGAATGAACCGCACTTATCCGAATGTAATCAACTTCGAAGGCGTCCATGGTTTGGAAAACATGAAGTGGTCTCCGAACACAGTTGACCAAATGCAGTACGATGCGATGATTCCATTCATCCGCCAAGTTGCCGGTCCGATGGATTATACACAAGGAGCGATGCGCAATGCAAGCCAACGTAACTACTATCCAAGCAACAGCGAACCGATGAGCCAAGGCACACGTTGCCACCAATTGGCACTGTATGTCGTATTGGAATCGCCTATCAATATGTTATGCGACGCACCGACAAACTATATGCGTGAGCCGGAATCATTGGATTATATCGCCAACATCCCGACCGTTTGGGAAGAATCCATCATCTTGGACGGAAAGATTGGTGAATATATCGTGACTGCCCGCCGCCACGGTGATACTTGGTACATCGGCGGATTGACCAATTGGACAGCACGCGACTTGACAGTCGATTTGACTCCGTTGAAAGTAGCCGGAAAGAAGGCGGTCTTGTTCAAAGATGGTGTCAATGCCGACCGCAAAGCAAGTGACTACAAGAAAGAAACAGTTACCCTGAATGAGAAGTTCCAAATCCATTTGGCTCCGGGCGGCGGCTTCAGCATGAAAGTTGAGAAGTAAACTGTCATGAGTTGTCATTAAAACAGGGTTTAAACGGCGTTTAAACACCATTTAAACCCTGTTTTAACGTACGCTGTCCCATCGCTACAATCCTACCTCTTTTCAAAAAGGTAGTAAGCTTTTTGGAAAAAGGTAGTATGCTTTTTAGAAAAAGCTCGTAACCTTTTGTCGCATGAGTTTTGATGAAAACTTACCGAAGTATCGAGAGCCGTTCTTTATTTGTTCGCTGATTGCCGCTTTATTGATAATGTTTGATACGGTTGAGCAATTCATCTTGCGGACGTCTTTTCTCTAAATCCTCCGGATCTGCCTTTTGAATGAACTCCTTCTTCAGGCGAATGTTCTCTTCCTTGAAAAAGGCAATTTCTTTGTCCGAGAAATCCTTTCTTAAAGAATTGTCCGGTGTGCTCAAAGAATATCCTAATTGCACCAATACATCGCCTGCTACCGATTCAAAGATGGCAATTTCTTCGGAAGATAATTCACGAAGGAACTTTTGTGTATTGTCTTTCAAGATGGGCTTCGTCACGTTTGCCCACATTTTCCCTGCCACCGCAGTATTTTGGGACTCTTTGCTTTTATAGAAGTCCATTACTTTATCGGAATAGGGAAGGTCTAAGAAATCGCAAAGCTGATGCATCACCATTTCCGGAGAGGAAATAAGAGTCTCGTAATTCAACATGAAGAAATGGTCAGCAGCAGTTTGCTTTTTTAAACGGAGAGCCGCTTCCTGATCCTTTTTCCAGTTTTGAGCCAATGCGTAAATATGCTTTTCTCCGACGATTGCTTTCTTAAATGAAAGAGCCACGTCACGACCATCTCTGTACAAATAAATATAATAAGGACGAATGCCCGTTGATTCAATTCCTTCTGCATAGAGCATGTTTTTCATGCTTTTGCAGAGCCAATAAGAGGCTCCGGCCTGTTTGGCTGCCGACTCATATATTACCCGGAACAATTCAAACAATGTGTTTTGGTGGCAAGCTGCCACTATTTCGTCTGTTTGGATAGAAATGCCCTCCCAAGGAACTGGATTTACATTGACCAATTCACATACATCTTGTGCCAATCTATAAAAGTTGGAAGTGCTTTCCAAATCACCATATTTGGGAAGTAATGGTAAAAAACGCTGAAGAATATGTGGAGGATGTGGAGCGGCTATTTCCCGGATTCCATCCAGCATCACACGCAAAAGATTGGAGCCTGAGCGTTGTGTCCCAATCATTTGTATACCTTGTATTATAGTACTCATATTGTTAGAATAAGACAAATCCCGCTACGCCAGATCCGATAATCAAGTAAACAGGACTGATTGTGTATTTAAATGAAATATAAAAAGCGACCAAGAAGATGGCAACCGAAACAATCGACACCGAAATTGTCTGCCCGATTGTGACGGCAGAAGCAAAAATCATTCCAATAACAGCAGCCCGGACTGCTTTCATGGCTGCTTTTACGAGGGTTGATTGGTTCAGTGTTTTGACAAAACGGGATAATAATACGGTTAAGACCATCGGTGGCGTAAACATGGCAATGGTTGCTAATAATGTACCCATGATTCCAGCCACTTTGTATCCGATGAAAGTTGCAGTGATGAATATCGGACCGGGTGTTATTTGCCCGATTGCGATTCCATCTGCAAATTCTGCTGAGGTCAGCCAGCCTAAATTCTCCACGAATAATTCATGCAAAGCCGGAATGACTACGTATCCTCCGCCGAATAGGGTCAAGCTGATTCCGGAGAAGGTCGATATGATTTGGATATTCTTTGGTGCTCCAGGATATTGTCCGCCAAAAAGTAAAACGAAAAGCAATAATAATAGAACAACTCCGGAGATGATCCATTGCCTATTCCCGAACAACAGCTTCTCTTCATTAGATAATCGCTCTTTCCCTTGTTGCTGATGAAATAGAAAATATCCAACTATTCCACTTCCGATAATTATCAGGAAAGTGGTTGTGAAACCGCCAATAAAGATGAGCAAGATGGCAGCTAACAAGCAAATCACCCATTGGGCAGGGACTTTGATGGTTTTGCGTGCCATGCCAATCGCTACTGTAACAATCAAAGCGGTAATCGTAGGCGCAATGCCGCTGAAGATGTTTTTTACGGCAGGAATGTTCCCGTAGGTGAAATACAACCATGAAAGGAGGATGACCAAGAAGAAAGAGGGAAGAACGATTCCGGCAAAAGCGGCAATCGCTCCCGGAATCCCTCGTAGAAGGTAACCGACATAAGCAATAGTGTTAACCGCAACAGGTCCCGGTAATACAGATGTCAATGAAATGCCATCTAACAGGTCTTCTTCTTTCATCTTTTTGTCTATCTCCACCAACTGCTTTTGTACAATAGCCACCAATGACATATAACCCCCGAATGCAGTTGCACCCAGTTTCAAGAAGGTAAAGAATATGTAAGGAAGCGATGCTCGTTCCATATTATTTTATTTCTTTAAAATAGTTATCCCATGTCTCCATAGGAACATATATTGCACGGTAAGGAGCGAAATGCAAAACAGCTTCCCATAAAACCTTTCCCTCTTTGTCTGTTACCATTACCGAACCGGTCTTTGAACTGCACTGCAAAATGTTCCCGTTTGGTAACAAAGTGGCATTTCCCATGCGGGAAGTATATTTGTCGGCAGGCAATAATGCATTTATGGTCGTCTCCGCCGTACGGTTCTTTTCGTCCAAGCGGAAAGCTTTGCCTCCAGAACGTTGATTATGCAAACCGTTATCAAATAGCATCAAATCCCCGTTGTCTAAAATATAAGGCGAATGTTGGAAAGAGAAATAATCGGTCGTGTCCATTTTGAAATCACCGTCTCTACCAAAACGCCATACGAGTTCTCCGCTTTTCGCATCGATTTTCCATATTTGGTCTTCAATCGGGGCAGACAATAGATAGTTGCTATCTTTGTCAAAGCAAAGTCCGTTGATATGGAATCGGTCATATCGGTATTCTGCAATATAAGGATCGTTCTCTACATCCCAAATATCCCAAGCCGACCAAGTTTTTAGTAAGTTCCCTAAAGAGTCTATCACCATGATTCCGTCACCGCCTAAAGTGTCTGTCTCCATTTTCCCATTGACGGATATAGTCGCTATCTTTTTCGGGCGATACAACGTATGTATATTGTGATTCTTATCCATTAAGATGTCGTGATGGATTACTTGATAGTCTTTCTCCTTTTCTACCTTATCCAAGTCAAGACGCCACATCATTTCCCCGGTCAAGGAAACTTCCGCTAATCCGGTTCCTCCGGCAAAGCCAATGGATCCGCGGCGCATCGGCTTTTTATGTTCATCGTTACGCACTTGCTCCGGTGTCATCGTGTAATCGTCAATAACATCTTTTACAAATGGGCGAAGCATTGCCAAAAACGTCCCACGCGGAGTCAGGGATGCAGCGCGTACGCCAATATCTTCAATCTGCCAATACCAACGAGCCTCTCCTTCGTTGTCGATTAGCATCATATAGCCAGGTAAGCGGCCAAAACAAACTAATATCATTCCATCGCCCAATGCAGTCGTGTCATGAGGATGTTGTTCATTAAACCGGTGATTCTTCAACCAAGGTGATTGTTCACGGGTCCTAAAAGTTAATTCTTTGGATTGTTGTTTGTAAAGGTTGTCAATAACCACACGATAGCTGTACTCTGTGTTAGCTTTAAGGAGTAATAAGTCCAGATGATGAAGCGTGTCAGCCGGAGAAGTGCGGGTGCGATAAGATTTTCCGCTTTCTTTTTCCGTATATTCAATATATACGGGAGCAGGTTTTGCCAAAGAGATATCCACCTTGTTATACATGGCTGTATTACGAGGAGAAGTCAGGGTTATTGATTTCAATGTGTTCTTTTCGGTCCAAATAAAAAAAGCTGACAGCAGGCAGCAGGCAGCAACAATAATTCCTATTAAACGCTTCATGTAAATTATATCTATTGTTTATTGAAAAGAAGGAAAGAAGAGCTGCCAGAGCAGGCTCTTCTTTCTTTTATTGATTGTTTAATTATTTCGGTAATCTGGAAGGATTCTCATTTGCCAAATTAGGATTCAACTGAGCATCATTCAACGGATATGGGAAATATCTCAAATCAGATGTTACATTTGTCGGCTGGGCGATACCCAATTTCTTCAAATGTGCGTTTACTATTTCTTCGTATTTTCCGAAGCGGATCAAGTCAGCACGACGCTGGAACTCGAATACAAGTTCGTATCCACGTTCTTTCAAGATAGCATCGTTCATAGCTTCCTTAGTAGCCGGAACCGGGAAGCGGCTGTTCTTACCATATTCAGGAGCACCGGCACGACCACGGATTTGGTTCAAATATGGAAGTGCGGCAGCAGGACCGTTCAAGTTGTTTTCGATTTCAGCCTTGCAAAGGATTACGTCAGACAAACGGAAAACACAGATTGTACGTCCGTCATAGTAAGCATCCGAAATCATATCGTATGTATACTTCATTGTAGCTACGTTCTGCATATACTTGGTTGTATCGTTAGGAACGTTCACAACACCTTCTTCCGGAATCATATAGTGGAAACCATAGTTTGATTTGTCATCACGCTTTGAATCTCCAGTATAGTCATAGTAGAAGAACTCACGGCGCGGGTCTTCCTTGTCATAGCTGCGCCAGAACGGAAGAGATACACCATAATACTGCCAACGGCCCGGTACATCTGGGTGGTCTGACGGACCAAAGTGACAAGCGATTTCTGCAGCATTCTGACCAGTTTCATGTAACAAAGCAAAAATCATTTCCTTTCCATACTTGTTGTTTTCTGACCATACATATTTGAAATCGCTTTCCAATTCGTACTCGCCACTGTTCAATACCATGTCGATATACGTCTTTGCATTTGTATAATCATGGTTGCGCAAGTAGATTTTACCAAGCAATGTGGCAGCAGCACCTTTTGTGGCACGAGCCAAATCCTGTCCGCTCCAGCTTGCTGGCAAAATGTTGATACACTCTTTCAAGTCAGAAATCAAAACAGATTCAATTTCAGAAACCGGAGTCAATGGAACATCATTCAAAGTAAACGGGTTCTTTACCAATGAAGTGATGAATGGAACAGGTCCCCAAGCATCTGTCAAGTCACGATAAGCCATTGCTCGCAAGAATTTAGCTTGTCCTTTTACCAAATTCTTCTTTTCAACTGACATATCGATAGACTCTACATTGTCCAAGATGGTGTTGGCGTTAGAGATAACATTATACATGTCTCTCCAGTTGTTGCTGAAGTAACGGTTGCTGGCATCGTATGTCATGTTACTCAATTTGGTCGGGTCACCGGCTGCTGTTGAATAACCCATATCTGTCGCATAATCCGTAATCATAATCATGTAACCTCCATAATACAACCAAGAGTCTCCTGGGTAAGGATTCATATCAGAATACAATCCTACTACGGCAGCTTCAATGTCCGATTCCGTTTTATAAGCATTTGCCGTCGTCAAATTACTGTAGATTTCAGGATCCAAATCGGTACAAGCCGAAACCAATCCCATAGTAATCAGACCTAATAAATATTTTTTACATTTCATTTCTTAAATTCTCCTTTTTATTAGAATGTAATATTCAAACCTACTGTATATGTACGCATAGCAGGGTAAGCATTGAAGTCCAAACCGGCACCGGCGTTAGCTGTTTGTTGGCTACCACCTGCTTGAACAGCTTCATTTGCTTTTGTATCTACTTCAGGATCCCATCCTGAGTAACCTGTGATAGTGAACAAGTTCTCGGCAGAGAAATATACTCGGCAAGAACTTACGACCTTCTTAAACGAAGGAAGGAAGCATCTTCGATAAAGTGGTCGTTAACATATCCACCATACTGTGAATAGTAGAAACCGTTACGAGGAATATCCGTATTTGTATTTGACGGTGTCCAACGGTTCAAAGCATCTGTTGTACGTTTCCATTCCAAGTTCATACGGGTCATGTTCAACAAGTCATTGCCAATAGAACCTTGAAAGAAGATAGACAAGTCAAATCCTTTCCATGCGAAGTTGTTGGTCAAACCGAAGATTACATCCGGGTTGGCGTTACCAATGATTGTACGGTCATTAGCGTCAATCTTACCATCACCATTGATATCTTCGAATTTAGGGTCACCCGGCTTAGAGTTTGGTTGTGGAGCATAAGTCTCACCTTCCTGCAATACACCGATGTATTTCCAACCATACAAAGAACCTAATGCTTCACCTTCGCGAACGATAGCGTAAGCATTTTCAGATACTGTGCCGACTGGTTTAGAAGAAGTGATACGGATATCACCGCTTGTACCTAAATCCAATACTTTGTTTCGGTTAAGTGCCAAGTTGAATTTTGTATCCCAAGTGAAATCACCTGTCAAGTTGTGTGAAGTGACATCGATTTCAAAACCACGGTTAGAGATTTCACCGATATTCTGCTGGCCAGAAGTAAAACCAGTATAATAAGGTAAAGCAACTTTCAACAACAAGTCTTTAGTCTTTTTCCAATAACCATCTACTGTTACAGCCAAACGGTTGTTGAAGAATCCCATATCGAAACCAACGTTGTACTGGGTTGTTGTTTCCCATTTCAAGCTGGCGTTCTCAGGACTGCTTTGGCTAAGATGTGTACCCGGAGTGTTGCTTGAACCATCCAATGTGATGTGGTTGGTTGAAACCAAAGCAAAGGATGCGTAGTCACCGATACGTTCGTTACCTGTAACACCATAACCAGCACGTACTTTCAAGTTGCTAAAGATGCCCAAGTTCTTGATGAATTCTTCTTCACTTGCACGCCAAGCCAAAGACCCAGAAGGGAAAGTACCCCAATGGTTGTTTGAACCGAATCGGGAAGAACCGTCTCGGCGTACGGTTACGGTTGCCAAGTATTTATCATTTAATGTATAGTTGACACGACCGAAGAAAGAAGCCAAGATGTTTTCAGTCTTGTTAGAAGCGATAGACTTGATGGAAGCTGCTCCCATGTTGTTCCACTCGAACAAGTCAGTAGAGAAACCTTTACCGCTTGCTGAACGGTATTCAGCAGAGAACTTCTCATAAGAATATCCTAACATCACGTTCAAATCATGGATGCGGTTGAAAGTCTTCATATAGTTCAAGATACCTTCAAACACCTGACGGGTTGCTCTGTAATCATAAGTAGAAGCAACACCACCTTCGATTTCACCAGCGTAAGTGGTTGACTGAGGCAAATAAGAACCTTTGAAGTTGTGTAGCAATTCAACACCAGCAGTAGCTTTTGCTGTTAATCCTTCAAACGGACGAACTTCCAAGAACGCTGTACCATTCAATTTGTCATTTACTACCTCTTTCTTACGTTCCAACAAGTTTGCCAATGGGTTATCACCACGACCACCCCGGAACACGTCCGTATGTACCATCTTCGTTGTATGGTTTTACGGTCGGGTCGTAACTCATGACGCTTAACATAACGTTTTCACCCAAGATGTTACCGCTATAATTCTGTGAGTTGGATTGTTCTCGGTGAGCATACATGGTTGCACCAGCCTTGATGTAATCGTTGATGGTCTGGTCAACATTCACACGTCCAGAAATACGGTTGAAGTCTGTGTTCTTCAAGACACCTTCCTGTTTGAAATATCCCAAGCTTGTCAAAACTTTGGTCTTGTCTGAACCGCCACGGAACTGGAAGTTGTGGTCTTGTACTAATGCAGTACGTGTACAAACGTCCAACCAGTCAGTATCTACTGTAGATTCCAACTGAGAAGGAGTATAAGCTCCGTAAGGGTTACCTTCCTGTCCTGCGATTTCTTGATACAAAGCATTCTGCAAATTCATGTAATCTTTTGCATTGATAAACTCGAATGGATTATCAACTGTCTGTGCTCCTAAGTAACCACTATAAGAAATCTTGTTCTCTCCAGCTCTTCCTCGTTTTGTTGTAATCAATACGACACCATTTGCACCGCGGGCACCATAAATAGCCGTAGCTGAGGCGTCTTTCAAAATCTGCATGGACTCGATGTCATTCGGGTTCAAGTTCAAACCTTCTGAAGATGGGAAACCATCAACTACATACAAAGGCTCATTGGTAGAGGAAATTGAGTTGTTACCACGGACACGTACAGAAATTGTACCACCTGGGGCTTTTGAACTTTGTGATACTTGCACACCGGCTGTCTTACCTTGCAAAGCCTGTGCTGCATTACTTACAGTACCACCCATTACCATGTCGTCAGCCGATACGGTAGAAACGGCACCTGTCAAGTCCTTTTTCTTTACATAACCGTAACCAATCGCAACTACTTCATTAAGGCCGATAGCTTCTTCTTCTAAAACGACGTTGATTACAGATAAGTTACCAACTTTTACCTCTTTCGTCGTGTAGCCGATAAATGAAATAGATAAAGTCGCATTGTTTGGAACGTCTAATGTGTACTTACCGTCCATGTCGGTGACTGTACCTTCTGTGGTTCCTTTTACTACTACATTAGCACCGAGAATAGGTTCTCCGGTATTGTCTGTTACTACACCAGACACTTTCTTTGTCTGTTGAATGATTGTAACACTTTCATTCTGTGCTTTCGCTGCATCCAATCCGGCAGGAAGGGCATACGAAGGAGCGAGCGTAGATAAACATAATCCGGCGATAAGACCAGATCTTGTTAATACCTTACGCGTCTGAAAATCCACAGCTTTTGATGCCGGATTCTTTTTCAGTAAAGCGTTGTCCATATATTTGAATTAATTAAATGAATTGTATTTCCTTTCACAGGAATACGTTAATTTTATTTGATTGAATAGAAATAAAACGATATAATAGG
>OHDW01000319.1_pt1 | contig 12135 bp, 9 predicted proteins | sample 1567131 | NCBI WGS metagenome assembly OHDW01 (sample SAMEA3879508, study PRJEB24766) | human gut metagenome | biome: human-associated habitat; feature: feces | place: USA | collected 1985/1987
TAAATATTATGGCGTTTCAATCCACGCACCCACGTGGGGTGCGACCTGCGCAAGCTCGAGGAGGTGGAAAATAAGACGGTTTCAATCCACGCACCCACGTGGGGTGCGACATATTCGGGTGCGGCTATCTCGTCTCGGACGGGGTTTCAATCCACGCACCCACGTGGGGTGCGACGGGTGCAGCGAGGATTACCTGCGCACCCTGAGGGTTTCAATCCACGCACCCACGTGGGGTGCGACGTCAGCATGTTGCCGATATTTATGCCTATGAGGTGTTTCAATCCACGCACCCACGTGGGGTGCGACCCTGGATATGGCAGTTGGGCAGGTCGTTGAAGTGTTTCAATCCACGCACCCACGTGGGGTGCGACATTTTGTTGCATCCAAAATCAATAAAAAGACGCAAGTTTCAATCCACGCACCCACGTGGGGTGCGACAAATAGGGATATGCGAGATAGGGAAGCAGGGGAAGTTTCAATCCACGCACCCACGTGGGGTGCGACTAATATATATAATATAAAGGGGGGTGCAGGGGGGTTTCAATCCACGCACCCACGTGGGGTGCGACTGGTCTTCAGGTCGCAGGTCATGGATGACAACTGGTTTCAATCCACGCACCCACGTGGGGTGCGACATTTGGTCGTATTGGGCGCACGGCCGGCAATGGGTTTCAATCCACGCACCCACGTGGGGTGCGACCGGGAGCAGGAGATATCGAGGACGACACGCCTGCTGTTTCAATCCACGCACCCACGTGGGGTGCGACCTTTGGATGCCGCATACTGCTGTTTGCAGCTGGCCGTTTCAATCCACGCACCCACGTGGGGTGCGACGTGGTAGCGTGTGATATAGGTCAGCAGCACACGGTTTCAATCCACGCACCCACGTGGGGTGCGACAGTCCTGCAACATAGCAAAAGGTAACAGGGACAAGTTTCAATCCACGCACCCACGTGGGGTGCGACTGAAAGATGTGAATACAAAAACCACTATATTTATGTTTCAATCCACGCACCCACGTGGGGTGCGACAGGAAGTCCGGCAGCTCATGAGCGAGGAGGACATGTTTCAATCCACGCACCCACGTGGGGTGCGACGCGAAAGAAGCAGGAGGAGAGGATATCTGGGTTGGTTTCAATCCACGCACCCACGTGGGGTGCGACGCCTTTTGGGAAAAGACAGTAATCTTTTGGACGGTTTCAATCCACGCACCCACGTGGGGTGCGACGGGATGCAACCCATGCTGAACAGCTCGACAGCCCGGTTTCAATCCACGCACCCACGTGGGGTGCGACTTACGGCCAATATCGACCGCATCACAAAGTTGGGTTTCAATCCACGCACCCACGTGGGGTGCGACGTCAAGGCAGAGGATCAGCCAGCCCATGGTCGAGGTTTCAATCCACGCACCCACGTGGGGTGCGACCCGCTTTTGCCGGGCTGGGCGAAGCGATAGCATCCGGTTTCAATCCACGCACCCACGTGGGGTGCGACTCATATTCAGCAAATATCTGAATATCATATTACAAAAGTACATTAATTGCGAACAACATGCAAATTTTTGAATACTTACATGAATCTTATGGATATAGATATCTATTTGTTTGATTTTCAAAGAGAGCGAAAGTTTCTGTATATTATGCAATACTATACGTTCGCACCCTTTATATCAGATTATCAATTCTCCCGTGACATCTATCCCCATGTTTTTCCCGATAGTCTCCACTTTACGTTTCCAGTTTGAGCCTAATATGTAGAATCTGATGCTGTCTTGCGATAAGTCAAGAATGTCCTCTAATTGACTTTTAATCATAATATATTGCGATTCAGTCAAGACGCATTCAAACACTGAATTTTGAACTCTCTTCCCATAGTTTTGGCAAACTTTTGCAACATTTCGCAAACGCTTGGCTCCGTTCTGGGATGTTATATTTACGTCATAGGTAATCAGTACGAACATAAGCTATTTGATTAAAAATACGGGATAATCGTCAATCTCTTTTCTTATAAACCTTGCCAATAACATAGACTGAATGTATGGAAGAAGACCGATGCTAACCTTCTCATTTAAATACGGGTGTGTTATTTGTTCCTTTTTTCTGTTTTGCCAAGCAGACAGAATGGTTTTTCTTGCGGAATCCGTCAAAACTATACCATCATCTCCTTGCTTGACAAAGTCTTTTATGGATATTTGTTTTCTGTTTATCAATGACAATACCAACCTGTCACCCAAGTAAGCTCTAAGTTCTTCCATCATATCCAATGCCAGAGACGGTCTGCCAGGTCTTAAAGCGTGCATAAATCCCACGTACGGGTCAAGGCCTATTGTTTCAAGGGCTGCTGTTATATCGTTGCAGATTAACGTATATACAAAAGAAAGCATAGCGTTGACAGCGTCTTTGGGAGGTCTTCGGTTACGTCCTTCAAACTTGAAGTCTTCCTTTTGGTTCAGCAACAAGTGTGAAAACACTCCAAAATACTTTGCAGCCGCTTCTCCTTCAATGCCTCTTACCGTATCAATGTTGTCCGCATTAAAGACACGGCGTTTGCATCTTTGCAAGTATACTGCTGCACTTTCCACATCATGGTCTTCACCATTATCACGAATGAAACGTCGTAAGATATTATAGTAGTTTTGTATTTTCCCTCCAATGAACAGCTTGCTGATATGCAAGGCATAGTTGGGTTCATCAGAATTTCTATATTGAGCTTTTCTCAGCAAAACGTTTCCTTTTGTCGGTCCTTGAGAACGACTGATGTATCTTCCTTGTGGGGAAAGGAAGGTTAGGGAAACGTTGTTATCTGCACACAACTTCATCAATCCTGGACTTGCCCCCATATAGCCAAATGTAACTATCTGTTCTATATTATGGATAGGAATACGGAATATCTCGTTTTGTTTAACGGATATTACTACATTAAGCCCATCTTTACTAAGATAGGCTTCGGGTGTTGTGACGTATAGCGTGTTAAGTAATATCCTCATATAGATTTTTGCTTAAATAGGTTGACACTTGAGCACAGTCACTCATTTCAGGCATACAAATATCTACTAATGAACAGTTCTTGCAATGGTGCTTTTTGTTGGCTTTAGGTAAAACACCAGTTTTAAAAACATCGTGCATTTGTTTGGCACACTGAATAGTGGTATTTCTCAAAGATTCAGAAATAGAGATTGTCTCTCTACGTTTCACCTCATCATAATACAGTGCTCCGTATGGGATGTTAATGCCATACATCTCTTCCAAGCACATTGCCTGTGCAGCCAATTGCACCTCATCTCTCTCGTCTGGTTTATGATGCCCCCTTTTGTATTCTACAGGGTATGGCTTCCAATAACCCTTGTAGCGATTGTGAGTAATGGCGTCTTCTGGAGTATCTGATGGTACCAGTTCTACAGCATCCGTTATGCCATACAGACCCAATTCTTTTGAGGCTATATGAAGAGACCTAAGTGTGATGACATCTCCGTTTTTCTGACGATAGAAGGGATTGTCCACATTCTTGTGTAGAATCTGCCCCTCAGTCGTCAGTTTGTTTTCAGCCCATTGCTGTTCAATATGTATCAAAGCCCATTGTCGGGGGCAGAACATAAAGTGCTGTATCCCCGACAACATGAGCATTTCCTCTTCAGTATACATAATGTGATACTAAATCAATTCTTCAACGGTAACGCCGTTAGGAACAGAATCTTTGTCTATCGTAACAACATAGTCGTTGAACGATCTTGGTGCAGCTTCCGTGTTCTTCTTGATTTTCACCAAGTCAAACAGTTTGTTGGCTGGAGCATTACCAAGAACCGAATCGTGACGGAACACGATGAGTTTCTGTGCGCTCATCAGTCCACGTGCGGCAGAACGGTCCACGTCGAACATATTTTTCAACGCCTCGAAGAAAAGCTGTAAGTCTTCCTTTGAAAAGCCCGTTTGCTTGGCAAGGTTGGCTGATATAAATCCGTGGCAGACATAGAGCCCGTAAGGAATTGTTGCCTTGCGTCCCATAGTTCTGTTGTCGCCATTTTGCTTTTCTGCTTCTTTTTCCGTTGCCACTGCCATACGAGTAATAGAATGTTCTGCTGTTGCTATTGGGTCAACAGAACGAGCAAAGGTAAACTGGATAGGGCCTCTTACCTGACCGGCATTCTTACCCGTTGACATTACTGCTCCGAAGGTACGGATGTCGTAATAGTTTTCACACATGAATATACGTGCTGCAGCAGTCTTGTCTTTTGCTTTCTTCACCTCTTCGTCATCATGAGCTTTGTCTATCTCGCTGTTAAGAACTGCTTTCTCTTTAATGAAGATATCATAACCTTCTGACAAACCTTTTGCAGCTTGTACGTAATTGCGAACTTTGCGCTTCAAGCAAACATCTGTCACCAAGCCCATACCTGTCTCAGCATCAACACGAGGAAGGTTTCCTGCATCAGGATCACCGTTAGGATTACCGTCCTGCACATCAAACAGGTAAACGAAATCGATTCTGCTATTTATTTCAGCCATATTGTTTATAGTTTAAATGTTATTATTTTAGTTCTTGTTTTCATCTTCTTTTTTAGTAAAGAAATCTTGTCTTTGGTGGTAATATCCTATAAAGAACCTACCTTGGTCTTGAAGGTCAAGATGTACGGGGAAACCTGTTGCAGGAATCTTGTCGATGATTTCTTGCTTCATCTTCTCATAGAATATTTTTCTGCTTTCGTTAGTCAATTTCTCCATGTGATGGGAAGAAAGATTGAGGATAGTGGCAAACACCGAAGCGGGTGTTGCACTTGCAGCATTCATGTATCTTTCACAAATGCTTCTAATTCCATTTGCATCTTCTTGAATCTTGTCAAGAACTGCAAAGAGGCGACCGCAGAGGTAGCCCTGATTTGTGTTGCTTTTGTCTAACATAGTGTCTATCTTTTTATTGTTGTCTTTTATTCTGTTAAGATAAGCTTTGATGATTGCCATACGAGCTATGCGAATAGCGTCTTTGCCCGACTCTGCTCTTATTCTGCGAATGCATGCCGAAAACAACGTGAACGGATATGGTGTTCCTTGGAATATGCTCTTGACAACAGCCTCTGGGAGATTAGGAGTAGCTTCAGACTGCTTTCCGTTAAGAGTGACAGCTGCAAGCATACTCTTTATTCCCATATACGGTTTTCCTTCTTTGCGAGTATCTATAATCTCCATGTCGTTAAAATGACGAAGAATCTTTTCTGCAAAATCTTTAAGGGAACATTCCGACCAATACACAACGGCAATTCTGGCAGAATTAGGAGCAAGTCCAAGTATATAGAAGCGGTCGTCCAATGACGTCTTCATTGTCCCGGAATAAATGGAAGTAAATACTTTACGCACTTGCTCAATCTTGGCATTAGGGTCGTCCTGCTCTTCGTCTGTAAAACCTAATAGGTCGAACAGACTCTCTTCTGTCTGTTCTGCAGCCGAGGAATTGGAAGAAGCCCAAAATACGAAGGTTCGATTGCCTACACCAAACTTATTATGTGATCCCTTTTGCAGCATAGCATTCAGAGCTGTGGTATAGGCAAATTCTGCATCCTTTGAAATTGGCGCATTTCCACATTTCTTCTTGCCGTAAGAATCATAGCCGGAATTAACTTGGAAAGCCACAAGCTTTGCTGTCGCTTGACTTCCAGGAATCATTGTTGCCGTTGTTGTATCAACGGCAGTTCCTTTATTTCCTGTTATCAGGCAAAAGCCGTTTTCTTTATTATCGTCTTCAGAATCTTCTAATTGTAATAGTTCTTTTTTCTCTGCTACAATTTTTAGGTCACCGTCAATTCTGAACGAAAATGTCGAGTACTTCTTTGATAAATTTTTCTTTATATCTTCCCATAAACTATCTTGCGAAACACAAGCAAGTATCTCTTCTTTGCTTTGCTGATAGAATTTACAGATAGCAGCCAAATCATTACTTTCAGGATAAGTCTTGTAAATAGAAATAACTTTCTCTTTAAAAGCTTCAAGACAAGCGTTTCCCTTGTCAGAACGTGTCTCTATTTGTTCTTCCACATCTTTCTTGGCTTTTTCTTTTTCGGCATAGCCCAACACATAGGAACTATTGTCGTATAGATAATTGGCAACGATAGCACTTGATCTGCCTACATGCTTTTTAACAAGATAGGTCTTTGCCTGTTTGTTATCTATACGACAATCTTCAAAACGAACAAATTTTCCTTCCTTCGAAATTACAATCACGAAACCGATTTCTTTTTCCTCCATGCCTGAAGCAGGAAGATTGCCACTTCTGTTATAGTAGTCGTATAACGCTTTCAGTATCATCTTAAAATCTCCTCACTATTTATTGGTGGAACAATGATAACGCCATCTTTCATTTGTGGACGATAAAACATCGGCTGGATGTTCTTCGGGTCTTTGAAGTCCATGTCATAGAACATGATGCCAAGATTTTTTGTGCCTCCCTGCTCTTCAGATATAGATGGAGTCAAAGGCTCGTCATTAGGATTGACAAGGCGGAATGCAGCCGAGAACTCACGAGTGCCAAGATAAGGCTGATTAAAACATTGTCCCTTGCTTGCTCTTCGTTCAAACATTTGATAGTATTTCATCGGGTTCTCGTCTTTGCCAGGTTCGTGCAAAAACAAATCTCTTTCAATTTTTCGTTTGGCAACAGAACGATATTCCATTTTTGCCCAAATCCGATAACGAACATCCTTAAGCAATAAAGTGTTCTTTTGCTGACGTTTGTCCTCAATATAAATGACAGATTTGCCGGCAACAGCACCAACCTCATTTCTTCTCACCGATGTCCACTTGATAGGATTAAGTACTTCTATCTTGGTTATCTGCCAATGTATGGCAGGTTTCCAGAATATAGCTTCGAATATGGCACGTGCTGCCGACGGTGTAATCACATCATAGCTGACACGTTCCACTTTAAGCTCTGGTCGGGTGAAGCAAGCCATATCGCCCCACACCTCCAAACAATATTCTCTGTCTGTATGTTCCATATCGTTATTTATCTTCCTTATCTATTTTATCGTTATTCTTTTTATCCTCTAAATTCTTTTCTGGCTGTTGAGCTTCAAAGAATCGTTTGGCCGAAAGTGGAGATACAACTTGTCGTCCAGTTTTTGCTTCCAACTCTTCTCTTGCAACACGCGCTACATCTCCTCCTTCTTTTGCACAAGTTTTGTTCTCATCCAATGTTTGAGGATTCTTAGCTTTGGTTATGCTTGTTGCAGATAGTTCTGCAAGCATATTCAGTACAAGCTCCTCGTTGGTCATGTTATCACGAAGGTTTTCCTTCTTCAAGCCTTTTAATTGTTTATATTCTTTTGCGGTTCTTCCAGCCCATGTCTGATATATGATGTCTGTCAAGGATGCGTATTGCACACCTTCTTCTACATTATGAAGTTTCCATTGGTCAGTCAAGTCTTTACGAATCTCTATACTTTTAAGTCGTTGATTTATCCAATTATCAGAATAACCCAAACGTTTGTAGTCCATCATAGCCTGCTGTATACTGAGTTCTGGGTCTTGCATTTGGTCAAGTCGTTCTGCTCCAACTTTGGCAAGCCATGCCTTAAAGGGCTCTGCCTTTGGCGATGGTATAGACTGAATAATACGCAGAAGTTGTTCTGTATCTGCCACATCCGTCAAACGCATTTTTCCGTCAGCAGCGCGCATTTTCAAACCGTTACAATTTGTAACGGTTTCATTTCCCTCATCTTTAAGTCGCTTTTTAAGGACTCTCCAATATGTTTGCGGATTCGGACTCTCCGTCAAAACAGCGACAACATCAACAACAGAAAAATACCACTTTTCTTGTTCGTCGTCCCAAATGGCGCGGATCTTATCGTCGCCAAATAGTTTTATAGAGTTCTTGTTTACCATTTTGTTTCTGTTTTTAAATGATAATATTTTCATTTGCCCAATTATTGTCGATTCTAAGTTCAACATGTTCATCATATTGTTGTTTATAATCGACCACGAAGAGCCCCTCTTTCTTTTCGTTGACCACTCCCATGTCCATCAATATCTTGAAGTCTGTCTTATTGATATTAACCATGTACTTTGACAACTTCTTCATCAGCATGTATGATGGTCCGTTAGCCAATGATTGCTGCACAAGTTCCATACTGTTTTTCCAACAGACTACAACATTTACGCCATCGTCTTCTATCAACTGGAATTCTTTAGCCGCAGTCTGAAAACTCAAATTGTTTGTTGGATGATTAAGATAATGTCTTATATCTTTCTTATCAAAAGACTCCTTTCTGCAATAGAGTTGCTTGAAATAAGAAGTCATTGTTTCTGGCGCAAACCAGTCGTGACCATTTCCGAGATTTAGTCTTGCGCTATTTGCCGCTTGTATGTCCCCTTTAGGAAGGTTGTGCTCCTTAGACAGTGAAAAGACATAAGTGGTACTTAAGCTGTTCTTTCCTTCACGGTTACATCTACCCGCAGCTTGCAGAATAGAGTCTAAGCCAGCCTCTTGACGGAAGACAACGGGAAAGTCAATGTCTACTCCTGCTTCTATTAGTTGAGTGGAGACAACACGGATTATTTCGTTCTTATTGTCTTTTAGAGTGGTCTTTACTCTTTCTATTGTTTCGCTAATATGATCAGGGCACATCATCTTGGAAAGATGCAATGTGATGCCCTCTTGCGGAAGTCGTTCGTAGATTTCCTTAGCGTCCCTACGTGTGTTGACAATGCAGAGCACTCTTTTGTGTTGGCTCAACATCTCTGCCACTTCGTCATAGGTTTTTCCTTCGTTATTGATGCTCAGCCTTACTCTCCGTAACTTGTCATGTAGCTTGAATTTGTCAGGAATTATCTCTGTTATATGGTCTATACCGTTGAAGGCAGCTTTCGGATTACATCCTTCAATGAGCCCACTAAGCACGGGCTGACTTGCAGTTGTGAACAGAAAGGATACATTGAAAAGCTTGTTATATGTTTTCAATGAATCCACAATGGGCTGCAGATAATCCATCGGAAGGGTTTGTACCTCATCCAGGATTATCACGCTATTTACTATATTGTGAAGTTTTCTGCAAGCCGATGGCTTGTTACTAAACATCGACTCAAACAGTTGTACATTGGTGGTAACGATGATTGGATAACCCCAGTTCTCTGTTGCCAACTTCATCTTCTCTTTCAGTTTCTCGTCTTTTATCTGCTCTGGGTCCACACAGCTATGATGTTCCAGGACATTCTCTTCTCCAAAGATACTTCTCAGGACAGATGCCGTCTGAACAATAATACTTGTATAAGGTATAGCGATGATGACTCTCTTCTGTCCATTCTTTATGGCATGCTTTATCGCCCAAACCAGTGAGGACAATGTTTTGCCTCCACCTGTAGGCACAGTCAAGCTATAGAAGCCAGTGCGAGTATCAGCCATTTCTATACATTGTTGCTGAATCTGGTTTCTTATAATGTTTACCTCAGAACAATCTGCCTTTGCCTTTAAGTCCTTTAGCTTGTTTTCAAACAATGGAAGTAAGTCGTTTAAGGTATCTTTGTTTTGTCTTAACGCAGAAGATTCTTTATCCATAAACGCTTCTGTGTCGAGAAAGTCAGCATCAACTAAACAGGAGAATAACATACGAGCCAAATGATGAAAATCGTTTGCTTGCACATTAAGTTCCGGTCTGTTTAGCTTTTCCTTTATATGGTAAATGTTTACCTCGGATGGAATCTCTTGATCAATGATTCCTTTAATTTCGTCAGAATCATGCAGGCCAGTATGATGAGATACAATCTGGTTAACAAAAAAATTGCAGGAAGACTTTCCATAATATTTTTGAGCTAATATACCTCCAACGTAGGCGTGATGATGTTTGCCACAAATCTTAATGTCGGGGTCATATCCGCTTTCCTTTTTAATGTATTGCTGAAAGGTATCAGTCTCTTTTCCTTTATCATGGAGTAGTCCCAATACTTTACCCCATTCGCTCATTCCAAATTCACCTGCAAATTGTGATGCAAGTTTTGCGACACCTGCGGAGTGATTCTCATTGGATTGTATAACCCAATGTCCTGTTTTGTCTTGATATATATGTGATATTATTTCTGCCATATCCATTTTTTATTTTACGTTCTTTCTTATCCTCGCACCCACTCTCTTTTCCCAGCCAAGCGTCCGGACGCATGACGCCTCGCCCATACCTTGAAAAACTTTGATTGGTGACAATAAAGCCGACAAGTTCGGTGATCTTATCCATGCTGAGTTTTCGCATGCGTCTTGCTTCCCGCAGTCTGATTGCTAATGAATCGTTAGACATAGTATCTTGGTTTTTTACAAACATAATAAAAACATCAGAATTGTAAACAAGTTTTCCCGAAAAAATAATATGAATGGGTTATGCTATACTGCCGATAAAGTTATGCGATTAAAATAGCGTTTAAATGGTGTTTTAACAGCATTAAAATGGTGTTTAAAGAGACACACGCATCCACGTTCTAAAAACACGACAATCCTTCTTGTCTATAGGGAAAAATTAAAGGATTTCTCTTTGCCGTACGACACTGAGAAATCCTAATAATTGATTTGGGTTTAAACTAATCCAGCCTTCCAAGACTTAATCTTTGAAGGCGGATTATATTTTCACAGGGTGATGCCCTGAACTTTACTAACTCAGTAACTTCAACAATAATCCTTTCTTATTCTGTTATCATCATTGAAGTTACTGAGAACATTTTATAATCAATACAAATAGACTTTGTAAGATTGACCATCTATACGAACAATATAAATACCCGAAGGAAGAGATGTTATGGTTTCACCTCCTGTCAATGTTATAATCTTATAAAGTTGTCCGCTATAAGTGATAACACGTGCTTCACCTACTTTTGAAGACAATATATGTAAGTGACCATCTGCACCCCAGACTTTCAATGAGCCTTGTATTTCCAAATTTGCAGTCGGATCATCTTTTACAATTCCAGAAACTGTAATCGTTATATTCGTCTTCACATTTTTAACAACATACCGTCCTTTAGAATCCGGCAAGATTTCTTTACCATTGGCTTTTACGACTGGCTTAGAATTCTTATAACCGTCTTTTAATGTAATGGTAAATATAAAGTCCTCATTTTCTTTAATTGCAGTTCCTGTTTCTGAAGTCAAAACAACGCCCTCTATCACAGGAAGCGTAACAGTATAAGTTACTGGCTTAGGATCTGGATCGGGTGTTGGTGTTTGTATTAGCTCTGCAATGACAATAATCTCTACATTACCTGTTACTTTAGCCAATGTGAACTTACCAGTAGATTTATTATAGGTATAATCAGAATCAGCAGTCAAAGTCTTATTTCCCATAGAGACCTTAATAGTTTCTGGTAATTTATAACCATTATCTGCAGTAAATACAAGCTCTAATTGACTGTTTACAGGTACTTCTGTTGGAGAAGGTTTAGACGATACATGTGACAAAGAGAGTGCAACCTTACGCATGCTATCGTCAAGACCAACAGCCACAATAACGACCTTTCCTTTCACATTGCGAACTTCAACTTTTCCTGTCTTTGCATCATACGTATAATCTTTATAATCAACACCACCCATGGTAACAGTAATTGAAGTTGGCAAAAGGAATCCTGTTTTTGCTTTCAACGTACAACGTAAAGTTCCTTCCTCTTGAACTACCGCATCTTCTTCCCAATCGGTAGTGACATCTGTCAATTGGAATTCTACCGCATAAGTTGGAATCGCTTTGGCAACAGCTGTAACAGTCAACGCTTCTTTCACCTTCGGTATTTTTACTTCTCCGCTAGTAGAATTATAAACAACACCTGTAATCGCTCCATTTGCACCTGTTACTGCAATCGTCTCTGGTAAACGATAACCGGCATCCGGAATTAACTTAAAGGTGAATGATTCTCCTTCATAAACCGTCAGTTCTTTTTTATCAGATTTCAGGTTCGTCAATGCCATCGTTATTGTATATTTCGAAAGCTCAACTCCGACAGCCTTAATTTTAACCACATCTGTCACAGCTTTGATTTTCACCTCACCTGTTGTCGTATTATAGGAATAATCATCACCAACTTGTAAGGTAGAAGCACCCATTTCAACTGTAATTGTAGCCGGCAGTTTATAACCTTTTTCCGGAACTAACATAAAGGAAAGCGGATCATTGTAAGCTACTTT
>OHDW01000324.1_pt1 | contig 12089 bp, 10 predicted proteins | sample 1567131 | NCBI WGS metagenome assembly OHDW01 (sample SAMEA3879508, study PRJEB24766) | human gut metagenome | biome: human-associated habitat; feature: feces | place: USA | collected 1985/1987
GACCGCAAATATAGTAATATAACCGATAAAAGAGATACGCTGTTCAAAAATTACCTATTTGTAGGTACTTCCCTCAACCAAGTACGCCACGTACCCGATCTTCAAAGGCTGAAAGGGCCGCTTTGGCACCTTCTCCCATAGAAATAATGATTTGCTTAAAGGGTACGGTGGAAACGTCGCCCGCCGCATAAATACCCGGGACATTCGTCCGGCAATGTGCGTCAATCACGATCTCACCGGGACGATTTGTTTCGACAATCTCCTTAAAGACACCACTATTAGCGGCTAAGCCGATTTGAACAAAAATACCGTCTAAATGAATAACACGCTCTTCCCCTGTCTTACGATCCTTTGTACGGATACCGGTTACCTTGTCGCCATTTCCAACCACCTCAGTTGTTTGTGAACGAACAAAGATCTCGACATTCAGCAAACTTTTCGCTTTCTCTTGCAAGACTTGATCCGCTTTTAACTCATCCATAAACTCCAAAACGGTTACTTTCGAACAAATCCCCGCCAAATCAATAGCCGCCTCGATACCGGAATTTCCACCGCCAACCACGGCGACATGTTTTCCCTTATAAAGCGGACCGTCGCAATGAGGACAAAAAGCCACTCCACGTCCTATATACTCTGTCTCACCCGGTACATTCAATTTACGCCAGCTAGCGCCCGTAGCGACAATAACCGCCGGAGCCTTGAATATCTCACCTCCTGCCGTAGATAAAACCTTCTCGTTTCCTTCTATCGTAACCTTCTCTATACGACGATGCTCCAGCAGGTCAATCGGATATTGCCGCATATGCAAGCGCAGATTGTCAGCCAACTGGGTACCTGTTGTCTCCGGAACTGAAATCAGATTCTCAATTCCTACCGTCTCCTTCACCTGCCCGCCGATACGCTCCGCCACGACAGCAACACTCAGCCCCTTTCGGGCGGAATAAATAGCGGCAGAAGCACCTGCCGGCCCTCCACCGACCACAACCACGTCATATCGCTTTACCGTTTTCTCCGTCAGGCTCTCATTGATTCCATACTGAGCTTCCAGCTTCGATAACAATTCACCGAATTCCCCACGTCCTACATGAATCAGTTTTCCATCCGCAAAGACAGAGGGGACGCCTTGTATCTTCAAGGCATCAACTTCCGCCTGATTGATAGCCCCATCTACCATCTCATGATGGATCTGAGGATTTAAAGTCGTCATAGCGTTTAATGCCTGTACCACATCCGGGCAATTCGTGCAAGTCAAAGAGACATAGGTCGTCAGATGTATCGGGCCATTCAAGGCTTTAACACGATTACAAATACTCTCATCCGGAAAATTCTTGCCTTTCCCATCTGAATTCAAGATCGCCAACAGTAAGGAAGTAAACTCGTGTCCATTAGGTACTCCACGAAACTTAATCCCCGTTTTCGCTCCATCCTTTAATAAAATGAATTCCAATCCATCCCCATCAGATACTTGCATAGATATTTTATCCGAACAAGAGGCAACATCACCTAATAAATCCATCAATTCCTGTCTACTTTCATGCGCAGGAGAGATCGATATATCAAAGGCATAATTCGCATTTAACCCTGCGAATATACCTTTCAATTGTTCTTTTAATGTTGATTCTAACACGATCTATACTTTTAATTATTTAGATTTTCCCTACCAAGTCAATGCTAGGTTTCAAGGTAGCCTCCCCTTTCTTCCATTTAGCGGGACAAACCTCACCATCATGTGAAGCGACAAACTGAGCGGCTTCAACTTTACGAAGTAACTCGGAAGCGTCACGACCGATATTGTTATCATGAATCTCGGCCACTTTGATCTTTCCTTCCGGATTTACCAAGAAAGTGCCACGGTATGCCATACCCTCTTCCTCAATCATCACACCAAACGCACGACTCAGTGCCCCAGTGGGATCCGCCAACATCGGATATTGTATCTTACGGATAGTCTCGGAAGCGTCATGCCAAGCTTTATGTACAAAATGAGAGTCTGTACTTACAGAGTAAATTTCTACTCCCATTGATTTAAACTGCTCATACTTCTCAGCCATATCGACCAACTCTGTTGGACAAACAAATGTAAAATCGGCCGGGTAGAAGAAAAAGATAGCCCACTTACCCAAGACGTCCTCATTGGTTACAGTCTTGAAATTACCATTTTGAAAAGCTTGTACTTTAAACTCCAGAAGTTGAGAATTAATAATCGATTCCATACTTGTTTTTATTTTTAAATGAATACTATTTGTTTTTATTTCCGGCACAAAAATATAACACATTTCTTCATAAAAACAATTTTTCTAATCGATATATTTTATGAGGTTATAGATAATACCTTATCAATCAATAAAAAGGGCCTATCCTCACGGATGAGCCCTTCAATATCTTGGGTTTTGGATTACTACATAATTAGCGATTATAATTTACTTTATATACTTAATTGATTCTTTTGTATCCGTATACGGCACGGTCTCCCAATTCCTCCTCGATACGAAGCAGCTGGTTATATTTAGCCATACGGTCCGAACGACTTAATGATCCCGTCTTGATCTGTCCGCTATTGGTAGCGACAGCGATATCGGCGATCGTAGCGTCTTCCGTCTCACCGGAACGGTGTGAAGTAACGGTCGTGTATCCATGGCGGTGAGCCATCTCGATAGCGTTCAGTGTCTCCGTCAAGGAACCAATCTGATTTACCTTGATCAAGATCGAGTTACCGCAACCTTCTTTAATACCCCTTGAAAGGAACTCTACATTTGTCACGAACAAATCATCTCCGACTAATTGGCAATGGTTACCGATACGATCTGTCAGTTTCTTCCAACCAGCCCAATCATTCTCACTCATACCATCCTCGATGGAATCGATCGGGTATTCGTTGATCAGCTTTTCCAGATAATCCACTTGTTCGTCGGAAGTACGTTTCACGCCTTTTTCTCCTTCAAACTTCGTGTAATCGTAGATTCCATCCTTATAAAACTCAGAAGAAGCGCAGTCCATACCGATCATCACATCCTTGCCCGGTTCATAACCAGCCGCCTTGATAGCGGCGATAATTGAGTTCAAGGCATCTTCCGTACCTTCCAAATTCGGGGCGAAACCACCCTCATCACCAACAGCGGTACTTAACCCACGATCGTGCAATACCTTTTTCAACGCATGGAATACCTCAGCGCCCATACGTAAGCCTTCCTTGAAAGAAGCGGCACCTACCGGACGAATCATAAACTCTTGGAAAGCGATCGGAGCGTCGCTATGAGAACCACCATTGATAATATTCATCATCGGAACAGGCATCACGTAGGTATTCGTTCCACCAATATATCTATATAAAGGAATATCCAAATAATTTGCGGCAGCTTTCGCTACAGCTAAAGAAACGCCAAGGATAGCGTTCGCACCTAGTTTCGATTTAGTTTTCGTACCGTCTAAAGCCAACATCGCATGATCGATACCTATCTGATCCAAGGCAGACATCCCCTTCAATGCCGGAGCGATAATCGTATTGATATTCTCAACCGCTTTCAATACGCCTTTACCACCATAACGCTTCTTGTCGCCATCACGCAACTCCAAAGCCTCATTCTCGCCGGTGGACGCACCGGAAGGCACAGACGCACGGCCCATAACGCCGGACTCTAGTAAAATATCAACCTCTACTGTCGGGTTACCTCTTGAATCTAGGATCTCACGTCCTGTAATTTTTTCTATTTTCATTGCTTCTACGTTTTTTAAACTGACGCAAATATAGATGGATTACTAGAACCGTGAAATCACCACAAATTGCTATTTCCGCCTCAATAATACCTGAATGTAGGTAGAGGCTACAGCACTCCCGCCCGTACCCGGCTCAAAGATTCGGGTGTCATCAATAAATACGAGGCGATATGATTGACAGAAGCACGTTTCGCTGCTTCCGGATATTCCTGTTGAAAACGCAGATAACGTTTTCTTGACGACTCAAAACGCCAAGAGTCCGCTTTCTCTTGCGAAAGCATCAAAGCCCACTCCTGTATTTTCTGGTACAATCTATTAATAGCTAAAGATGTTTTCAATAAATCGCTAAATTCCGAAAAAGAGATCCGGTGATAAACCGTCGGTTCCAATGCCTTGATTAATAAATGCGTCGGTTCTCTTTGGAATGTGCTGGCTATACAAATAACGATATTTCCCTCACAGGAGAAATGCTCGGTAATATCACGTTTATTCTTATAGTAAAACTGGCGTAATAATCCCGATTCCACATAATATAAATATTTAGATATTTGTCCGTTATCCAACAATAATTCTCCTTTCGCAGCCTTACTTGATTCTATGATCGAGGCCAGAGAATCCAAATCCGCATCGGGTAATGGATAAAAACGTTTGGATATCATTTCGGCTATTTCTTGTGGTGTCTTCATACTATTCATCATTTTCTGATCTATATCATTTTTTATCTCCTTACAAAAATAGATATTTGTCGCATATAACAAAACAATACTTCGGTAAATTTTTACCGATAAATTAAAATTAAACATAGAATCGGCATAATCCGGTTCAAAAATATATTCAAGAGATCATTGAAATACTGTCAAAGATGAATCGTCAAGAAGTAAGATAAGGGATGAAAAATATATGCTAAACAGCTGATAATAAAGAAGTAAGGTATTGCGCAACTCGTTGTTTTTTATGACTAAAGAAACACTCCTTATGCAATACCAATCCGAGTGCAGAAACGCTCTCGAATCAGTTGTAAATATAAGCAAATCTTTTCAGAAAGTATTCATGGATGCAATGAAATTATTCATGGCTATACCTGACCGCATCAATTTCCTGCAAATGGGACGATATGGATGTTTCTCGGAACAGACATACCGTAACAATTTTAAGAGCGACAGCCTTGACTGGTTTTCCTTCAATGAAACCATCATCAAGGAACACCTTAAAGGCAGTCGCAAGGCAATAGCCATTGATCCGTCTTTCATTCCCAAATCAGGCAGCAAAACGCCGTGGATTGGTTATTTCTGGTCCGGTTGTGCCGGTGAATACAGGCGTGGACTGGAAATAACGGGGATTGGAGTTATAGACGTTGACAACCATGAGTGTATGGCTTTGGGCTCTGAACAGACACCTGACAATACAACGCTGGAAAGCCTGGAGAAGAACCTTGTGGACTGGTATAGCTCTTACCTTATCAGCATACAAGAGCATCTGAAACGGATTTCCAACAGGGTGGTATGTGACGCTTTCTTTTCAAAGGCAACTTTTATCAAGCCGTTGTGCGAAAATGATTTCCATGTAATAAGCCGTTTCAGGAATGATTCCGTACTGTTTTATCCTACTTTGGAAAAAAGGATAGGAAAACGCGGACGGCCAAAATTACATGACGGAAAGATTGACTTTGAAAATCTGGACACCACCAGGTGTACCGAATACAAAGTGGACAAGGGCAGACTTTACGGACTGAAAGCATACTCCAAAGCACTCAGACGTTTTGTGATTCTGGCTGTATGGTATCCTATGGATGGAAGAACTGACAAATGGCAGCTGTATTTCTCCACGGACGAGATGCAGGATGCCAAGGAGGTTTTAGACTTCTACAGGACACGTTTCCAGCTCGAATTCTGCTTTCGCGATGCCAAGCAACATGCTGGAATGACGAACTGTCAGGCAACCGAATTCAGAAAAACCGGCATTTCACTTCAACGCATCACTTACAGCGATAAACCTTGCCAAGGCTGCTTGTAAGAAGATGGGAATGAAATTTTCCATATCCTCATGCAAGTCGGTCATACACAATACTTACATGCTTGAACGATTTATTTACGTGTCTGGGATTGAACCTAACACGCATTTAATTGACAAACTTTTCAAAGAACTCATTTTATTTACCGCCAAAGCCGATTAGGCTTGACGAATTTTTAACGAACTATTGTAAATCCTATATCTCCAGAATTTATTCATTTTTGCGAATCCGAATTAAAAGACTCATACTTTTCATCTTTCTCGATTTTCTGAACCATTTCATTTCATAACTCACAAGGCTGTTCATAGCCAATTACTTAGACCTACATGATAGATTTTTGGAAAAAGCTCGTAACCATTTGTCTGATGGGTTTAGATGGAAACTTACCGAAGTTTTGTAACTATTGACATGCTATCAAAAAACTTTCCTTTTTCTTTTCACTGCAAAAAATCTTCACCAAATTGGGTTGCCAAAGAAGTTGGTAACATGTGGGGAAATAACCTCAGCAATTTAAACCGCGTTTAAACGATGTTCTAACAGTGTTAAAATGGCAGGTTCTATGTTCCAAAGGCGTTTTGATTGAAATCGAAGTTGTATAAAATACAAAAAGCCATCCATAACGGGTGGCTTTTTGTATGAATTGGAATCGTAGAACAGATTACATTCTCTTTTCTTTGATTCTTGCTTTTTTACCAGTCAAAGCACGCAAGTAATACAATTTAGCGCGACGAACACGACCCACTTTGTTAACTGTAATACTTTCGATAAACGGAGATTCGATAGGGAAAATTCTTTCTACACCTACGTTTTCAGACATCTTACGAACTGTAAAACGCTTTTTGTCTCCGTGACCAGAAATGCGAATTACTACACCTCTGTACTGCTGGATACGTTCTTTGTTTCCTTCTTTGATACGATAAGCGATTGTGATAGTGTCACCGCTCTTGAATGAAGGATGCTCCTTTTTGGTAGCGAACGCTTCTTCTGCAATTTTAATAAAATCCATTTTTGTTGTATTTAAAATTGTTGTTAATATACGTAATTAACAGGCTGCTTGTGTCCTGTCAGAGTTACGTAAAAGCGACTGCAAAGTAACGAAATATTTGGCATATAAACAAATGGACTTTTATTTTTCTTGTTTGCAATCTTTTTTTTCTCTACATTTGAGCTGCAAAAGTATTCTATGCGATGAGAAAAATCTATTATATCTGGGTTCTATGTTGGCTTTCAGTTATTTCCTTGTTCGCTAAAGAACCGACCTTGCTCCAAAAGGCAGATAAAAATGCAATGAATCTGTGGGTTGATTCTGTCTTTAATTCTATGAGCGATGATGAAAAGATAGGCCAATTGTTTATGGTTGTTGCTGATATAAAAACAACTAGCCAGAATCTCCAAAAATTGATTCGGTATGTGAATGAGGTGAAAATCGGGGGTGTATTGTTTCATAAGGGAAACCCAACCGACCAAGCCTACTTGACAAATAAAATGCAGGCAGCTGCTAAAGTCCCTCTGTTTGTTGCTTTGGATGGAGAATGGGGTTTGTCCATGCGCTTGAGTGGCACGACTCGTTTCCCTAAAAATATGATGTTGGGCGCCATTGAAGATAATCTGTTGATTCGTAAATATGGGGAAGAGGTTGCCCGGCAATGCAAAGAGATGGGAATACATATTAACTTTGCACCGGATTTGGATGTGAATAGTAATGTGGACAATCCAGTTATAGGCATTCGTTCCTTTGGAGAGGATGCCCGGATGGTTGTTGATAAAGGGCTTGCTTATTCAGCAGGATTGGAAGAAGGAGGAGTTTTATCTGTTGCGAAGCATTTCCCTGGCCATGGCGACACGTCTGAAGATTCGCATGAAACATTGCCTGTCCTTTATCATAATCGTAGCCGTCTGGACTCTGTGGAACTGGTTCCTTTCCGCAATTATATAGAGAGGGGCTTTTCCGGCATGATGACTGCTCATTTATGTATTCCTGCTTTGGAAAAGAAAAAGAAATGCCCGGCATCGCTGTCTCATGCTGTCGTTACTGATTTGCTTCAAACCGAGATGGGTTTCGAGGGACTTTGTTTTACGGATGCTTTGGCTATGAAAGGAGCCGCTAACCGTAAATCTGATAATCCTTGTGTAAAAGCATTGTTGGCAGGAAATGACGTTTTATTGGCTCCTGCGTTTCCTATTTCTGATTTTAAGGATGTGAAAGAGGCTGTTGAGTCCGGAGTCATTCCCATGAGTGAGATAGAAAAACGCTGTCGTAAAATATTGCAATATAAGTATATATCAGGATTGAATCAGTATCGTCCTATTCAAATAAAAGGCTTGGATGAGCGTTTGAATACGGCTCATGCTGCTTGGCTGGCTGCGGAATTGAATGCAGGAGCAATCACCTTATTGAAAAATGAAGAGGAGATGATTCCGGTAACAGCTTTAGATAAACGTAAAATTGCTATTCTCTCGATTGGTAATCCGCTAAGTGACAAGTTTTCGGAAACGGTGAATCGTTATGTGAAAGCTGATGCTTATTATATCACTAAAGCTACTCCTGCATCAAAAGTCCAGCAGATATATGCTAAATTGAACAAATATGATTTAATATTATGTGCTGTCCATACAGTTCGAATCCCTGAAAGTTTGGCATTGCGGCAATTAGCAATGAAGAAAGATGTTATCTATTCATTCTTTACAATCCCTTATTTTTGCAAGTCCTATAAGAAATCCATTGAGGCATCTCGTTCTACTGTTTTAGCTTATGAAGCTACGCCGTTGGCACAAGAGTATGCGGCTCAAGTTATATTTGGAGGAATAGGTGCTAAAGGTAAATTGCCGGTTACCATTCCGGATATGTATTTTTCCGGTACGGGAATACTGACAGAAAAAAGCCGTTTGGGTTATCATGAACCGGAGGCTGTGGGGATAAATGCCACACGTTTGAAAGAAGTAACGCGGATAGCCGAAGAGGGAATCCGTGCAAATGCTTATCCAGGTTGCCAAATCTTAGTGGCAAAAGATGGAATGATTGTTTATAATCGTTCGTTTGGTTGTGATGATTATGTACACCGCCGCCCTGTGACCGATATGTCTGTTTATGATTTGGCCTCTTCTTCAAAAGCAACCGGGACTTTGTTGGCTGTCATGAAGGCTTATGATGAACGGAAGTTTAAATTGTCAGATCCAGTATCTACCTTTATAACAGAATTACAAAAGTCAGACAAAAAGAACATTCAAATCAAGGAGCTGCTTTTTCATCAATCCGGCTTGGTTCCGTCCATCTTCTTTCATACAAAAGCGATGAACAAAGGAAAGTTTATACCGGAATTATTATCTGAGACACCGAAAGAAGATTATACATTAAAGGTCGCCAATCGTATGTTTTTACATACCTCTTTTCAAGACACCGTTCTGCAGATGATAAAACGTTCGAAGCTGGGAACTAAAACGTACCGGTATAGCTGCGTTAATTTTATGTTGTTGAAGATTATGGTTGAACGGCAGTTGCATCAACCTATGGATTCTTTGCTCACGCAAGACTTTTTTGCCCCTTTAGGAGCATGGCATACAACTTACAACCCGTTGGACAAGATGGATTCGCTTCAGATAATGCCCACAGAGTATGATAATACAGTTCGCCATCAAATGATTCGTGGATATGTGCATGAAGCAGCCGCTTTTCAAGGAGGAGTTTCCGGAAATGCCGGTCTCTTTTCTAATGCAAATGATTTGGCGAAAATCCTCCAACTTTATTTGAACAATGGGGAATATGGAAAAGAACGTCTGTTGTCTGTGGAGACTGTCCGGTTGTTTACACAGACGAAAAGTCCTACATGCAGACGTGGATTAGGATTTGACAAACCGCAAATAGGAGCAAAATCGTCCCCTTGCGGACTTTTGGCTCCCGCTTCTGTTTATGGCCATACCGGATTCACTGGCACCTGCTTTTGGGTCGATCCGGAGCAGCAGCTTATTTATATATTTCTGAGCAACCGAGTGAATCCTACGCGGAATAACTCAAAACTCTCTTCCATGAATATTCGTACACGCATTCAAGATGCTATTTATCGTTCTTTGGAAACATCGAACTCTTCCAATCACAATAATACGTAATAAATAAAGGTATGTTATTTGGACATGGTGATGATTATTATAAATCCCGACAGGCTATATTGAGTAACTATAGTTCTAATGTTTGGTATGGAGCCGATTTGGAACCGTTGAAAGAGCACCTTTTTGAGGTGTTTGATTGTTTGAACTGTTATCCGGAACCTGATGCCGGCTCTTTAAGGCAGCTTTTGGCAAAAGTAAATCATATTTTACCTTCTGAAGTTTTGGTGACCAATGGATCCATAACCGCATTCTATCTGATTGCCCAAACCTGGGCAGGTAAACATTCTACTATTTTTACTCCGTCGTTTCGAAGTTGGTATTAAATTTCGTGGTGAAGCTGCTGAAAATGCTTGGCAAACTAAATTTGCTGAATATGAAGATGCTTGCCGTTTGCATGGACATCAGCTTTCGTTCTTTAAGAACAGTTCGCCTTTATCAGCACTCTCTTTCAAAGGAGGTGGTTTATGTTGGATTTGTAATCCGAATAATCCGGACGGGAAATTGATATCTCGTTCTGATATGATCGGATTGATCGATAGTCATCCTGATACTTTATTTGTCATTGATCAAGTTTATTCCGATTTCTGTATGGAGCATCTGTTTGATTTGGAAGATATACATCGTTATCCCAACTTGATATTGGTGCAATCTATCTCCAAATTGCATAAAATACCGGGAGTTAGAATCGGTTATGTTGCTGCGTCGGAGGATTTGATATCTAAAATCCAACCGAAGTTGATACCTTGGTCGGTGAATGCGTTTGCCATTGAAGCAGGGAAATATACTTTGCAACATCCTGAACAGTTTTGTTTGCCATTGCAGCAATGGTTGGATGAGAGCCTTCGTCTTCAATCGCAGATACGACAGTTGGGAATAGAGGTTTATCCTTCATCTGTTCCTTTTTTCCTTAATAGATTACCGGATGGGTTTTCAGCAGAGGAGTTAAAGTCGTTTTTGTGGGAGAGAGGAATATTAATCCGGGATGCTTCTAATTTCAGAGGGCTGGATACTTCTTATTTCCGTCTTTCCACACAGTCTCGTGAAGAGAATATTGAATTGGTGGAAGCAATGTATGCTTATTTGGGAAGGAAAGGTAAATAAAGAGGCTGCATCAAAACAATCTTTTGATGCAGCCCCTTATAGTGACATCTTTTTATTCAACACGCTTGTTAATGGCAATGTGGCTAATGTAACCGATAACAATGACTACTAAGCCAGCCAATAATGTTGTGTTAGACGAGCTGCCGGTAAATGCCGGAACAGCCAATATCGCTACACCGATAAGGAGGATGATGACTCCTAAATTTTTAATCAATTCGCTCATGGTTATAGACGTTTTGTGAATTATTTCTATTTCTCTTGCAAATAAAGTAATAATAACCCGATTGAGAAAATATTTTAGAATAAAAATCATGAAACCTTATAAAATTGCCCCTATCTTTGTCCCAAATTAATATCATAGCGTATGAAACGATTGCTTTATGTAGTGTACACATGGCTGATTTTTGTGCCAATCTTTTTGCTGTTGACAATCTTGACAGCTCTTTTTACAATGGTAGGATGTCTGCTTGGTGGAGATCGTGTTTTCTCTTATTACCCGGGAATGATTTGGTCCAGACTGACCTGTTGGTTGGCTTTTTGTCCGGTCAAAGTACGTGGCAGGGAGCATATCCGTAAAGGACAGTCGTATGTGTTTGCAGCCAATCATCAAGGGGCTTTTGATATATTTTTGATTTACGGTTTTTTGGGAGCACCTGTCAAATGGGTGATGAAAGCTGGAATAGGAAAGATTCCTTTTGTCGGGGCAGCTTGCAAAGCGGCAGGATTTATATTTGTAGACAATTCAAGTCCTAAAGCTGCGGCTCGTTCGGTGCTTGAAGCGGAACGCATTTTGCACAAAGGGGCTTCGATTGCTATTTTCCCCGAAGGAGCACGGTCGGAAACTGGTAAATTGGCAAGGTTTAAGAAAGGAGCTTTCCAAATGGCGGCTGACCAGCATTTGCAACGGACCGTTCCATGTTTTGCCAATTGGTTCGTTGAATCTGCATCGCCATCCGATGGAGATGGTTATTCACGCTCCGATAACACTTCCGGATGAGGGTGTGGGCACGCCAAAAGGATTGCAATCCATAGCAGATGAGACGAAGCGTATTATATCGGAGGACTTGTGGGAGGAGTTTAAATAAGATAATGGCTTGATATTGGCGTTTTTTTCTGTAAAAATTTGCACACTGAAATTAAATATATACCTTTGCAAAAC
>OHDW01000325.1_pt1 | contig 12066 bp, 15 predicted proteins | sample 1567131 | NCBI WGS metagenome assembly OHDW01 (sample SAMEA3879508, study PRJEB24766) | human gut metagenome | biome: human-associated habitat; feature: feces | place: USA | collected 1985/1987
GCTGATGATGGGGGCGCTGCCGACGGCATAGCCCACGAAGACGGCCACAAACAGGAACGCCGCATACATGATGACGCCATAAGCCGCGACACCGTTTTCACCGGCAAAGCGGAGGAGCTGGTAATTGTAAAGAATGTTGACCAGCGACATGGAAAGGTTGGTCATCAGCTCGGAAGAGCCGTTGATGCAGGCATCCCGCAGGACTTTGCTGTAAAAACTGGTCTTGCACAGGTGCAGGCGGCTGGAGTTGCTGCGGTCGATGAAGTAGAACACCGGCAGTACGCCGCCCACCAGCTGGCTGATAAAGGTGGCAATGGCCGCGCCCTCCACGCCCAGCATGGGAAAGCCGCACTTGCCGAAGATCAGCAGGTAGTTCAGGCCGGTGTTCAGCACCGTGGACATACCGAACAGCTTCATGCCGAAGCCGGCATTCTCCACGCTGCGCTGGGCACTGACATAGATGGAAGAGAGCATATTGAACACATAGGAAAAGCCGATGAGCCGCAGATACGGCGCGCCCAGCAGGGACAGGTGGTGCTTGTTGCTGAGCAGATCCATGATCGCGATCGGCCACAGGAACAGCACCAGCGCAACGAGCAGCGCCAGCGCCACGCCCAGACCGGCTGCCACGCCGATGGCGCGGCTGATGTTGGTCAGGTCCTTCTTGCCCCAGTACTGGCTGATGAGGATGCCCACGCCGGACTGGACGCCGAAGACGATGGAGATCAGCAGAAATACCGGCACGTTGGCAGCGGTTACCGCCGCCATCTCGTTGTTGCCCAGCTTGCTGACCATGAAGGTATCGATGAGGCCCAGCGAGAACGTGATGAGGTTCTGCAGGGCGATGGGGCCGGTAAGAGCGGCCAGATAACGGTAGAAGCCTTTATCGCGCTTCAAAGCCTGAAACATAATTCACCTCAGAAAAAAGTAATTGTCTATCACAGCATGGGGAAGCGGGCGGCCCGGTGCGCCTTCAGCGCGTCGTACAGGGCGTCCACGTCCGATGTGGTGTTGTCGGGGGAGAAGGAGATGCGGATCACGCCGGCGGCGGTGCGCTTGTCCAGCCCCAGCGCCGACACCACATGGCTGGCCTTGCCCTGATGACAGGCGGAGCCGGCGGAGATGCAGATGCCCTGCGCCCCCAGATCGGTGACGATGTTGGCGCTGGGATAGCCCGCCAGTGACAGCGCCAGAATGTGGGGGGCTGTGCCGCCGCCCACCGGCACCATGCCGGGGATGGTCAGCAGCTTTTCCCGGCAGTAGTCCCGCAGCGCCGCCATGTGGGCCAGCTTGGCGTCGTAGTCCACCAGACGCAGCGCCACCGCCTTGGCGAAGCCGGCGATCTGGGCGGTGGCCTCCGTGCCGGAGCGCAGGCCCCGCTCCTGCCCGCCGCCGGGCAGCAGCGGCCGCACGTTGCGGAACCGGTCGGAGATGTACAGGGCGCCCACACCCTTGGGGCCGCCGAGCTTGTGGGCGGACAGGCTCATCATGTCCACGCCCCAGCCCTCCGGGTCGCAGGGTACCTTCAAAAAGCCCTGCACCGCGTCGCAGTGCAGCAGGGCGCGGGACTTCCGCTCCCGCAGGAGCCGGGCGGTCTCCGCCACGGGGAAGATGCAGCCCGTCTCGTTGTTTACCAGCATCATGGACACCAGCACCGTGTCCTCCCGCAGGGCGGATGCCACCTGCTCCACGGTGACGTGGCCGGTGCGGTCGGGCTTGAGGTAGGTGACCTCGTACCCCTGCTGGGTCAGCCAGCGGCACGGCTCCAGCACGGCGCTGTGCTCCACGGCGGTGGTGATGATGTGCTTGCCGATGTGCCGTCCCTGCCAGACGGCGGCCTGTATGGCCCAGTTGTCCGATTCCGTGCCGCAGGAGGTGAAGTACAGGCGCTCCGGCGGGCAGTGCAGCGCCCCGGCGACGACGGCGCGCCAGCCCTCCACGGCTTTTTTCATCTCCTGCCCCGCGGGGTACTGGGAGGAGGGGTTGCCGAAGTGCTGGGTCAGCACCTCATACATGGCGTCCGCCACGGCAGTAGGTACCGGCGTGGTGGCGGCGTTATCCAGATAGATCATGGGAAAAACCTCTCAATTTCATAGGCCGGAGGACTTGCCACCGGCGTAAGTATCCAGTATAATAAAGCGTTACCACCCATTATATCGACATTCGACAGAAAGTGCAAGGAGAATCCCCATGCTGGCAGCGATTTACACATTAGGCTGTAAGGTCAATCAATACGAGACGCAGGCCATGGAGCAGGAGCTGGTGCGCCGTGGCCACACGCTGGTGCCGTTTGATGAAAAGGCGGACGTCTATATCGTCAACACCTGCTCTGTCACTGCCGTCAGCGATAAAAAATCGCGGCAGATGCTGCGGCGCTGCCGGAAGCTGAACCCGGAGGCGGTGGTGGCCGCCTGCGGCTGCTATGTGCAGACCCATCCGGAGGAGGCGGCGTCGCTGGACATAGACCTTGTGGCGGGTACCGGCGACCGCATGGCGTTTCTGGAGCTGCTGGAGCAGGTGAGCCGGGAGAAGCAGGTCACGCTGCTGGACGATGCGCTGAAGCGCCGGACGTTCGAGGTGCTGCCCGCCGGCGGCATGGCCGAACGCACCCGCGCCATGCTGAAAGTGGAGGATGGCTGCGTCAACTTCTGCACCTACTGCATCATCCCCTACGCCCGTGGGCCGGTGCGCTCTCTGTCCAAGGCGGAGGCGGTGTCCCAGACGGAGCAGCTGCGGCAGGAGGGCTACCGGGAGCTGGTGCTCACCGGCATCGAGATCTCCAGCTGGGGTCACGACCTGAAAAACGGCGAGACGCTCATCGACCTTTTGGAGGCGGTGTCCGCCGCCGCAGGGGATATGCGGCTGCGTCTGGGCAGTCTGGAGCCCCGCACCATCACGGAGGATTTCTGCCGCCGTGCCGCCGCACTGCCCAACCTGTGTCCCCACTTCCATCTGTCCCTCCAGTCCGGCTGCGATGACACGCTGAAGCGGATGAACAGGAAATATGACACGGCACGGTTCCGCCAGTCGGTGACGCTGCTGAACACCTACTTCGACCGCCCCGCCGTTACCACCGATCTGATCTGCGGCTTCCCGGAGGAGACGGAGGAGGAGTTCGCCCAGACGCTGGCGTTTATCCGGGACTGCGGCTTCGCCGCCATGCACATCTTCCCCTATTCCATCCGCCCCGGCACCAAGGCGGCGGCCATGGAGCAGGTGCCGCCCGCCGTCAAGGAGGAGCGGGCCGCCCGGGCCGCACAGGTGGCGGAGGAGCTGCACCGCACCTACCTGAACGGCTGCGTGGGACAGGTGTACCCGGTGCTGTTTGAGCAGGTCAAGGACGGTCTCTCCACCGGCCACGCCCCCAACTACATGGAGGTGGCCATGGAGGGCGATAATTTACATAATGTTGTGCGAAACGTGAAGATCACCGGCGTAGAAAACGATACACTGCGAGGGGAGTTTACATAATGAGTCACTTTTTTGCCTACATTGACCGGATGCGCTACATCGAGCGCTGGGCGCTGATGCGCAACAGCGTCCGGGAGAATATTCAGGAGCACAGCCATCAGGTGGCGGTGCTGGCCCACGCGCTGGCGGTGATCCGCAACGAGCTGTTCGGCGGTCAGGTGGACGCCGGGCAGGTGGCGGCGGCAGCGCTTTACCACGACGCGGGGGAGATCCTCACCGGCGATATGCCCACACCCATCAAGTACTTCAACCCGGAGATCCGGGAGGCCTACCGCAAGGTGGAGGAGGTGGCGGACCAGAAGCTGCTGGGGATGCTGCCGCCGGAGCTGCGAACCGTCTATGAAGACATTCTGTGCCCCGCCGACCCGGAGGTGGAGGAACTGGTGAAGGCGGCGGACAAGCTCAGCGCCCACATCAAATGTCTGGAGGAGCTGAAGGCCGGCAACGAGGAATTCCGGCAGGCGGCGCGGCAGACGGCGGAGGCGCTGGACGGCTACGAGCTGCCGGAGCTGCGGTATTTCCGTGAGCATTTCTTAGGCTCGTTCCAGCTGACGCTGGACGAGATGGAGTGACTTTGTATCCAAAAAGGAGTGACCGATATGAAAGCGATCGTGACCGTTGTGGGAAAGGATCAGGTGGGGATCATCGCCGGCGTGTGCAACAAGCTGGCCGACCACCAGATCAATGTGCTGGACATCAGCCAGACCATTATGGAGGGCTATTTCACCATGATGATGGTGGTGGATATGGCGCTGTGCAGCCGGCCGTTTGACCAGCTGCGTGAGGTGCTGAAGACCTACGGCGAGAGCCGCGGACTGTCCATCCGCATCCAGCGGGAGGATATCTTCGACGCTATGCACAAGCTGTAAGAGGGATACGCCATGCTGAATCTGCAAAATATTTTCGATACCATCGACATGATCGACAAGCAGCATCTGGATATCCGTACCATCACCATGGGGATCTCCCTGCTGGACTGCGTCAGCGAGGACGCGAACCGCTGCTGTCAAAAAATATATGATAAGATCTGCCGCCGTGCGGAGAAGCTGGTGCGTACCGGCGAGGACATTGAGAGCGAGTTCGGTATCCCCATCGTCAACAAGCGTATCTCCGTGACGCCTATGGCGCTGGTGGCAGGCAGCTGCGATACCGAGGACTATGTGCCGTTTGCTCTGACGCTGGATAGGGCGGCCCATACCTGCGGCGTCAACTTCATCGGCGGCTATTCCGCCTTGGTGCAGAAGGGCTTCACCAAGGGTGACGAGCTGCTGCTGCGCTCTATTCCGCAGGCGCTGGCCCAGACGGAGCTGGTCTGCTCCAGCGTCAATGTGGGCAGCACGCGGGCCGGCATCAACATGGACGCCGTGGCCCGCATGGGCCGCATCATCAAGGAGACGGCGCATCTGACCCGGGCGCAGGACGGCCTTGGCTGCGCCAAGCTGGTGGTGTTCTGCAACGCCGTGGAGGACAATCCCTTTATGGCCGGCGCGTTCCACGGCGTGGGCGAGGCGGACAGCGTCATCAATGTGGGCGTGTCCGGCCCCGGCGTGGTGTACCACGCCCTGCAAGCCTGCAAGGGTCAGCCCTTTGATGTGGTAGCGGAGACCATCAAGAAAACGGCGTTCCAGATCACCCGCATGGGACAGATGGTGGCGGCGGAGGCGTCGAAGCGGCTGGATACGCCCTTTGGCATCGTAGACCTGTCGCTGGCCCCCACACCGGCGGTGGGCGACAGTGTGGCCCGCATTCTGGAGGAGATGGGCCTCGCCGTCTGCGGTACCCACGGTACCACGGCAGCGCTGGCGCTGCTGAACGACGCGGTGAAAAAGGGCGGCGTTATGGCGTCCGGCCATGTGGGCGGCTTGTCCGGCGCGTTCATCCCGGTGTCGGAGGATGAGGGCATGATCGCCGCCGCGCTGGACGGTACACTGACCATCGACAAGCTGGAGGCCATGACCTGCGTGTGTTCCGTGGGACTGGACATGATCGCCGTACCCGGCAGCACCAGCGCCGAGACGATCTCGGCCATCATCGCCGACGAGGCGGCGGTGGGCATGGTGAACAGCAAGACCACCGCCGTGCGCGTGATCCCTGTGGAGGGCGCGGATGTGGGCGATATGGTGGAGATGGGCGGTCTGCTGGGCAGCGCGCCGGTAATGCCGGTGCATGAGGCGTCCAGCGCCGACTTTATTGCCCGGGGCGGCCGCATCCCTGCGCCGCTCCAGAGCCTGAAAAACTGATGATCCGGGCGGCGCGGAAGCAAGACCTGCCCCGCATCATGGCGATCTATGACGCGGCGCGGCGGTATATGCGGCAAAACGGCAACCCGACCCAGTGGGGAGACAACTACCCGCCGGAGTCGATGCTGCGGCAGGACATCGCCTGCGGGCGGCTGTTCGTCATGGAGGACGCAGGCGGCGTGTACGCCGTGTTCGCCTTCCTGCTGGGGGACGATCCCACCTACGCCTACATCGAGGGGACGTGGCGGGACGACAGCGCCTACGGTACGCTGCACCGGCTGGGCAGCGACGGTACACACCACGGCGTGTTCGCGGAAAGCGCGGCGTGGGCGGCGGGGCGGTGTTCCCATCTGCGGGCGGACACCCACGCCGACAATCTGACCATGCAGCAGTGCTTGGAGCGGGAGGGCTTCATCCGCTGCGGGACGATTTATGTAGAAGACGGCACGCCTCGCGTGGCGTTTGAAAGGATAACACAAAGGAGAAACGATATGGACCCTATTTTTGAGATCGAGCTGGGCGAATGCCCCATCTGCCGGGGCGCCGGCGTCATGCAGGATGAGCAGGGCTGGAGCGTCTCCGTCAGCTGCATGGACTGCGGCGCGGAGACGGCCGACGCGGAGTACCGCACGCCGGAGGAGCGGCTGGAGTCCGCTCGGCGGGTGGCGCTGCTGTGGAACATGGGCAAGGTCATCCACAACGGCATGAGCGACTGAAAAGAGAAGCGAGAAAGACCCGCGCCATCGGCGCGGGTCTTTCTCTGTCGAAAAATTTCATTTTCGCTTTGGCGCGGGATAGGGACGCGGGTCGTCCGTGCGGCCAAGGAGATAATCTGTGGATACCCGATAATGGTCTGCCAGCGTGATAAGGTGCGGCAAGGGAAGTGTCCGCTTGCCCAACTCATAGTTGCTGTATACCCGCTGGTCGATACCGAGCAGAGAAGCGACTTGCTTTTGTGCCAAGTCGTGGTCTTCGCGCAGGTCGCGAAGTCTTGCAATGTACAAAGCGCTCACCTCAAGAGCATTATATGTACTATCAAAAAATAGTATTGCTTACACTATCGTTTGATGGTAAAATGGGCGGAGGAGGTGAGAAAATGGAGCTATATCAGCAGATACTCGCGTCCCATATCGGGTCGGTAACGATCGACACGCAGACTGCAAAGGAGATCGTGGCGGGCGACAGCTATAAGGCGCTGGAGAAGATCCGGGCGATCCTTGCAGACGATGCATTGTCCGATGCGGAATGCTTTCGGAAGATAGAGGCCATCGTCTGCATTTTGGAGGAGTTGGGCGGTGACGGCGGCGGCAGACACGATTTCGGATAAAAAAAGACACGCGAAAGCGTGTCTTTTTCCGTTTATTCGTCGAGCTTCCCACGGGCGCGGAGGACGTCGTCGGCGGTGAGGGTCATCAGGTCGTCGCGGGTCACCGTCTCCAGCTTGGCGAGACGGTTATTCTGTGCCACCAGAATATGCTCGAAGATATTCCGGACGCCGCGGGCGTTGCCGAAGCTGTCCCCGGCGGCGCTCTCCTCGGCGATGTAGTCCCGTACCAGCGGCTCCGCCTCCGGCGACAGGATGTACCCCTTGCCGCAGCGCATCTTGAAGATGGCCACCAGCTCGTCCAGCGAGTAGTCCTCAAACAGCAGGAAACGGTTGAAGCGGGACTCCAGACCGGGGTTGGAGTGGATGAACTTATCCATCTCCTTGGTGTATCCGGCAAGGATGACCACCAGCTCGTCCCGGTGATCCTCCATGGCCTTCAGCAGGGTGTCGATGGCCTCCTGCCCGAAGTCGTTTTCACTGCGGCCGTTGAGAGCATAGGCCTCATCCACGAACAGCACGCCGCCCATGGCCTTCTCGATGACCTTCTGGGTCTTCAGGGCGGTCTGCCCCACATAGCCCGCCACCAGGCCGCTGCGGTCCACCTCCACCAGCTGGCCCTTGGACAGAATGCCCAGGCTTCGGTAGATGCGGGCCATCATACGGGCCATCATGGTCTTGCCGGTGCCGGGATTGCCGGTGAACACCATATGCAAAGACATATCGGTGGTGGGCAGATCGTGCTGCTGGCGCAGCTTATAGACCTGCACCATGTTGATGAGGTTGTGTACCTCCTCCTTCACCACGCCCAGTCCGATGTAGCTGTCCAGCTCCGCCAGCAGATCCTCGATCTTCTCCGGCGGCGGCAGCTCCTCCTCGCCGGGCTTTTCGTCGCCGGGCTTGGCGGTGGCGGTGGGAGGCGTGTTCTTCCTCTCCGCGTCCTTGGCGGGCGCGGCGGGAGACTTGGGCGCGTCGCCGGTGATGTTCTCGAAGGGCGTACCCCAGAAGTCGCTGTTCATGCGCTTCATGTTGTTCTCCGTCATGGAGCGGATCACGTCCAGCTGCTGGAGAATGATCTTGTCTTTCTTGTCCATAGAGTGACCTCCTCAGTGAGATAGGTGGATATTGCGCATGGCGCGGAACAGCAGACCGGTCACAAAGCCGGTGAGCGTGCCGGTGACCAGCGATACAGCCAGCAGGAAGGGTAGATAGCCCAGTACCATGGTATTGCCCAGTGTGATGACCGCCGCCGCCATCTGGCCGAGGTTGTGGGCGGCGGCGCCGCCGATGGACACGCCGTAGATGGACAGTCCCTTGCAGTGCTTGAGGGCGATCATCACCAGCATGGCGGTGAAGCCGCCCAGCAGACTGAACAGCAGCGCCGACAGATTGCCGGCAAATACGCCGCCCAGCAGACAGCGGGCTGTCAGGATGGTCAGCGCGGGGACGGCGCCCAGCTCATAGAGAGCGAACACGGTGACGATGTTGGCAAGACCCAGCTTTACGCCGGGCAGCGGCACGATAAGCGTCACGGGAAACAGATTTTCCAGTGTGCTCAGACCCAGTGCCAATGCCGTCAGCACGGCGCACAGGGCGATAGAGCGGGGGTTCAGCTTCACGGCGCACCTCCTAACCCAGCACCGCGTCCACGGCGGACGAGGTGCTGACGATCGAGATGACCACCTGCGCCGGCAGGCACACGATGGACTGTCCCGCCTGCCGGATGACGCCGGTGTGGACGCAGTCCTGCCCGGGACAGTCGCTGTCGGAGACATATACGCCGCCATCGTTGATCCGGACGGTCAGGTGGTAGACGCCGTCGTCCAGCGCCACCACCCGCTCCTTGTCGAAGCCGGGGATGTTGATGTCCTGACGGCAGACCTCCTGCCCGCGCTGGGTGATGACGACGGTGCGCTGACCTCCCTGCGCCTTGGGCAGGTAAAACAGCAGCGCCGTGACCACGGCCAGCGCGATGACCACGGCGGCCACCAGCGCGTCCAGCGGCTTAGGCCGCAGGCTGGGCTGTGAGGAGTTGGAAGTCATAGGCGCAGTCCTCCGGTTTTGTGATGGCGTCCGACAGGCCGGGAGTGTACAGCAGACGGCCGTCGGCGGTGATGAGGATCAGCTCAAAGCCGCCGTGGGCGCGCCAGAAGGACACGGCCTCCTGCTCACCCATGACGTACAGAGCGGTGGAGTAGGCGTCCGCCGCCGTGCCGTCATCGGAGATGATGGTGACGGACAGCAGATCACTGTCGGCGGGACATCCGGTGCGGGGGTCGAGGATATGCCGGTACACCGTGCCGTCCTCGGCCTCGAAGTAGCGTTGGTAGCCGCCGGAGGTGACGGCGAAGCGGTCGGTGAGGGACACCATGGCGGCATAGCCGCTGCCGGCAGGATCCTGAATGCCCACGTTCCACGGTGTGCCGTCGGGCTTGCTGCCGCAGACGTAGACGTTGCCGCCCAGCGACACCACGGCGGAGGTGACGCCGTGTGCGCGGAGGATGTCCGCCACCTGCTGAGAGGCGTAGCCCTTGGCGATGCCGCCCAGATCCACGGCGCAGCCCGCGTCCAGCGTGACGGCGTCGTCCATGTGGACGTGCTCACCGCCCACCAGCGGCAGCAGCGCGTCGATCTCCTCCTGTGAGGGGACGCGGGGCGCGTCGGAGGTGATGCCCCACAGCGCCACCAGCGGCGCGACGGTCATGTCGAAGGTGCCGCCCGTCTCGTCGGAGAGGGTCAGCGCCCGCTCCAGAAGCGCCCGCGTCTCCGGCTGCACCACCACGGCCTCTCCTGCGTTGAGCCGGCTGACGTCGCTGGTGTCGATGGTGCGGGAGAGGGTGGCCTCCAGCCGGTTGATTTCCCGGGAGGCGGCGGTCAGCGCCTCGTCGGCGCTGTCGCCGTAGGCGGCAAGGGTCATGTAGGTGTCCATGGCGAACAGGGATATCTCCTGCGGCTTCTCTGCGCCGCAGGCGGTGAGTGTCAGCGCCGTCAGGCAGGCCAGCAGCAGGCAGGTAAGGTGTTTCACAGCTCCCGCCGCCCTTCCAGCGCCCGCATCAGCGTGGCATCGTCGGCAAATTCCAGATGGCCGCCCACGGGGATGCCGTAGGCCAGCCGCGTGACCTTTACGCCGAAGGGCTTCAGCAGCCGGGCGATATACAGCGCCGTGGCCTCACCCTCGGTGTCGGGGTTGGTGGCCATGATGACCTCCTCGATGCCGCCCTGCGCCACCCGATCCAGCAGGGACTTGATATGCAGGTCGTCCGGCCCCACATGGTTCATGGGGGACAGCACGCCGTGGAGGACGTGGTAGCGCCCCCGGTACTCCCGGCTGCGCTCAATGGCAATGACGTCCCGGGGGTCTGCCACCACGCAGATGGTGGCGTCGTCCCGCTTGGCGTCGGCGCAGATGGGACACAGACCTCCGGCGGTCAGGTTCTGACACACGGGACACAGGGTAACACTGCGCTTGGCGTCGGTAATGGCGTCGGCAAAGGTCTGCGCCTCCTCGGTGGGCAGGCTCAGCACATGAAACGCCAGGCGCTGGGCGGATTTATAGCCCACGCCGGGCAGCTTGGCAAATTGTTCCACCAGCTTTTCCAGCGGAGCGGGGAAGTATTCCATAGCGTTTACCCTCTCAGTGCGGCGATGGTGGCGGGGATGTCGGCGGCCTTGTATACGGCGGAGCCGGCCACCAGCACGTTGGCGCCGGAGGCGATGCACAGCTTGCAGGTCTGGGTGTCCACACCGCCGTCCACCTCCAGCTCGCAGGCGGGGTTCATGGCGTCGATATAGCCCCGGATGGTCTGCACCTTGGGCATCATGTCGGCCATGAATTTCTGGCCGCCGAAGCCCGGCTCCACGGTCATGACCAAAATCAGCTCCACCTTGTCAATAAAGGGCAGCACGGCGCTGGCAGGAGTCTTGGGCTTCACCACCACGCCGGCCTTTTTGCCCTTGGCGTGGATCTTGTCGATGGCGGCGAGGATATTCTCCTCGGTGTCCGCCTCCACATGGCAGGTGATCAGGTCGCCGCCGGCGTCGCAGAACTGCTCCACATAGCGGACGGGGCGGTCGATCATCAGATGGATGTCCAGCGGCAGAGTGGTGGTGGGCCGGATGGACTTCACCACGGGGATGCCGATGGAAATATTGGGTACGAACAGACCGTCCATCACATCCACATGGACGTAATCAGCGGAGGAAATGGCAGCGATGTCGCGGGCCAGATGGGCAAAGTCTGCGGATAGGATGGAGGGGGCGATCTTGATCATGGAGCAACTTCCTTTCGGCCGCACGGCGGGTACCGGGGCGGCATAGTATAAAACGTGCAGGCGGCCGCATATCTGTGCGGAAAGCGCAGCCGGTTTCGCCCGCCAGCGGACTGCCTGCCGTGCGCCCGGACAGAGCCGGCTCTGCCGGCTCGTCCGGAGCGGATACGATATCTATCCTATTATACACGGTGCGGTGTGGGTTTGCAAGGCTGCCGGACGCCCTGTGCAAATTTGTCCAATTTGTGAATTTTCCATAAAGGGGCTTTACCTTTGCGGACTTTTCCTGTAAAATGACGCTTTGAGATAACACGGCAGGGGGACAGTCTTCCGTATGAGCTTTCTGAAAAAAATCGGCAATGCGCTGGCACGCTTCATGTACGGACGCAACGGCGCGGATCAGTTGGGACTGACCACCATCTGGGCAGTGCTTTTGCTGGATGTGGTCAATATGTTTATCCAGCAGCAGACCGTCCACCTGATCATCAGCTTCCTGTCCACGGTGCTGCTGGTCATCGCGGTCTACCGCGTGTTCTCCCGGAATCTGCAAAAGCGCCGGGCGGAGAACGCCCGCTTTCTGGAGAAGGTGTGGTGGCCGATCAAGCGCCGCGCTGCCGGTAATAAGCAGCAGCGGACGGACAAGGAGCACAAGTATTTCACCTGCCCCAACTGCCGGACGGTGTGCCGCGTGCCGCGGGGCAAGGGGAAGATCGTCATCACCTGCCCCAAGTGCGGCAGCGAGATCCACGGCAAAAGCTGAATA
>OHDW01000329.1_pt1 | contig 11997 bp, 8 predicted proteins | sample 1567131 | NCBI WGS metagenome assembly OHDW01 (sample SAMEA3879508, study PRJEB24766) | human gut metagenome | biome: human-associated habitat; feature: feces | place: USA | collected 1985/1987
TTTCTTCTACCACGCGCACGTTCATTTTACGGATAGCGATAATACCGCCCAGCATATCCTCTTCACCTTCGGGAGAAGGCTGATGCAGCATACCCTTATAGCCTACGCCGATAGTACGCGGCTTGTTGGTGTACAGGCGCGGTACGATAAAAATTTTATCCTGTACCTTTTCCTGCAGCTTGGCCAGACGATAAACATAGTCCAGCACAGCGTCCTCATTATCGCTGGAGCAAGGACCGATGACCAGCAAAAAGCGGTCATCCTTGCCTGTAAAAATATTCTTTATAGCCTCGTCACGCTGCAGCTTCAGCAGCTTAGAAGCCTTACTTACCGGATAATCCTCCATTAAGGCCTGCGGCGACGGCAGCACCTTGATAAATTCCATCTGCATGCTCATAAACAATTACTCCCATTAATCAATTTGCTGACACCGGCAGATTTTTTGCAACATTCTACCGGCATTAGCAGTGTTAAATTTTCTATATTGTAACACAAACTCCGTTTTTATACAATCATTTATCACTTTAAATTACACTTACAGGATCAACATTAAAGTATAAATTTGCTTTTTCCTTAAATTCGCTGTTCAGCAGCGCCTCCTTTGTTTCCCTCAAATCCCGCGCCTTCAGCAGCACATTGAAGCGATACAGGTCATAGGCCTTCGCCACCAGTGAGGTAAACGGTCCTGCAATCAGCAAATCCTCCAGCTTTCCTTGCAGCTTCAAGCTCTGCAGATAAAAGACAACCTGCTGCGCCAACGCCAGGCCTGCACCCTCATCCTTATCCACCACCTGCAGCTTAAGCATCTGAGCGAACGGCGGATAAAAATAGTTCTGACGTTCCTGCAGCTCGCGCTTGGCAAAGGTGTCGTAATCCTGCGTCACCGCCAGCTGCAGAATCGGGTTATCCGGATCATAGGTCTGGAATATTACATGTCCCGGCCTGTCACCGCGTCCCGCACGCCCCGCTGCCTGCGTCAACAGCGAAAAGGCACGTTCCGACGCTCTGTAATCCGGCAGATGCAGCGTGCTGTCCGCCGCCAGCACTCCCACCAGCGTTACATTGGGAATATCATGTCCCTTCGCCACCATCTGCGTACCTATCAAAACATTGGCCGCACCGTCGGCAAAGTGCCGCAAGATATCGGCATGCGCAAACTTCGCCACAGTCGAATCCTGATCCATGCGCAGCACACGCACCTCCGGCAGCTGCTGCAACTGTTCTTCAGCCTTCTGCGTACCGCTGCCGAAATATTTGATGCGGCGGCTGTGACAGTTCGGGCATTCCCGCGGCAACGGCATTGTGTTGCCGCAGTAATGGCAGCGCAAATCCTCGTTCTTCTTGTGGTAAACCATTGCTACAGCACAATGCGGACAGGTAATCGTCTGGCCGCAGTCACGACACATCACAAAGGTAGAATAGCCACGACGATTCAAGAGGACAATCGCCTGCTCCCCCGCCGCCGCCGTCATCACCAGCGCCTGCTGCAGCGCGCGCGACAGCACGCTGAAATTGCGCGCCTCCAGTTCCTTGCGCATATCCACGATCTCAACCTTTGGCAAAGCAGCACCATTAGGACGTGACGTAAGATGCAAATGTGTACACTCGCCCTGCAGTGCCTTATAATACGTGCATAAATCCGGCGTAGCACTGCCAAGCACCAGAGCTGCGCCAGTCAGACGGCAGCGGGTGCGGGCAACATCACGTGCATTATAGTGTGGACGATGGTCCTCCTCCTTGTAGCTGCCTTCGTGCTCCTCGTCGACAATCACCAGTCCCAGCTTTTCAAACGGAGCGAACACGGCACTGCGCACGCCAATCAGCACCCTCGCCTTGCCTGTGCGCATACGGTACCACACATCGCCTCTTTCGTTTTGTGAAAGCTTACTGTGCGCCACAGCAATTTCGCTGCCGAACCACGCCTGAAAGCGCTTCACCAGCTGTGCTGTGAGCGCAATTTCCGGCACCAGCATCAGCACCTGCCAGCCTGCATCCACAGCATGAGCCGCCGCACGCAGGTAAACCTCCGTCTTGCCGCTGCCGGTAATTCCCTGCAGCAAAAAAGACTGCGCACGCTGTGCATCTATCGCCTGATTAATCTTTGCCGCAGCATCCTGCTGCTCCGCCGTCAGCTGCAGGCTTTCGCCACGCTCCTGCTCTGTGTTATAGCTGTTGCGCAGCACACGCTTCTGCACTGCGTCCGCCAAACCGTTCTGCGCCAATGCGCGCGCCACAGCGGAACTCACACCCTGCTGCGCCAGCTCGCTTACGCTAAGCGCTCCCGCAGCTTGAGCCAGTATGCCCAACGCAGCATGCTGCCCCTTGGCGCGTTTGGCAAGCGTTCCTTCAGCCAGCGCCTGCCTGCCTGCGGCATTGATGCGGTAAGCCAACACAGTTTTTTCCTGCAAACGCTCATTATAAACATAATAAAGCAAACGTCCCTGCGCATCACGCACGGCACGCCGCTTAATGCTCGATTTCCCCGGCACAAAAAGGCGCATCGCCTCTGCAAGCGAACACATATAATAATCTGCCATCCATTTAGCAGTAGCCAGCATTTCCTCATCAAACCAGGGCGTATCGCCCAAGGCTGCCTCTACAGGCTTAAGCTTGCCGCGAAGCTCTTGGTCGGCAGGCTGCGGCACACGCTCTACCACAAAGCCTTCCACCTTCTGGCCGCTGAAAGGAACAACTACACGCCAGCCGCTGTCTATAAACTGCAGTGCTTCCGGCACACTGTAGGTAAACTGACGGAATAAATTTTTTACCGGTAAATTTATCGCAACATTAACAGCAAACATGGCAACCTCCCGCAAACATACTTGTAGTTTATTATAGCATAAATCAGGGAGAAGATAAATCGGCAGGGGTGTGGAGGGTGTGTATATCATGTATATAAATAAGGCGTTCTACCGTACTTTTGGTAGAACGCCTTGTAATGCTATGCTGTTATACTTTTACGCGCTCAGCTTGGATGCCAGCTCGCGCACCTCTGCTTCCGACAGCTTGGAAAGACGAACGGTAAACTCAATGCTCATACCCTCAGCCAGCAAATCCTTGGCAAATTCAATCTTCTTTTCTTTTGCCATTGCTTCTGCTGCTTCTTTAGCTAATGCTTCTGCCTTTCTTGCAGCATATTCTTCAATTACGTCAGTCATTTTTTCTTCACCCTCCTTGCTGTATTTCAAAAACTCCATGCGCTCGGCAAATTCATGATAATGCAGATTCTTTGGCTCTGTACAGTATAAATCCTGCATCAGTTTACCAAGCGCTGTATTATCTCGACGCTGGCTGTTGACATAGATAATGTGCGAACCATCTTCAAAGCATTTCGCATTTTCATCGATTCTGCGCCTGATATTATACAGTGGCAAATTATCGTGCAATACATCGTTTTCTGTGATAAAAATTACGTAAGTATCCGGCAGTTCTTCGTAGAGCTTACCAGGCTGCAGGAAGTGTGTATCAAGGATACTGCTGTAAAATCTGGCGCGTCTTGCAGGTGCGCCTTCATCGCTTCTCTGCACCTCTACGTTAAAATAACGTCCTTTGCTATCCTGCGCTAAAATATCCAGTTGAGAAGAATGTCCGTAGATGTTTTGAATAAAGCTCTGTATTCTGACATTTCTCACCTTAATTTTATCATCTCCCAGGATAACGCGCAAGAAAACCTGCGCTGCTTTTTTGTTGTCATCTAGCATAAAATTCATAAACCTATTGTTCATCATACAAAGGCTGCCGATGACCTGCTTGATTTCGCTGTTTTGACCTACTTCGGTTGTTTGCATTACTTTAGCTCCCTTCTTAACAAAAAACGCCCTATGTACTACTCAATAATACATAAGGCGCTCTCAATGACGCTGCGACGACCGTACTCCAGGCAGGCGTGCAAAAATCTTACGAATATATATTATCTGATTTTTCAGATTTTGTCAAGAGGAAAGAAGTTATAAGTTTTTCCCTTAAAAATAGGGTAATTTTAAGGGAAAGCTTTGGGCTGTAAGGGAAAAGCACCTGCCCATCATTTTACTGATAAACAGGTGCTTTGAAATTTAGGTCAGATTAGCTTACTTGCCCTCTTAGAGGATAATTCCACCTTTTCGATTTCTCACTTCGTTACACTCGTGACAAATCGGGTGTCATTTATCCTCTTTCTTGCTCCCTGTTCGGTCGCAAGCGAGGACAGCGCGACCAACGAGTTTTTTATTCGCGAAGCTCATAAAAACCCGGGTCTTACTTGCCAGTTCTGCCACGTTTGGTGAACGGTATGCCTTTAGCGCACAGCGGGCAGGTTGCCGGATCAAAGGTTTCTACGTTCAGGTGCAGCAGAGCTTCAGTGCGAACGCCAAAGTCTACCTTGCCGCCGCTGCGGTCAACCAGCAGGCCAACGCCTACGAGCTCGCCGCCATGCTCTTTAACTACTTCCATAACCTCTTTAACACTGCCGCCGGTGGTTACGATGTCTTCAACAACCAGTACGCGGGTGCCTGCCGGAATTTGGAAGCCGCGACGCAGAGTCATTTTGCCGTTTTCACGCTCGGTGAAGATAGCACTGGTGCCCAGAGCCTTGCCAACCTCGTGAGCCAGCAGGATACCGCCGGTCATCGGGCCAACTACCAGTTCAACATTGTCGTTTTCATAACGACGTGCGATTTCCTGGCACAGGCGCTCGGTATATTTAGGATGCTGCAGTACGTTGAATTTTTCAACATACATAGGGCTGTGCAGACCGCTGGTCAGCAAAAAGTGACCATGGAGAACTGCTTCGGTTTCCTCGAGCATTTTCATAACATCTTTTTCTTCTAAAACTGCCATTTGCTTACACTCCTTTAATCTCTTCTACAATTGCCAATGCTGCTGCTTGTCTTGCTTCAGCCTTAGTAATAGGTCTGCCTACTACGATGTGACTGCTGCCGTTTTGCAGAGCGCCTGCCGGTGTTGCTACGCGCTTCTGGTCATCCAGAGAGCTGCCCGCAGGACGTACGCCCGGGGTAACAATCAGGAACTCGGGGCCGCAAGCCTCACGGATAGCTGCAGCTTCCTTAGGAGAAGCAACAACGCCGTCCATGCCTGCTTCCTTCGCCAGCTTAGCCAGGCTGATAACTTGCTCGGCAATGGTATTTTTATAATTCAAATCAGCAAACTGTTCATCATCCATGCTGGTAAGAATGGTTACAGCAATCAGCTTCGGTGCCGGACGGCCTGCTGCCTCAGCAGCCTCATGCACAGCCTTAACAGCCTCTGCCATCATCTTTTTGCCGCCGACAGCATGAACGTTCATCATGTCTGCACCCAAATCGCTGAGTACGGTAAGTGCATGAGCAACAGTGTTAGGAATATCCTGCAGCTTGAGGTCCAGGAAAACATGCTTACCCTGTTCCTTCAAGAAGCGGATAATTTCGCTGCCTACTGCATAATAAAGCTCCATGCCAACCTTGTAGTAGCTTACTGCGTCACCCAATTCGACAACGCAAGCCTTAGCCTGCTCCAATGTAGGAAAGTCGAGTGCGACTATTAATCTATCATCATGTTGCATGAGAAAATCTCCCTATTAAATATATTTTTCCAAGACGCCGGAGAATAACGTTATAAATCGTCGTTATTCAGCTTCGTTAAACAACGGCATGCTTTTTTTACCTTCAGGTAATGCCAGGCCGACAATTTCGGAAATATTCTGCGCGTTGTGTCTGTCCAGATATGCCAGTATACCATGGGCAATGGTTTCAGCGATATCAGGCTGTACAAAGTTTGCGGTGCCAACTGCTACCGCACTTGCGCCTGCCAGCATGAACTCAATTGCATCCTCGGCACACATAATGCCGCCCATGCCGATGATGGGGATATGCACAGCCTGTGCTACCTGATAAACCAGGCGCACTGCTACCGGACGTACAGCAGGACCGCTGAGGCCGCCGGTTACGTTGCCGAGTACAGGACGCTGACGCTCAATATCAATCTTGGTACCGAGCAGCGTGTTAATCATGGAAATTGCATCCGCACCTGCTGCTTCTACAGCCTTCGCCATCACCACAATATCAGTTACGTTCGGAGAAAGCTTGGCGATAACCATTTTGCCGGTGTTGGCCTTAACAGCACGTACAACCTCAGCAGCTGCTTCCGGCACAGTGCCGAAAACAATACCGCCCTCTTTTACGTTCGGACAGGAGATGTTGATTTCTACTGCATCAACACCGTCTACATCCAGCTTTTTGGCAACAGCGCCGTATTCCTCGGGGGTATGGCCGTAGATGTTGACAATCACAGGTACGTTATATTTTTTCAGCTCAGGCAGAGTGTGCTCCAAGAAGTACTCGCTGCCGGGGTTTTCCAGACCGATGCAGTTCAGCATGCCGGACGGGGTTTCTACTGCACGCTGGCCCTTATTGCCTGCTGCAGGCTCTAAAGAGGTACCCTTTACGGTAACAGCGCCAACCTTTTCCAGGTCAAGAAAATCGGTAAATTCCAGGCCAAAGCCAAAGGTGCCGGAGCCGGTAGTAACAGGCGTAGCCATTTTCACGCCGGCAATATCAACTGCCAGACGGCCATCATACAATGCTTTTACCATTCTCCTACCTCCTCTGCCCAGAATACCGGACCGTCCTTGCAGACCTTGATGCGCTTGCCGATGCCTTCGCAGGCACAGGACAGGCACGCACCCAGACCGCAGGCCATATATTTTTCCAGAGATACCTGACATTTTACGCCGGCTTCCATGCAAGCGTTGGCAACTGCGCGCATCATCGGTACAGGACCGCAAACGTATACGCAGTCATAGCCACCCTCTTTCAACAGCTGCGGCAGCAGAGCCATTACGGTACCCTTAGTGCCGACACTGCCGTCATCGGTGGTCAGGTAAATATTTTTGCTGAGGCTTTCATAAAGCTTGGTCCAGAACAATTCCTCGGCACTGCGGCCGCCCATCAGGATATCGGTATTGCCCTCACCGAATCCCTCTGCCAAAAACAGCAGCGGAGCCAGGCCCAAGCCGCCGCCAACCAGCAGCGGTTTCTTGGCGCTCATATCGAAGCCGTGTCCCAGCGGACCGACGATGCTCAGCTCGTCGCCGCTGCAAACGTCAGCCAGAATATGAGTGGCTTCACCAATGATACGGTAGATCATGGTGATGCTGCCTTCAGCCTTGTTAACTCCCGCTACGCCGAAGGGACGGCGCAGCAGCGGAGCAGTATTCTTGCACACCTTTACGTTAACGAACTGTCCGGGGACAGCCTCGGCAGCGATTTCCGGTGCATAAACATTTATTAATTTTGTCGTACTATTTAAAACTCGTTGACCAATTACCTTGGCACTCGCAATAGTTTTAGACATAATCAATCCTCCCAGGTCAGGTCCTGCAGAGCGGTAACGCGTACAACGCTGCGACGACGCATTGCACTCATAACGTTCAGCAGCTCACGTGCAGTATCCATAGAGGTCAGGCAGGCAATTGCATGCTCTACGGTAGAACGGCGGATTTTGAAGCCGTCACGTTCAGCGTCACGGCCGTGGTTGGTGGTGTTGATAACCATACCGATGCGGCCGCTCTTGATATCATCAATCAGGTTCGGATGACCTTCGCTTACCTTGGTAGCAACCTCAACGGTTACACCATATTGCTGCAGGTATTCTGCAGTACCGCCGGTTGCGATAACGGTGTATCCCAGCTCTTCAAAGCCGCGGGCAATAGCAACTGCCTCTGGCTTATCCATATCAGCAACAGTAATCAGGATTGCACCTTCATGCGGTACATTGATACCGGAAGCGATGCAGGCCTTATACAGCGCACGGCTATACTGGTAGTCGCATGCCATAACCTCACCGGTGGATTTCATTTCAGGTCCAAGGGTGATATCTACGTTGCTCATCTTATTGAAGCTGAATACAGGAGCTTTAACAGCATAGTAGTCCGGGAAGAAGCGTAAACCTGCTTGCAGGCCCTGCTCTTTGAGGCTCATGCCCATTGCGCATCTGGTAGCAACGTCTACCATGGAGATGCCGGTAATCTTGCTCAGGAACGGTACAGTTCTGGAGGAACGCGGGTTAACCTCGATTACATATACATGCTCGTCACGAACGATGTACTGAATGTTAATCATGCCCTTAACTTCCAAACCCAAAGCCATCTTGTTGGTGTATTCGATAATGTTGCGGATAACACTCTCGCTCAGGCTGCGCGGCGGATATACGGCGATGGAGTCACCGCTGTGTACGCCTGCACGTTCAACGTGTTCCATGATGCCGGGGATTAATACTTCCTTGCCGTCGCAGATAGCGTCAACCTCTACCTCAGTGCCCTGCAGATAATGGTCAACCAGTACCGGATGCTCGTGAGAAGCCTTAACAGCATAGGTCATGTAGTTGCGCAGCTCGTCATCGTTATAAACGATTTCCATAGCACGGCCGCCCAGTACGTAGGAAGGACGAACCATGGTCGGATAGCCAACATTGTGGGCAGCAACCAGCGCACCCTCGGTATCAAATACGGTGTGGCCCTGCGGACGCGGGATATTGCAGCTTGTCAGCAGCTCATCAAAACGTTCACGGTCCTCAGCGCGGTCGATGCTGTCAACGGAGGAGCCCAGAATCTTCACGCCTGCGCGGGAGAGCGGACCAGCCAGGTTAATAGCGGTCTGACCACCGAATTGAACGATAACACCTTCCGGTTTTTCTTTGTCAATAACGTTGAGAACATCCTCAACAGTCAGCGGCTCAAAGTACAGTTTATCGGAAATATCGAAGTCAGTGGAAACGGTTTCCGGGTTGTTGTTGATGATAATGGTTTCATAACCCATTTCCTTCAACGCCCATACGCAGTGTACGGAGCAGTAGTCGAATTCTACGCCCTGACCGATACGGATAGGACCGGAGCCGAGTACAACTACTCTCTTTCTGTCGCTTACTTCAACCTCATCCTCGGTTTCGTAGCAGGAATAGTAGTACGGGGTTGCAGCTTCAAATTCCGCAGCGCAGGTATCAACCATTTTGTAGGTCGGCAGAATGCCGTTAGCCTTACGCATATCGCGGATTTCAAACTCAGTCTTGCCTACACGTTTACCGATAACAGCATCGGCAAAGCCCATTCTCTTAGCCTTACGCAGCAGGCTAGGAGTCAGCTCGTGAGTTTCCAGAGCTTTTTCCATTTTAATGATGTTTTGGATTTTGGAAAGGAACCACAGGTCAATCTTGGTGATATCGTGAATCTCTTCCAGAGTAATACCGCGGCGGATAGCCTCAGCAACAACGAAGCAGCGCTCGTCATCAATGCGTTTGATGCGGTCATGAATTTCTTCATCGCTCAAAGCCTTCAGCTCAGGCATTTCCAGATGGTTGAGGCCGATTTCCAGGCAGCGAACTGCTTTCAGCATGGAAGCTTCAAAGCTGCGCTCAATTGCCATAACCTCACCGGTAGCCTTCATCTGAGTGCCCAGGGTGCGGTCAGCGGTTACGAATTTATCGAACGGCCAGCGCGGGAATTTCAGTACGATATAGTCAATGGTAGGCTCGAAGCAAGCCTTAGTCTTTTTGGTAACAGCGTTTTCGATTTCGTCCAAGTTGTAGCCGACAGCAATTTTGCTGGTAACCTTAGCAATCGGATAACCGGTAGCTTTGGAAGCCAGTGCGGAAGAACGGCTTACACGCGGGTTAACTTCGATTACATAGTAGTTTTCGGAGTACGGGTCGAGAGCCAGCTGTACGTTACAGCCGCCAACTACGCCCAGCTCACGCACGATATCGATAGAAGCCTGACGCAGCAGCTGTACTTCTTTATCGCTCAGAGTCTGTGCCGGAGCCACAACGATGGAGTCACCTGTGTGTACGCCAACAGGATCCAAGTTTTCCATAGAGCAGACAGTGATGCAGTTATCAGCAGCGTCGCGGATTACTTCGTATTCGATTTCCTTCCAGCCGGCGATGCTGCGTTCAATCAGGCATTGACCGATAGGGCTGTAGCCCAGGCCCTTTTGCACGATGTCAATCAGCTCTTCCTCGTTTTCAGCAATGCCGCCGCCGGTACCGCCGAGGGTATATGCAGGACGGACAATCAGCGGATAGCCGATTTCCTTGCCGAAGTCGCAAGCAGCTTCAATGGTTTCTACGATAGTGCTTTCAGGAATCGGCTGATGGATTTTCTCCATAGTTTCCTTGAACATTTCGCGGTCTTCACCACGTTTGATAGCACTGATCTGAGTGCCCAGCAGACGAACGTTGTATTTGCTCAGAATGCCTTGCTCTTCCAGTTTCATAGCCATGTTCAGGCCAACCTGACCGCCAAGTGTTGCCAACAGGGAATCAGGATGCTCACGTTTGATAATTTTTTCAATGAATTCAACGCTGATAGGTTCAACATATACACGGTCAGCCACATGCACATCAGTCATAATGGTTGCAGGGTTACTGTTAATCAGTACAACCTCCAGGCCTTCTTCCTTCAGAGCACGGCAAGCCTGGGTGCCTGCATAGTCAAACTCTGCTGCCTGACCGATAATAATAGGGCCGGAGCCGATAACGAGAACCTTTTTAACATCTTTAAGTTTCGGCATAATTAACGACCCTCCATCATATCAACAAAATGTTTAAACAAATAATCATGATCACCAGGGCCGGGGCAGGCTTCCGGATGATATTGAACGGTAAAGGTAGGATGCTTGGTGTATTCCAGGCCTTCGATAGTACCGTCGTTCATGGAAATATGGCTGATGTTGATGCCCTTGCCTTCCAGAGATTTTTCATCTACAGCATAACCGTGGTTTTGGGCGCTGATGTAGATGCGGCCGGTTGTCAGGTATTTTACCGGTTGGTTGATACCGCGATGGCCGAATTTCATTTTATAGGTATCAGCACCGTTAGCCAAAGCCATGAGCTGATGACCGAGGCAGATACCGAAAATCGGTTTCTTGCCGATTAATTTCTTAATGTTTTCAATAACCTCAGGCAAATCCTTAGGGTCGCCGGGGCCGTTGGACAGGAAGATACCGTCCGGATCACATGCCAGTACCTCTTCTGCGGTAGCGGAAGCAGGGAATACTGTCAGGCGGCAGCCAAAAGCTTCAATGGATTTCAGGATATTGCGTTTAATACCGAAGTCCATAACAGCTACATGGAGCTTACCCTCGCCCATAGTGTAAACCTCGGGAGTGGTAACCTGCTCAACCTGGTTGTGTACTGCCGGTAAAGCCAGCAGCTTCTGTACTTCCTCCTCAGGCATTTCTGCCGGAACGATTACGCCCTGCAGTACGCCGTGATTACGGATTTTACGGGTGATAGCACGTGTATCTACACCTGCTAAGGTCGGGATATCCTGTTCAATCAGGAAGTCCTCCAGACTCTGCTCATTGCGCCAGTTGCTGGGGCAATCGCACAGCTCGCCGATTACAAAGCCCTGGAAGAAGCATTTTTTGCCTTGGTTAAACAGCGGGTTGCAGCCATAGTTGCCTACCAGCGGATAGGTCATTACTACAATCTGCCCGCAGAAGGACGGGTCGGTCAAGGTCTCCTGGTAACCGCTCATGCCGGTGGTGAATACAACCTCACCTACAGCATTGCGTTTGCCACCATACAGAGTGCCTTCAAAAACGCTGCCGTCTTTTAAAACTAATTTTCCTTTTCTCACTTTTTCGTGCATACTACACCATCCCTCATTACAAAATTACCGTGCAGCATAGTGGCAACTGCCTTACCGGTGCAAGCCTTGCCTTCGTACGGGGTGAATTTGCCGCGGGTATAGAATTTGGAGCTGTCAACAGTCCATTTTTTATTCAGGTCCATAATAGTGATATCAGCAACGCTGCCCTCTTTCAAAGTACCGCCGGCCAGCTTGAACAGCTTAGCAGGCTCGCAGCTCATTTTGCTGATGATAGTATTCAGGTCAAATACATGGGTGTGATATAAGTCAGTCAGCATTACTGCCAGAGAAGTTTCCAGACCGCAGAAGCCGTTCGGAGCATAACGGAATTCAACATCCTTTTCTTCCGGAGCATGCGGGGAGTGGTCGGTAACGAT
>OHDW01000332.1_pt1 | contig 11912 bp, 8 predicted proteins | sample 1567131 | NCBI WGS metagenome assembly OHDW01 (sample SAMEA3879508, study PRJEB24766) | human gut metagenome | biome: human-associated habitat; feature: feces | place: USA | collected 1985/1987
TATTTTCATCAAGGTTATTATTTATCAATCCTAATGGAATTTTAATCTGAAATGGTCCTCTCGTAATATAATACCATTCGTTATCTAAATCATAAAAATATGTATAATCCGTCATTATTTCATTAAATATATCCTGCTCAGTTTCTCCAATCCAAAACTCTTTTCCTATAGGTGAGTGTGTCAAATATGCAGGAAACCCTCCATTTTCGCTACCTTTTTTACCTATTAATCTTGTCTGTCCCAATCCGAAAAGATAATCAACATCTGCTGGGTTATCATACCAGGCTAACAAACGAATTCCTACTGAACTATAATATCCACCATTACCGCTCCAGCCATATTCCACATTTCCATTCTTAAGTCTTCTTGCTATTATACTTATATCTGCCATCTTGCATTTCTCCTTTTAGTATCGCATATACGATATATATTACATAATAAAACGTATGTCAATATATCAACATACGTTTTTCCTATATTATTCTAATTATCACTTTCCTGCAAAGCTTCCAGATATCCAAGTAATCTTTCCTTTTGCTTGTTCTTAAGATTTCTAAATCCCCTAAGTAACAATTCTTCATCTTTGTTCAATACAATTGTGTAGTCCATACTTTCCTTACGATTTTTATCACCTTTAATCCAGCTCTCTGAAAGCAGCTCGTATGGTGTAATATTTAGCACCTCGCATATTTTTAAGATTTTATCTGCTGACGGATTGGTCTTTTTTCTTCTCCAATCACTTATTGTGCTTTGTGAAATCCCCGTGCACTGTGAGAATTCTTTCTGTGTCATACCTTTCTGTTCCATATACTTATATATTTTTTCACTAATTAACAAATCTTCTCTCCTGTCTGTGTTATAATACTCTACTTCTGCTTATTTAATATCTTTCGATATTCCTCCCTATCTTTTTCCTCTATATCCAGCGTATCCATTGCCTCTTCTGCTGTCTGATTCAACTTTCTCATTAATGTTCTTATGCTGTCAAGACGCGCCTGTTTCTCCCCTCGTTCCATTCCTTGTGCCATTCCTCGTCTTTCTCCGCGTTCCTCGCTTTCTTCTACCAGCAAATCACTTATATTACACATATCATTCACACACCCTTCTAATTCTGTTGTCATCTCAAGTCCGTATTCTTCTAACCGGTTCATCTTATCCTGTCTTGCCCTGCAAGAAAATAATACTTCTAGCATTGCTATAAGCTTATTTTTTGATTCTTCGACATCTGCCCTGCTTCTTATTCTTATAACCGCTCCATTCATTATGCTTCGCTGTGGAAGCCAGCTTGTATTGCCATAGATTACTCTTGGCTGCAAGCCTAATTCTATTATAGAGTCTTCATCGGCTTCTGTATCCATACATATCCATATGCTGTATACATCTTTGATGTCATCATAGTTTGATTTTATGAATTCTACATTTTTCTGTGAAGACACTAGTCTTGCCATATAATACACCATTCTTGATTCGATATGATAACCAAGCTTTGTATATGAAATACTTTTCTGTGCCTCAACATTTACAAGTATTTTAATTGTTCTATTATTATAATACAATGGAAATCTTATGTCGTAAATAATTTTTCCATCTTCTATATCTACGTCTTCGGTTCCATCACTTTCAATTTTAATGCACAGCTTTTCCGGAACTGTAAGTGATACTATTGTCTCTCCTATGCAGGGAATTATGTCTTTTATGCTGTATTCCCTGAATTCTGGCACTATTACTTTTACTATATTGGCTAATATCTGTGGGTCTGCCAATATACATTTAGCATAGTCGTCTCTCATTGCTTTATCTACATCAAGCTTTGACATTGTTTCTGCAAGATGTGTGGTTACTCTCTGATACTTCATTAAACCTCCTTTTCATTGGTTATCATTTATCCACCATAGTCAGTTATTCGCACTAAAATTTTAAATATTGGAATTATATTGGCGAATTGCCATTAGATTTCATATATAGTTCCGATATGGTTGCCACATATTACTATCAAACATTATTATATTTAGATTAGATACTATATAAATAGAATACCACATATCACTATGTATTGCAATAGAATATTTAGAAAACAAAAAGGCATTGCCAGACCACTCAAATGGACTTTCCTTCCGTGCACACCTGGCCAGTCAAGAAAGCCCATACCATAGACCCGATAATACCTCTCTTTATTAATTACATTAGGTGATTGCGGTTACTTGTGTTCACAGTACAAATAACAATCAATTTTGCTGAGTTTCTCAAACGCCTATTAATTACATAATTATGCCAATGACCCTCTCTTAAGCCATCTTCCACTAACAAACCTTGCAACAAAGCATACTGACCTTGCTGCCCAGTCAATGAACATTCCTATCCATACGCCAAGAACTCCCATTCCAAGCATTACGCCAAGGACGTAGCTGCTTCCGACCCTGAACAGCCACATCGAGATAATACTTGCTGTCATTGTAAATTTTACATCTCCCGCCGCTCTTAATGGATTGGATAATGTAAATGAAAGCGGCCATATAAATAATGAAACCACATTAAAGCATCTTAAAATCATTACTGTAATCTGTGTTGCCTCACCTGATAAGTTAAACCACGAAGCAATAAATGGTGCTAAGAAGAATAATGGAATATTACATATCCAGTCGCCGAAATACGCACATTTAAGCACTTTTTTAGTATACATTTTTGCCTGTTCTTTCTCACCGGCACCTATGCACTGTCCAACAACTGTGATAAGTGCAAGTCCCATAGATGAAGCCGGAATATTTGCAAAATCGATAACTGTATAGCCAACCGAATTAGCGGCTGTAGATGCTGTTCCAAATGTTGCAACCATACTTACAACCATAAGCTTTCCTATCTGGAACATACCATTTTCTATGCCTGATGGAATACCTATTGTCAGAATCTTCTTTATATATATCCAGTCTGGAACAAAATATTTTATATGATCTATTCTTATCGGATTAGTCTTTCCGCATACAAGTACTGTCATAACTATTCCAGCTGCAACACGGCTAAGTGCTGTTGACAGTGCAACACCAGCTACACTCCACTTAAATACGAATACAAACAAAGCATTTCCAGCTACATTAATCACATTCATAAGTATGCTTATATTCATACTTACCTTACTGTTGCCTACGCTCCTGAATATTGCAGCTCCTGCATTGTACATTCCAAGGAAAGGATATGAAAGGGCTGTTATCACAAAATATAACACAGCACAATCCATAACTGAATCTTCAACAGTTCCGAATATCACCTTAAGTAATGGTCTTGTAAATGAAACTGAAAATGCTGTCATTATAACTGAAAATATTAACAAAACAGTTTCAAGCTGTGCTCCTGACTTTCTCGATTCATCATCCCTGCCTTTACCTATATACTGACTGCAAACAACAGCGCCACCTGTCGCAAGTGCTGCCATAACCTGTATGATAAGCCTGTTGATATTATCAACAAGTGCAACTCCTGCAACTGCCGCTTCTCCTGACTGTGATACCATAAGTGTGTCAACAAGTCCAACAAGCACTGCAAGAAGCTGTTCAAACATGAGCGGAATTATAAGCTTCCTTAAATCTTTACTACTAAACAACATATGTTTACTCCATCTATATTTTCATTTTATGGTGTAAGTGTTAATTGCACAACTATTCTGCACAGCTTATATTAAAGAGCTGCAGAATATGCCTTTAACCCCATCACCAATCATACATTTATCACACAAAAATTCGGTCAGAACGTACTTTTAACATTCTGACCGAATATAATAATTACATTATCAGCTGTAATAAACATCTATAAACCAGTTATCTAAGCTTCTAACCAGCCTGTTAACCATCAGCAATATTAGTCTACTGTGTAAATCCAGCCCTTAGGAGCTTCGATTCTACCCATCTGGATACCTGTAAGAGTTTCATATAACTTCTTTGTAACAGGTCCCATCTCGTCCATACCACTTGGTAAGCAGATTTCCTTGCCGTGATCTACTATCTTTCCTACAGGAGAGATAACTGCTGCTGTACCGCAAAGACCACATTCAGCAAAGTCCTTAACTTCATCAAAGAGAACTTCTCTTTCTTCAACTTCAAGTCCAAGGTATTCCTTAGCAACGTGTACTAATGAACGTCTTGTAATAGATGGTAAGATACTATCTGACTTAGGTGTTACAACCTTACCGTCCTTAGTAACAAAGAGGAAGTTAGCTCCACCTGTCTCTTCAACCTTAGTTCTTGTAGCTGGGTCAAGATACATATTCTCAGCATATCCTTCTGCGTGAGCTGTAACGATTGCGTGAAGGCTCATTGCATAGTTAAGACCAGCCTTGATATGACCTGTTCCGTGTGGTGCTGCTCTATCAAAATCTGAAACCTTGATTGTAAGTGGCTTAGCACCGCCCTTGAAGTATGGTCCAACAGGTGTTGTGAATACTCTGAACTGATATTCATCAGCAGGCTTAACACCTATAACTGGATTGCTTCCGAACATATATGGACGGATATAAAGTGATGCACCTGAACCATAAGGTGGTACCCAGTCCTCATTAGCTCTTACTGTTTCAGCAATAGCTTCTACGAACTTATCTTCTGGGAATACAGGCATCTCAAGTCTTCTACAGGAATCTGCCATTCTGCTTGCGTTCATATCTGGTCTGAAAATAACTGTGTGACCATTCTCTGTTGTGTATGCCTTCATACCTTCAAAACATGACTGTGAATACTGTAATACACCAGCACATTCGCTGATAACGACTTTATCATCATCTGTGATAACACCATTATCCCATGCTCCATTCTTATAATTAGCTACGAATCTCTTATCAGTCTTTACATAGCCAAATCCTAAATTAGACCAATCAATATCTTTCTTTGCCATAACTTTATACTTCCTTTCGTATTCGACAGTCTACTCACCTTACTGTCAGGAGCTTCTACAATACCAACCATAAATGTCTGCTTTGCTGTAAAATGTCCTTACAACACCGCTGACAACCAGTAAATACGCTGACCCCTTGGCATAACACTCTTTCTTTGGATCCCATCGATTAATTAAATTAGGGATATTTTATACCCACATTTTATATAAGTCAATAAATTTTGCCTATCTAATAATTTCACAAGTATATTTTTTATGTATTTTACAGCTTTTTGAGCCGCGCTATTAGTCCAGCGCCGCTTCGCCGCACTGGACACGCGGGCGTTCGCCCTATCAGACATAATGCAAAGCCACAATTTTGTGCAAGCACAACTGTGTCTTTACATTATGTCTGGCACGGCTCATTGCTTTCGCGATCATTCATAGCTTGTAATCTGTGTGTAGAAGTTATCGTAGTCTGTTCTGCCTTCTCCTGTGAATGCGATTGCTGTTCTTGGGTGCTGGTTAGCATTTCCTGTAATCATATACTGGACGTCACACCCCCATACAACTCCGGCTTTCTTAAGTGGAACCATATGATTTTCAATGAACTTAAGAACTGGTGAAATTCTGTACTTTGGATTTCTTAAGAAGCCCATAAGAAGCTCTGTATAACAGTTACCTGCTCCTCTGCCCATTCCGCTCATTGTAACATCAAGATAGCTTACACCTATTGTGCACGCCTCAATAGTGTTGGCAAATGCAAGCTGCTGGTTATTGTGTGCGTGTATACCAACTCTCTTTCCGTATTTCTCAGCAATCCTGATGTATTTATCTGCAAGTCTTCTTATCTGTTCAGGATAAAGTGAACCGTAGCTGTCTACAAGGTAGATTACGCTTGCCTTGCTCTGTGCAGCAAGAAGTTCAAGTGCAAGGTCTAACTCATTCTCACTTGCTGTAGAGATAGCCATAATATTAATAGTAACTTCATATCCCATATCTGCACAGTAATTAATCATCTCTATAGCCGCAGGTATAGTATTAATATATGTAGCTACCCTTACCATATCTATAACACTTTCAGACTTAGGAATTATATCTTTCTTGTAATCAGTTCTTCCTACGTCTGCCATAACAGAAATCTTTAAGTCTGTATCATTATCACCAACGATAGCTCTTATATCTTTCTCATCGCAGAACTTCCACTTGCCGTAATCCTCAACCTTAAAGACTTCCTTTGATGCCTTATATCCAAATTCCATATAATCAACACCTGCGGCTACATTTGCCTTATACAAATCGCGCACAAAATCTTCGCTGAATTCAAAATTGTTAACAAGACCTCCATCCCTAAGTGTACAATCAACGACCTTAATATCTGGTCTGAATGATACTAACTCGCCTTTCTGTTCCATAGTAATCCTCCATTCTTTCCCGGTAAAAGCTAAGAAAATAATTCCCGCACCGGGTGTTCTCAATCTAGTATCAGTGTACAGGAAAATATTGCATATGCCTGATATGCTTCTGCACACGCTTTATTATGCTTTAAAGCGTTACACTTTAAAGTGCTAAATTGTCATTATTATACCACTATATTTAATTTTGTAAAGTACTAATTGCATCTTCCATAATATCCATCATATCTAAAAGTCCGTTAAGGTATTCTTTCTGGCTTGTAAATTTTCTTTTAGTAACTGTCCATATAAAATATGGCACTCCATTTACTTTAAAATCCAAAGCCCCACCGAAGCTTTCAAGAAGTTTAGGAATTGCATCAGAATCTATATCAGCCTTAGGATATATATTCATAACTGTTCTCCAGTTAGATGCACCTCCTGCCGGATTAGCGGCAGTTTCGCCCTTAATCTCCATAATTCCTATCTTATGTGCCTTGCTCTTTATAAGTGCTACCATCAAAAGATTAGAAGCACACGAAGGAATACTTCCATATCTGTCTGAAAGCTCATCTTTCATATCTGACAATTCTTCCCTCGTTTCAAGTGCTGCAATCCTTTTATAGATATCTAATTTCTGGTATTCGCTCTTAATATATGAAGCTGGAATATATGCATCAACTTCCAGATCAACAGTAGTTTCAAAACTGTATTCGTTCTTTATGCCCTTTAAGTTATTGACTGCCTGATTAAGCATTTTACAATACAAGTCATAACCTACTGCCGCCATATGCCCGTGCTGGCTCTTTCCAAGCACATTTCCTGCACCTCTTATCTCAAGGTCTTTCATAGCAATCTTAAATCCCGAACCAAGGTCAGAGAATTCCTTTATAGCACTTAATCTCTTCTCTGCAACCTCGGATATCATCTTATCCCTTTTGTACATAAGAAAAGCATATGACGTTCTTGTACTTCGTCCAACTCTTCCCCTTAACTGGTAAAGCTGGGAAAGCCCGAACTGGTCAGCATTTTCTATAATCATAGTGTTACAGTTAGGTATATCCATACCTGTTTCTATAATTGTCGTAGATACAAGAACATCTATCTCTCCATTTACGAACTCATACATAATCTTTTCAAGCATACGCTTATCCATCTGTCCATGTGCATACGCAACAACCGCATCAGGAACAAGATTTTGTATATACTCAGCACGTTCCTCAATGTCCCTTACCTTGTTGTATACATAATACACCTGTCCATTTCGTGCAAGTTCTCTTGTAACCGCCTCTCTTATCATCTCATCATTATGTTCTGTAACAAATGTCTGTATCGGATGTCTGTCCACCGGCGGCTCTTCAAGAACACTCATATCCCTAATACCGACAAGGCTCATATGAAGTGTTCTTGGAATAGGAGTTGCACTTAATGTAAGAACGTCTATGTTGTTCTTTAATTCTTTAATCTTTTCTTTATGTGCAACACCAAAACGCTGTTCCTCATCAATAATAAGCAGTCCCAGATCCTTAAACTGCACATCCTTTGACAATACACGGTGCGTTCCTATAACAACATCTATCGTGCCATTCTTAAGCCCTTCAATCGTCTTTTTATTCTGTGCACTTGTCCTGAAGCTTGACAACTGACCGACATTAACAGGAAAGCCTTTCATTCTCTCCTCAAATGTTGAAAAATGCTGGCTTGCAAGCACCGTTGTAGGAACAAGGTAAGCCACCTGCTTGCCGTCCTGAACAGCCTTAAATGCAGCTCGTATTGCAACTTCTGTCTTTCCATAGCCGACATCGCCGCATATAAGTCTGTCCATAACCCTGCCGCTTTCCATATCCTTCTTGGTATCCTCAATGGCATTAAGCTGATCATCCGTCTCCTCATAAGGAAACATTTCCTCAAATTCCTTCTGCCATACAGTATCCTGTGAAAATCTGTAGCCCTCAACCTTCTGCCTTATCGCATAAAGCCTTACAAGCTCTTTAGCCACTTCCTCAACTGCCCCTGTAACCTTGGCTTTTGTCTTCTTCCACTCAACACCACCAAGACTGTTAAGCTTAGGCTTTTTCTCCGTATCCTGATTAGCGTACTTCTGCAGACGGTCAAGCTGTGTTGCAAGCACATATAGATTGCCGTTATTCGCATACGCAATCTTAATATAATCCTTCTCAACACCTTCTACCTGTATCTTTTCTATTCCCTTGTATACACCAAGTCCGTGGCTCTCGTGCACAACATAATCACCTATATTAAGTTCGTTAAAGCTGGCAATGTTCTTTCCATCGTGCTTTTTCTTCTTAAGCTTCTTCATCTTTCTTGCACTGAATATATCATTCTCTGCAATAACAACAAATGAAAGAACAGGATACTCAAAGCCTTTATGCAGGCTCCCATATGTCACTATAATAAGCCCGCTTCCGTAATCCTTATTAAAATCCTCGCTGTAAAAGCTGGCAATTCCAAGCTTTCCCAGATCATCAACTATTCTTAATGCCCTCGTTCTTGAACTGCATACAAGTATTGTTGTATATCCATTTTTCTTGTACTTTTCCAAATCCTTAGCCAGATACTCAAAACTGTTATTATATGAGCTTATGCTTCTTGCCGTGATGTACATAGAATAATCTATCTCAAAGCCCTCAGGCTTATAATCAAGTGTCGTTAATATAAGCTTTTTATTATTCCTTAAATCACTGATAATCTCATTCATAGCCTTGACCTTATTAGTCTGGCTTGGAAGCACATAACCTGCAGCAAGACGGTTCTTCATACTCTCGTTGTATTCATACAATGTCAGCTCATTACATTCTTTCAGCCTGTTAGGCTCGTCTAACACAACAAGAGTATTCTCCTCTGGAAAATACTCTGCCAGTCCAACTGTATCTGCCACAATTGTATCTGTGAACTTCTCATAATTACCGGTACGCTCGACATCTGCAACAAGCTTGTTAAGATTATTACCGGCCTCAATCTGCTCCTTTGTACGCTTTCTCTTACCATAATCAAAACACTCTAGCTGCCTGTCGCACTCTTTCTTAATATTGTACAGACCATTTTTTAACTCATCTTCTGTAAATATATATTCAGTAGCCGGGAAAATGCTGTAGCTTTGGAGCCTTTCAATCGACCTCTGGCTCTCAACATCGAACATTCTTATAGAATCAACTTCCGTATCCCACAGCTCAATTCTAACCGGTGCTTCATCTGTGTATGAGAAAATATCTATAATTCCACCACGTATTGCAAACTGTCCCTTGTCCTCCACCATTCCAGTACGCACAAAGCCCATAGCCACCAGCTTCTTTGCCAGCTTCTCTGGTTCTATTTCGCTGGAATAATCAAGGGTTATAACTGCCTCCTTAAATCTTTCGACAGGTATGAGCCTGTCTGCAATTCCGTCCATAGTTGTAACAACTGTAAGCACTCCCTCGCCCGTACTGCTATGGTTGATTATACGGCTTATACATCTTAATCTCTCGCCTGTAATCTGGTTGCCGTGTACGTCCGCACTATAGAATATGGCATCCTTGGCTGGATAGTATATTGCTTCTTTATTAAAAAATGAAGCATCATCACACATTTTTCTTGCTTTTGCTTCATCACTTGTAACAATAAGCATATACTTATATCCTGATGCTATTGCACTTGATATGTGCACCTTCTGTGTATCAATACAGCCGCTTATAAGCACAGTTCTTCCGCCGTCTTTGCCAAGCTCTTTATTTAATTGTTCAACTGCCGCCGTATTATTTACAGGGTCAAAAAATGTGTTCAAAATATCTGCTCCTTATCCATTGAATTTATTCATTCCACTTTCAATACCTTCTGTCATTATGCACTCTACTGCCTCACAGGCTCTCTTAGTTCCCTCTCTTAAAGCTGGATAAAGTTCCTCCGGAAATCTTCCAAGAACCCAGTCAGCAAGATCCCAGCCCTTTGGCTTATCCCCAACTCCGAATTTAACTCTCTTAAACTGGTCACTTCCAAGGTGTGCAATTATGCTCTTAATTCCATTGTGTCCGCCTGCACTTCCCTTTGGACGGAGTCTTAACCTTCCCGGTTCAAGGCTTATATCATCAAATATAACAATTAAATCATCTATATCTGCCTTGTAATAATCCATAACTTCTCTTATACACTCGCCTGAATTATTCATATAAGTCATAGGCTTTACAAGAATTACTTTCTGTCCTTCTATAACACCTTTTCCTATAAGACCTTTATGTTTAGATGTGTCTACACTTATATTATATTGGTCGGCAAGTTCATCTATGCAGGCGAAACCAACATTGTGTCTTGTTCCTGCGTATTGTGCTCCTGGGTTGCCTAATCCTGCTATTATATACATATTTTGTTCCTTCCTTTGGTGGGGATTTATAATTATTTTATATTGTACAGATTTTGGGGAGGTTATTCAATGTATTATTGAATATATTATTGGGTGTATTATCAGGTGTGCTGGAAAAATAAACTGCCATCAGGTTAGTAGACTGATGGCAGTTATTTCATTAAGATACTTTTTCGTCTGGGTGTTCTATATGACCTGTGATTTCGCCGTCATAGATTTCGTATATCTCATCTGAAAGATAGTTAAGTTCTTCTGTGTCGTGGCACGCAATTATTATAAGTGAACCATTGGCTTTAAGCTCATCTAAAAGTCCCTTTATAAGTCCTGCTCCTGCCTCATCAAGTGCATTTCTGATTGCCTCAACTCTCTTATCCATCATGTCACTCGGTGCAATTATATCTGCCCCCGCTTTTGCATAAGCAACTGACGCCTTTGCAAGAAGCGGCAGTGTCTCATCATTTAAAATAATTCCATCTCTGATCAGGCCACAATGTCCATGCGAAGTATACTCACAGAGACATACATCTGCTATCACAAGCAGATCCGGGTAATCCTTTTTGATCCGGCGGATCGCGGTCTGTACAATGCCGTGCTCATCATAAGCCCCGCTCCCCACTTCATCCTTATGTTCCGGAATTCCAAAAATCAGAATTGCCGGAATCTGCAATGCTTTCACACGGTCTAACTCTTCGTTCATGCGGTCAACGGAATACTGGCAGATGCCCGGCATGGATTCCACCGGCTGTACGATATTTTCCCCTTCCATAACAAAAAGCGGGTAGATCAGTTCCTCTGTCCTCACGTGATTTTCCCTGACCATACTTCGCATAACAGCAGTCTGTCTTAATCTTCTTGTTCGATCCATTCCCTTGTTCCTCTTTTCTTTTACTCTTTCATACGCTTTTCCTGTATAAGAATCTGTTCCAGTTCTTCCGGTAACAGTGAAGTTTTTTTCTCTGCAAGCAGCCTGGCAAGAATGGTCTGATATACCTGTCTGCGCAGTTTTTCTGTTTCTATCCGCGTTTTTACCACCGGACGGATACTTCCCATATAATCGTTAATCTGTCCCAGTTCTTCCGTCAGAATTTCTTTCAGAGATTCTTTTAAATACTGTGTGAGCACCGGACTGTTTCCCGCACTGGAAAAAGCCCCCACTAGATCCCGGTGTTTCAGATAGGACGGAAAAATAAAACTGCAGTCCTCCTGCTGATCCACGGCATTGACCGGAATATGCTTTTTTTGTGCCATCCGGGCAATCCTGTGATTTTCTGTGACATCATCAGTAGCTGCCACAACCAGAACACATT
>OHDW01000337.1_pt1 | contig 11807 bp, 13 predicted proteins | sample 1567131 | NCBI WGS metagenome assembly OHDW01 (sample SAMEA3879508, study PRJEB24766) | human gut metagenome | biome: human-associated habitat; feature: feces | place: USA | collected 1985/1987
TAAAAAACCGATGTGTCATAATTGCAAAATGCAGTGTTGCTTTCGGAGTTCATCCTTAGCATCTAACGTTTTACAAATTCAGACACACCGTCAAACCCTTTTTTAGATATCTGTTACAAATACAGATGTCAACAGCCCGTTTCCTAATCGGTGAAAAGCTAAATCGCTCTTTTCATACAGGAAGGGACGGAATTTGTCAACTTAAAATTAAGTGGTATGAAAAACGAACAAAACACAATTAGCGATCTTAAATATGTAAAAGAGCATTTATATTGCGAGGATTACTTCTCCGATGAAAAAGCTATTTTGAGTGTAGCAGAAATGAAAGCCAATGAATATTTTATCAAGGAGAAGGTCGATTCTCCTAAAATGTTATTTGTGCTTTCGGGTACAATGGTGATATCAACAGGCTCAGCTGTCAAGCAAGAAGTAAAAGGTGGACAGATGTTTCTTGTGGTTACCGGGGACAATTTTTATGGAATAGCGGTAACGGACTTAATCATTCTCCGATGCGATTTCGATAGAAACATGTCCTTGTGCAATAAGTATTCCATCGAGAATTTGCGGCAATACTTGGACGCAGATAAACAGAGGCAAAAAAAAGAATCAAGACGCTTCCCATTCATAAATTGTTGTTTCAGGAACTCAAGACAATTGAAGCAGCCATCTCAACTAAACTCTTATGCATCCACTACCAACGTATCAAAAGGGATATCTTATTCATAATGTTCCGGGCTTTCTATGAGAAGGAACAATTGGCTTTGTTTTTGGCTCCTCTGCTTGGGGAGGATTCCGACTTCAAAGAAAAGGTCTTGCAAGTCTATTCCCAAGTAGAAACAGCCCAAGAGCTGATGGAAAAGTTGAACATGTCCCCCACCGTGTTCAAACGCAAGTTTCAGGATTCGTTCGGAAATACCCCCCCTCGCCAATGGTTGATACAGAAGAAAAAGGAAAAGCTTTTCCGGGACATTGTCATGTCTGACCTCACGATTTCCGAGCTTGCCGAAAAGTATAAATTCACAGTCAATTACATTACCACTTTCTGCCGGGAACATTTTGGTAAGACTCCTACGCAATTGCGCAGCGAATGGAATACCTCTTTCTTGAAATAAAATAGGTTTGCATTTATCCCGTGCGGTTAAGAATATAATAAGATTGTTGGTGAATAAAAGGGAAAGAAATGTTGTTTCTCAATAGAAAGAATTATCTTTGTGGCGAACCAATAAAAGTAAAAGAATGGAAATGCAATCTATTGGATACATGGACGCTCCTGTTCCAGCAGGAATCGATATAAAAAAGGAGATAGACAGGCTGCGCAAAGAGAATAACGCTGTTATTTTGGCTCATTTTTACCAAACGCCGGAGATACAAGATATAGCGGACTTTGTCGGCGACAGTTTGGCTTTGGCACAATGGGCAGCTAAAACAACTGCGGATGTTTTGGTGTTGTGCGGCGTCCATTTTATGGGAGAGACAGCTAAAATCCTGTGTCCGGACAAAAAGGTTTTGGTTCCGGATTTGAATGCAGGTTGCTCTTTAGCGGATAGTTGCCCTGCTTCTAAGTTCGAAGAGTTTATAAAACAGCACCCTGACCACACGGTTATATCGTATGTAAATACCAGTGCAGCTGTGAAAGCATTGACAGATATCGTGGTTACATCCACGAATGCCCGTCAGATAGTAGAAAGCTTGCCTGCTGATGAAAAGATAATTTTCGGTCCGGACAGGAACTTGGGTAATTATATCAACAGCGTTACCGGCCGTAATATGCTTTTGTGGGATGGAGCCTGCCATGTACATGAGCAGTTCTCTTTGGAAAAGATATTGGATCTGAAAAAGGATTATCCGGAAGCTGAAATCATTTGCCATCCGGAATGTAAACAATATATAGTGGAAGTGTCGGATTATGTAGGTTCTACGGCAGGTTTGTTGAAACACGTTATCAAATCTCCGAAGAAGCAATTCATCGTTGCAACGGAGAGCGGTGTTTTGCATGAGATGCGGAAAGCTTGTCCCGACAAAGAGTTCATTCCGGCTCCACCGAATGACAGCACTTGCGCTTGTAACGAATGTAATTATATGCGCATGAATACAATGAAGAAGTTATACAATGTTCTTCGCTTTGGAATACCAGAGATATTTGTGGATGAAAGTGTGCAGAAGAAAGCAATTCGTCCAATCCGTCGTATGTTAGACATTTCAGCACAATTAGGTTTGTAATACAATAAATGCAGTTAAAGTTGTTGAAGAGAAGGGGTTGTGTCAAATAATCGTTTTGATGCAGCCCCTTTAAGGTGTCCTTTTATACAATGTCCCATTACAGTAAGAACTAGGATGCGACAAACCTCCAAAACTTCCACAAAAGTATTGGGAAGACGTTGAGGCAAGTTACAAAAAATAAGGATTACATTAAGGCATTTGTTCATACCACAAATTATAATTTCTATCTTTGTAAAAAAAAGAAGCGTATGCAAACAATACAGATTAAGAGTTTAGATACCATTCGTGAGGCTGCCAAAGAATTTATCAGCGGGATGGATGACCGTACTGTCTTTGCTTTCTATGGGAAAATGGGAGCGGGGAAGACTACGTTTATTAAGGCTATCTGCGAAGAGTTGGGTGTTGAAGATGTAATCAACAGTCCGACTTTTGCCATTATCAACGAATATCGTTCGGACACGACAGGGGAATTGATTTACCATTTTGACTTCTACCGTATCAACAAATTGAGTGAAGCGGAAGATATCGGAACGGAAGACTATTTTTACAGCGGTGCGCTTTGTTTTATCGAATGGCCTGAAAAAGTGGACGAGTTGCTTCCCGGAGATGTTGTCAATGTGACGATTTCCGAAAACGAAGATGGTTCGCGTACGGTAGTGGTTGAATAAACTATCGGACAGATATGGAACCTTCTGAATATTTAATCCTGATTTTATTTATCTGTTTGGGAATATTTTCTGTTGTTGCTTCTGTCTTTAATATAGATTGGTATTTCAAAACAGACGGGGCAATGATGTTTGTCCGCAGATTGGGTCGAAAAGGCGCACGCATTTTCTATGCAGTGTTGGGAATAGCCTTGATAACCTGTGGCGTTTTAGGAATGATTTATTGGTAAACACCATTCCGACCGAATGGCAGAATCTCGGATATTTTTAGCATCAAATAATAGGTATTTAATGCTGTTTAAACAGTGTTTAAACGCTATTTAAACGCCGTTTATATACTATAAAAACAGTCGGAAAAAACATACCGTTGTTTTAAAAAAAACATTGGACGTTTTTGAAAAAACATTTGACGTTTTCAAAAATTCCTCGTGATGTTTTTGAAAAAACAACGGTATGTTTTTTTGAAATATATAGATGGATGTAAACCGATTGATTATGAATAATTTATAAACCCAACAGATTTTTTATCCAAGGTATAATATACTCGGATTTAAAATAGTGGTTCTTTGGTTGTACATTCACCAATTCAAAGTAAGTGTCCAAATCTACGCCTTCAGGAACTTCCTGTAAATCCTTACGTTTGGAAGGATCTTGCAACTCCTTGTAGTGATAGTAAGTGAAGTTCTCCGGATGACCGGAAAGTTCAAATGCCTTGGCTACCAATTTCAAGTCGCGGTCCAATCCACCTTCTGTACAAATCACAGGACGCGGAGCCAATGATGCCACTACGTCAGGGAAATCGAAGTTGGTGAGGAATTCCGGAATCAAATGAGAAATATCGTTAGGGAAACCGCGGAATCCCTTTTCATTCGGCATAGTCAGCACCAATATTCTCTCTCTTGTGCGGCACAAGAAGTCGTTATAAACAAAGGCATGGATGGATTCATCCATCGCTCCTAAAGCCATCAATGGTTCAGTGCCAAAAGAGAAACCACTGACAATCAATCTGTCTTTGTTGATATAAGGCACTTGCTTCATCCAATTGAGAATATGTTGGCTTGTATAAGAGGAATATCCCAAATAATTCCATCCCAATTCCAAGAGCACCCGTGCAAAGTTTTTGAAATCATAAACGTATGAACCGGCTTTTACTTCCAAATCTGCTAATTCTCCACTACCAGGATTATCGACAGCCACCGCAATCAATCCGGCTTTTACATATTGGTAAGCCATGGCATTACGGCTGTTGGTAGTTGGTTTGTCCGGACGATACAATTGTGGTTCGCCTGCCAATTCCTCTTTTGTTCCTCCCCATCCGGGAATACAAAGGGCTGCCGGAAGCGGTTTTGAAGTATCTGCCCCGTCAGGAATCAAGACCAAGAAAGGAACCACACATTCCGGAAGCGGATAAGATTCCCACTTTTCCACACGATAGCCGTCCCTTTGTACCGTGCTGACTTTGACCGGTTGAGGCAGATTTTGGAAAACCGGGTGTTTCATAATCCGTTTCATGCTTTCCCTCACATTTGCCCTCCAAACGGGAAAGTCCTCCTTTTGCATGGATGGACGGAAAGAGAAAGAAGGAACCTTCGCTTTCATTAATTGGTGAGCGACCGCTCTGGAACTAAGGTATCTTCCGTCCGCCCGGTCTGTTTTGAACGAAGCATTGTCGGAAGGAACGAAATCTTTGTTTTGCGCAAAAAGCCCGAAGGAGACCAAACAGGCTAAAAGAGTAGCAAAAAAGTGTCTCATGATTGATTATAAATTGTGTTGAAACATCCAACTTAAGTAATCTGGTTCAGCGAAAGCATTGTCCCAGCTGTTGTGTTTCACTCCCGGATACTCTTTGTAACGGACATCTGCATGAATCTTTTGGAGTGATTTGTATGCGTCACGTGAAAATGCAGGGTCAACGACATCGTCATTAGTTCCGTGATAAATGCTGAACGCTGTCTTCCCTTTGAATTGTTCCAAACGTTTCAAATTGGCACCACCGCAAATAGGAGCGGCAGCAGCGAAAAAGTTAGGAAAACGGCAAACAGCATCGAAAGTACCCATTCCACCCATGGAAAGTCCAGTCACATAAATACGTTTTGTATCCACGATTCCTTTGGAAATGTAAGTGTCCAACATCTCCTTGACAGCACTCATGGCTGGAGTAATCCCAGCAGCGGCAGGAAATTCCCTTTTATTGTTATTATCTTTCGGGTGTTTGTAGTTGGCCCAACTTTCACCTTCCGGACATTGGGGTGCAATGATGATGGCAGGATATTTGCTTTGGTTATCGTAAGAAGCGAACATGTTGCCTCCGTGTACTAATTGAGCTTCGTTATCGTTGCCCCGTTCTCCGGCTCCGTGCAAGAAAAGAATGACCGGATAACTCTTGTCCGGTGAATAGTTGAGCGGATATAAAATGCGATAGTTCAGCTTATATCCATTGCTGGATGTAAATTGACGTTTTAAAAAACTGGCCTTGTCTCCTGCGTACAAGCTGAAAGAAATGAACAGGCAGATGAACAGAGTCATCCCTTTAGATAAAAGTGTTTTCATTCTATTTAAAATAAAGATTATGGACAAAAGTAGAAAATAAAAAGAATGTAGCACCATAATCGTACATTTTTATGTAAGTTTGTACCGAAAATAGGGTTAAAATGAAGGAAGAATCGCTCAAGTTAATAGACATAAAGCAGATATTACATCAAAAAGCACCGGCTGTATCTTCAAAGATACCGGGATTTTTGGTGGACTATTTGATTCGTATTGTCCATCAAGAAGAATTGAACGACATATTGACCCGCTACCGGGAAAAGGATGGCGTGGACTTTATGAATGCACTTTTAGACTATTTTGATTTGAATTTGCAAATTCACGGGGAATTACCTTCCGAAGGACGATATATATTTGCTTCCAATCATCCATTGGGCGGCATGGATGGCATTTGCCTCTCTGCTGTGATAGGCAATCATTACCAAGGCAAGATTCGTTATTTGGTCAATGATTTGTTGTTATATCTCCGTAATTTGCAGTCGATCTTCGTGCCTATTAATAAACATGGGGCGCAAGGGAAAGAGAATGCCCGCCTGATTGAAGAAGCGTATTCGTCCGACAATCAGATCGTAACTTTCCCGGCTGGACTTTGTTCGCGAAAGATCAAAGGGAAGATTGTAGATTTGGATTGGAAGAAATCATTTGTCCAAAAAGCGGTGCAATACAAAAGGGATATTGTTCCTGTCTATTTCGAAGGACAAAATTCAGCCCGTTTTTATCGCCTTGCCAATTGGAGGAAGAATTTAGGGATAAAGATGAATTATGAAATGATTTATCTTCCCGATGAGATGTTCAAGGCTCGACATAGCACATTCCATATTTATATAGGCGAACCGATGCCATGGCAAACTTTTGATTCGTCCCGTAAGAGTGTTGAATGGGCGGAATGGGTAAAGCAGAATGTTTATCAATTAAAAAGGTAATAACATGCAGAGCGTAATAGAACCAATAAAACGTAGCTTGTTGAAGGCTGAGTTAACAACAGACAAGTTGCTTCGCCGCACCAATAAGTCGAACAATGAGATTTATATCATCACGGCACATGATTCTCCTGCGGTCATGCAAGAGATTGGCAGATTGCGGGAAAATGCTTTCCGTTATTATGGTGGAGGAACGGGAAAGCCGGTTGATATAGATGAATTTGATGTTATGCCTGATGCTTACCGCCAATTGATTGTTTGGAATCCTGAAGATGAACAGATATTGGGTGGATATCGTTTCTTGTGTGGTTCGGATGTCAGGTTGGATGAATCCGGAAAGCCTGTTTTGGCAACTTCCCACCTGTTTGACTTTTCAGAGCAATTCACTAAAGATTATCTGCCTTTCACGGTTGAATTGGGTCGTTCGTTCGTGGCGTTGGAATATCAAGCGACGCGATGCGGAAGTGCGAGGGGCTTGTTCGTTTTGGATAATTTATGGGATGGACTGGGCGCATTGTCGGTAGTGGATTCCCGCTTGCAATATTATTTTGGCAAAGTCACGATGTATAATACCTATAATACGGAGGCAAGGAATATGATCCTATATTTCTTGAAGCTCCATTTCGGGGATAAGGAGAAGTTGGTTACTCCGATAATTCCTTTGCAGGCAGACGTGGACGAAGAAAAGATGAAAACGCTTTTCCATTATGAAAACTTTAAAGATAATTACAAGGTATTGAACCAGGAAGTACGCAAATTTGGAATCAATGTCCCTCCATTGGTCAATGCTTATATGAGCCTTTCGCCAAAGATGAAAGTTTTCGGTACTGCTGTCAACCATGAATTTGGAGAAGTGGAAGAGACCGGCATCCTTATCAAAATAAGTGAAATACTGGAAGAGAAGAAGAAACGCCATATTGAAACATTCTTGAAGGATGAGAGTAAAGGACCTGAGCTTATCTGCAAGGGTTAATGAAAAGGTTGATGTTTTTTTAGGCTGTTTTCCCGATTTTATGCTACTTTTGTTTTAAATATATAAAGGAAAATATCGTGGCAAAGATTGTAGAGACTCCTTTGATGAAGCAATATTTTGAAATCAAGGCACAAAACCCTGATGCTATTTTGTTGTTTCGAGTGGGTGACTTTTACGAAATGTACGGCAAAGATGCCGTAGTGGGTGCGGAAATATTGGGTATCGTACAGACCAAGCGGGCGAATGGAACAGGTTTATTTGTAGAAATGGCAGGATTCCCACATCATGCCTTGGACACTTATCTGCCTAAATTGGTTCGTGCGGGAAAACGTGTAGCTATTTGCGACCAATTGGAAGACCCCAAGATGACGAAGAAATTGGTGAAGCGAGGCATTACGGAGTTAGTGACTCCGGGCGTTTCCATCAACGATACGGTTCTGAACCATAAGGAAAACAATTTCTTGGCTGCGGTTCATTTTGAGAAAAACACGTGTGGCATCTCTTTCTTGGATATTTCGACCGGCGAGTTTATGACTGCCGAAGGGACAACAGATTATATAGATAAACTGCTGAATAATTTTTCTCCCAAAGAAGTATTGATAGAAAGGAATAGCAAAAAGAGATTTGAAGAACTATTTGGTTCTCGTTTCTTCACTTTTGAAATGGACGATTGGATATTTACGGCTGATGCCGCAAACGAGCGTTTGTTGAAACATTTTGAAACCAAAAACCTGAAAGGATTTGGCGTGCAGCATCTGAAGTTGGGTATTGTTGCCGCAGGAGCTATTTTGTATTATTTGGATCAAACCCAGCATACTCATATTTCCCATATTATATCTTTGACACGCATTGAAGAGGAGCGTTATGTGCGTTTGGATAAGTTTACGGTGCACAGCTTGGAATTAGTCGGAGCGATGAACGAAGACGGGAAGAGTTTGTTGGATGTGATAGATAAAACCATCTCTCCAATGGGTTCCAGGATGTTGCGCCGTTGGGTTCTTTTCCCTTTGAAAGATATTAAACCGATTGAAGAGCGTCAAAATGTGGTAGAGTATTTCTTCAAACATCCTGATGTGAAGGAGTTGCTGGACGAACAATTGGGGCAAATCGGAGATTTGGAACGAATTATATCCAAAGTGCCTGTTGGCCGTGTCTCCCCGCGTGAAGTGGTACAATTGAAAGTGGCATTATCTGCCATTGAACCAATAAAAGAGGTTTGCATGAATAGCGGTGAGCCATCGCTTTGTCGGATTGGAGAGCAGTTGAATGCATGCAAATTGATTCGTGACCGGATTGAGAAAGAGATACAACCAGATTCACCGTCGTTAGTGAACAAAGGTGGAGTGATTGCCAAAGGTGTCAATACCGAATTGGATGAATTGCGCACCATCGCTTACTCCGGGAAGGATTATTTGTTGCAAGTTCAGCAAAGGGAAATAGAAAATACGGGTATTCCCAGTTTGAAGATTGCCTTTAATAATGTATTTGGTTACTATATAGAAGTGCGGAATACGCATAAAGACAAGGTGCCGGCTGATTGGATTCGCAAGCAGACATTGGTGAATGCGGAACGCTATATCACGGAAGAGTTGAAAGAATACGAAGAGAAAATATTGGGAGTGGAAGAGAAAATATTGTCTTTGGAGGCACGCCTGTTCAATGAACTTATCTTGTGCTTGACGGAATATATTCCGCCTATCCAATGCAATGCCAATTTGATAGCGCGGATAGATTGTCTGCTCTCTTTTGCCAAAACAGCTTCTGCCAATAAATACATTCGTCCGTTGGTTGATGAAAGCGATGTGATTGACATAAAGGCAGGTCGTCATCCTGTTATTGAGAAACAATTGCCTTTAGGTGAGCCTTATGTGGCGAATGATGTCTATTTGGATGAAGACAAGCAGCAAATCATCATTATCACCGGTCCGAACATGGCAGGTAAATCAGCTTTGTTGCGCCAGACAGCTTTGATAACGCTGATGTCCCAAATCGGTTGTTTTGTCCCGGCTGAAAGTGCGCATATTGGCGTGGTTGATAAAATATTTACCAGAGTAGGCGCATCTGACAACATTTCGGTAGGAGAGTCTACCTTTATGATTGAGATGAATGAAGCGGCTGACATATTGAACAACATGACTTCCCGCAGCCTCGTCTTATTTGATGAGTTGGGCAGGGGAACAAGTACTTATGATGGTATTTCTATTGCATGGGCGATTGTGGAATACATTCATGAACACCCGAATGCCCATGCGAAAACTTTATTCGCAACGCACTACCATGAACTAAATGATATGGAGCAAACCTATTCCCGTATAAAGAATTATAATGTGTCGGTGAAAGAGGTGGGCAATAAAGTGATATTCCTTAGAAAGTTAGTTCCCGGAGGAAGTGAACATAGTTTTGGTATTCATGTGGCGCGAATGGCAGGAATGCCGAAGGGGATTGTCAAACGGGCGGAAGAAATCTTAAAGATATTGGAAACGGACAAGCGGCAAGAAGATGGTGTGGTGACTCAACCGTTGAAACAGAAAGGAGTTGGCAAGTCCGGCAATTATCAGTTGAGCTTTTTCCAATTGGATGACCCGGTGTTGGGTCAAGTCCGAGATGAAATAATCAATTTGGATGTAAATAACTTGACACCTATTGAGGCATTGAACAAACTGAATGAAATCAAGAAAATAATAACAGGAAAGAAATAGTCATAATAAAAGCCGGAATGTATATTTCTCTATACGCTCCGGCTTTTATTATTTATTGTAGAATCAATCCTTTATAACTTAGAGATTGTTTCCGTTGCTTTAGCTACAGCTTCGTTGATGTTGCTGCAAATATTATCCTCTCCAAGCAATTCATAGAATCCTGATTTCTCTAAAACTTGGTGTACTTTAGGATTGACGCCTGATAAGATGATATGGATATTCTCTTTCTGCGACATCTCACATAAGTTGGCAAGATTGTGGATTCCTGTGGAATCGATGAAAGGAACTTTTCTCATTCGGATGATACGAATCTTAGGACGGTCTCCCAATTGAGACATGATTTCTTCAAATTTGGTTGCAATACCAAAGAAATATGGACCGTTGATTTCGTACACTTCAATACCTTTCGGCAGAGTAATATGTTCTTCGTGAACTTCCAAATCCGACTCTTGGTTCGGGTCTATTTCATCACGGATGACAGAAATTTCGGTTGTTTCCATGACACGTTTCATAAATAGTACGCAGGCAATCAACAAACCTACTTCGATAGCGATTGTCAAGTCGAAGATAACCGTCAAGAAGAAAGTTATTAACAGAACCACTACATCTGATTTAGGATTACGCAACAATGCCGTGAATGTCCGCCAACCGCTCATGTTGTAAGATACAATTACCAATACACCGGCTAAACAAGCCATCGGGATATATTGTGCCAAAGGCATTAAAAACAGAAGGATGAGTAATAATACAACTGCATGGACAATTCCTGACACAGGAGTTCTACCTCCGTTATTGATATTGGTCATTGTTCGAGCAATCGCACCTGTTGCAGGAATACCGCCAAAGATAGGAGAGATGATATTGGCAATACCTTGTGCTATCAATTCTGTGTTGGAATCGTGTCGGTCGCCAATAACACCATCAGCCACAGTCGCTGAAAGCAAAGACTCGATGGCTCCTAAGACAGCAATGGTCACGGCTACCGGAAACAAATTTTTGATGGCTTCCCAATCCAAGGAAGGGACATTTGCTTCTGGTAATTGTGCTTGGATGCTGAATCGGTCACCAATTGTATCAATCGAAGTAATGCCCGCATAAGTCTTTATGCAATAAACAGCAGCAGTGACAACTACGATTGCTATCAATGAACCGGGAATCTTTTTGGAAAATTTAGGAGTGATGGCAATGATGAATACACTGATGATGCTGACAGTGGCATTCCACCAATTGACAGAATCGAAATGACGAAAATAGATAAGCCATTTCCCGATGAAGTCTCCCGGTACTTTTTCACCTTGGAAATCCAAACCGAAGATATCTGCTATCTGAGTCGTAAAGATGGTGACAGCGATACCGCTTGTGAAACCTACAATAATAGGATAAGGTATGAATTTAATGACTGTCCCCAATTTAAAGGCTCCCAATAAAACCAATAGGACACCAGCCAAAAGCGTTGCTACCATTAATCCTTCTATGCCATATTCCTGGATGATTCCATAGATGATGACAATGAAAGCACCGGTCGGCCCACCGATTTGGACTTTGCTTCCGCCTAAAAATGAAATAATGAAACCTGCTACAATCGCCGTGATTATACCTTTTTCCGGACTCACGCCCGAAGCGATACCAAATGCTATTGCCAATGGCAATGCTACAATGCCCACGATAATACCTGCCATCAAGTCGGTACTGAAATCTGCCTTGCTGTAGTTTTTCAATACTGAAAGCAATTTGGGCTTAAATTCAAACTTGCTACTCATCTATCTAATGCGTTAATAAATAA